>Ga0307492_10001029_pt1 | contig 11641 bp, 10 predicted proteins | sample SI3LmetaG_FD_202365 | JGI IMG/M metagenome (GOLD analysis project Ga0307492, IMG submission 202365) | Sea-ice brine microbial communities from Beaufort Sea near Barrow, Alaska, United States - SI3L | ecosystem: Environmental > Aquatic > Marine > Coastal | place: USA: Alaska | collected 2017-05-06
GTGGCTAGAAGTGTTCGTAACCTTTGGCACTATATTCATAAAATTTGTCAGCTTGGCGCAATTCCAATTTACCTAAGTTACCGTTCAATTGGCCGATATAGGTAGCATTAACATTAGCACTGGCTAGCGTAGTCTCCAAATGACCTTTTTGCTCTTCACTTACAGTAAACAATAACTCGTAATCATCACCTGCACTTAAAGCGTAATCAATAGCCTGATGGCAACTAACCGACTCTTTTAAGGCTTGTGATATGGGCAATTTATCAACATGTATGGTTGCACCACATTGAGATGCCTTGAGAATATGTTTTAAATCAGACACCAGACCATCGGAAATATCAATACAAGCACTGGCTATGCGCCTTAAGCTTGTTCCTACCAATAACCTTGGAGTGGGATAATTAAGGCGGTTTAGCAAATAATCTTGATTAGGCTGGTCGTCTAATTCACATTTTTTTTGTGCTATATGTAAACCTAATCCGGCATCACCCAATGTACCTGTGACATAAACAGAATCCCCTGGTTTGGCCTTACTTCTTGTTAGTGCTTGGTCAAAAGGCACAAATCCTTGCGCCGTGATAGTGATAGCTAAAGGACCCTTAACTGTATCGCCGCCAATCAGTTGCACCGAGTAATATTCAGCGTGTTGTTGCAAACCATTTGAAAAAGCCTCTAACCAATTTTCATCAATCTCAGGCATACTTAAAGATAAACTTATCCAAGCGGGCTCTGCGCCCATGGCGGCTAAATCACTAAGATTCACCGCAATGGCTTTTTGTGCAATAGCGTGAGCAGGCGTATCGGCTAAGAAATGCACGCCACTTAATAAAGTGTCTGTAGTCGTAACTAAGGCTTGTCCTTGGGGGATATGCGTAACAGCACCATCATCACCAATACCGATTATCACATCTTTACGTTGAATACTTTTTGCTTTAAAAAAATCTTCAATCACATTAAATTCTTTCATTAATACTAGCTTTTGTTAAATCAGGTGGCAGAAAACTTGGCCAAAAACTATTTTCAAGTTTAAGCCTATTTTAAAAAGCTAGGACAACTCATCTTTACGCAGAGTTTTAATTGCTTTATCTAGCACACCATTAACGAATTTATGACTTTCTTCTGCGCCAAAAGATTTAGCCAACTCAATGGCTTCATTAATGACAACTTTATAAGGTACATCAATTCTGCCAACAAGTTCGTAGGTGGCTATTCTAAGAATGGCTTTTTCTACTGGATCTAATTCCTCAGGCAGGCGACCAAGATAAGGTTTAATCTTTTTATCTAAGTCAGCACAATCGTTTACCACTGCACGCAATAACTCCAAAAAGTACTCAGTATCGACTTTCTGCATATTGTTACTGGTGATGATACTAAGTTCGATTTGCTCAACGGGGTTTTTACTCATTTGCCAAGAGTAAACCGCTTGTACTGCAAATTCTCTGGCTAGACGGCGGGCTTTAGGTTTCACCTATTTCGCCTCTTCAATATTGGCTAACACATTGACCATTTCTAGGGCGCTAAGGGCTGCATCTACGCCTTTGTTACCCGCTTTGGTACCAGAGCGTTCAATTGCTTGCTCTATGCTATCGGTAGTGATAACGCCAAAAGAAATAGGAATACCATATTCTAAAGATACCTGTGCAAGACCTTTATTGCATTCACCCGCGACAAATTCAAAGTGGGGTGTACCACCACGAATAACTGCGCCCAAAGCAATAATGGCATCATATTTGTTTTGTTCAGCCAGTTTTTTAGCAGCAATGGGCAACTCGTAAGCACCCGGTACGCGAACCAAAGTAATGTCTTGGTCGTTTACTTCGCCATGTCTTTCAAGGGCATCGAGAGCACCGTCAACCAAGCTTTCAACCACAAAACTGTTGAAACGAGAAACCACAAGAGCAAACTTTTTGCCTGTTGCGCGAATGTTACCTTCAATAATATTCATCTGAAAACCTAACTGGAAAAATCGGCGCGCAGTTTAGCACATCCTTAAAGGAAAACCTGTGAATTTCAAGCTTTATATCTCGACATATTCAACCACTTCTAATCCATACCCAGACAATGCATGGTATTTTTTAGGTTTACTCAACAAACGCATTTTTTTAACACCTAAACTGGCTAATATTTGACTGCCTACACCAATCGTTCTAGATGAACCTATCCATGGGGCATGGGTAGGTTTCTCGCCGTTGTCTTCCGCCTCAAATTGTTTAACCTGAGTAAGTAAGTCCTCATCTTTACCTATGAGCACTAAAACACCGCCATTTTCGGCAATATATTTAATCGCTTGCGGCAAGCCCATACTGCGAGAAATAGCACGCTGCGAGCCTAACAAGTCACTAAAACTATTGAGTAAATGCACTCTCACCGAGGTAGGTATATCGCCATCAATTTCACCTTTACACATAGCAAAATGTACTTGGTTATCAATAACATCTTTAAAGGTTACTAAATCAAACTCACCGTATTCAGTAGGAAGTTTACACTTAGCAACTTGCTGAATAGTTGTTTCGTTTAAATTTCGATATTCAATTAAATCAGCGATGGTCCCCACTTTCATATCATGTTTGGCTGCGAAGACTTCTAACTCAGGACGTCTGGCCATGCTGCCATCTTCGTTGAGTATTTCAACAATGACTGATGCAGGTTCGCAACCTGCTAATCGCGCTAAATCGATGCCAGCTTCGGTATGCCCTGCGCGATTTAATACCCCTCCCTCTTTACCAATTAACGGGAAAATATGCCCAGGTTGCACTATATTGCTAGGCTTTGCATCTTTTGCTACTGCCGCCAATACAGTTTTGGCTCGGTCAGATGCCGAAATCCCTGTGGTTACTCCTTCTGCCGCTTCAATAGACACAGTGAAGTTTGTTGAAAATTGGGCGCTATTATCGTCCACCATCAAAGGTAAATTAAGCGATTGGCAACGCTGTGCAGTCATAGGCAAACAGACTAATCCGCGTGCATGAGTCACCATGAAATTAATGGCTTCGGGGGTAACATATTCGGCGGCCATAATCAGGTCACCTTCATTTTCCCTGTCTTCGTCATCCATTAAGATAACCATTTTACCTTGGCGGATATCTTCGATAATCTCTTTACTGCTATTTAATGGCATAGTCTGTTGTCTTCTTTTAATTTTTTTTTGTTAAAAACGTCGTTATCGTCTTCAAGGCTAGCCTATCCATGTGGACCCTACCTTACTTCAAATAACCATGTTTTGCTAAAAAATCCATGCTAAGGTTTTTTTATTGGTGTCAGCAAAAAAATAGCGCTATTTATTTGATTCACAGTAAGGCTTACACCATGTACTGTAAATGAGGTACATCTGCACTAAAGTCGTTTTTTTGACAGTGCCACTACCGTTAAACACTCACCGTTATTAGCAATAATGTCGCCCATTGAAACATCACTCATAACAAGTTTGTCAGTTTTAATGGTCAATCTGATGTCTTCACCACAAGGCACTAAAGATTCAATAACACCTACATCTTCAATTATTCCGGTAAACATAGTGTTTCAATAATTTTTTCATACTTAGGTTAGGCTTACTACTTAACGGCTAATGCTTAAACAGCGGCTAATGCTTAAACAGCGCAGTCATTTTGACATCACCGCCCACTTGCCTGATATCCGTCCAAGTGACGTCAACCACTTTATCCATCATTTCAATCGGCATAATATCAAACAGATTTTGACCTGAGCCCCCTATAAGTTTGGGCGCTTGATATAAAATCAATTCATCAATCAATTTATTTTGTAATAATGCACCCGCAAGTTTGGCGCCCGCTTCAACCCATATATTATTTAACTGCATCTGAGCTAACTTGGTCATCACTTTATCAAGGTCTAACTGATTGCCGTTAAAAGGCGCTTGCCATTCACTTACGTGGGGTTCAAATTTATGTTCACTGGGCTTACCATTAACAAGCAAAACATGACCAGCAAGTTTAGATTCAATAGGTTGCAAACAACTTAAAGATGGTGGTAACTGATTACGCCCATCTAATAATACTCGTAAGGGTTGGCGTAAATCATTTTGCGCTAAAACATCATCAGCCAGGTTGAGTTCAGAGTAACGCACATTCAACATCGGATTATCAGCTATTACTGTGCCAGAACCCGATAAAATTGCGCAACTTCGCGCCCGGTGTCTTTGCACATCTTGTCTTGCCTGCGGGCCAGTAATCCATTGACTTAAGCCATTGGTTAACGCCGTTTTACCATCTAAACTAGCGGCAAGTTTTACGGTTACCCAAGGTTTACCTGTACGCATACGTTTGATAAAGCCGCGGTTAAGTTGTTCAGCTGATGCTTGCAACAGGCCATGTTCAGTTTTGATACCTGCTTGCTGTAACTTGGCTAACCCATTGCCGGATACCAGAGGATTAGGGTCAACCATAGCCGCCACCACCCTAGTCACTCCTGCGGCGATCAATGCATCTGCACAAGGCGGGGTTTTCCCGTAGTGACTACAAGGTTCTAGCGTGACATAAGCTGTTGCGCCTTTAGCTATGAAGCTTTTAGAGCCTGTACCCAGTTGTTCCAAAGCATTGACTTCTGCATGGGCCGTTCCCGCTTTTTTATGCCAACCTTCACCCAAAATGACACCTTGGCTGTCACTGATAACACAGCCTACATTAGGATTAGGCGCAGTGGTATATTGACCGTGTTTAGCTAATTGAATAGCACGGGCCATCATTTGATGATCTGTTTTAGAAAATTGAGTCACGGGTTACCCATAGATTAAAGGGAGTTAATAAAAAACAAATAAAGAGTCAAAATAAAGAGTCAAAATAAACACAATCACTGGAGCAAAGTCTAGTCACCCAAGCGTGCAATTTCTTCACCAAATTCACGAATATCTTCAAACGAACGATACACAGACGCAAAACGTACATAAGCGATTTTATCTAATTCTTTGAGCGCATCCATAATCAAATTACCGAGAAATTCACTACCCGCCTCACGTTCACCGGTAGCCCGTAAAGAAGACTTTAGACGGCTTATACACTGCTCCACTTGCTCTGTACTCACAGGGCGCTTTTCTAATGCACGTTGCAAACCGGCTCGTAACTTATCTTCATTAAAAGGTTCACGAGAGCCATCACGTTTAACTATTCGTGGCATCACCAATTCTGCCATCTCAAAAGTCGTAAAACGTTCTTTACATACCGTACACTCTCTTCTGCGTCTTACTTGGCTGCCATCAGCCACCAGACGAGAATCGATTACTTTAGTTTCTTGTACAGAACAAAATGGACAAAACATAAATAATTTCAAATTAGCGATAACGAATATGACTAAATTAACAAAATTACAGAGCCAGTCATAGGTTCGATTGAGCAAATAATCGTAGAACACAACAACTAATACCAATTGGTATAATCAACTATTCACACTATCCTCAACTTCAAAACCATTAATAGTGTGTAAAACAAAGAGATCCACCGAATCAAGCAGCTTAACGTTTAAAGCTCCTAGCCAGTTCTTAATCAGTTTTCGGCCAAGTTTATGTTAACGATATTGGCTATTTTCGGGAGTGATATTTTGGTGTTGGCTATATCAGGTTAAAGCAGTTCAAATTGACCAAAACGCTTCTGCCAATATTTTGTCCATAATTAATGTTTTTCTCGGGTGATACTTAAAGTTTAGGCACAAAAAAGCCAGCATCTAGCCGGCTTGATAATAAATATTGAGTAATTTAGGCATAAACAGGGAATTGCTCACACAAGGCCACCACCTCACCTTTTACACGTTGGATCACAGACTCATCATTGATGTTATCTAATACGTCACAAATCCAATTTGCCACTTGTTTGGCTTGTTCTTCTTTAAAACCGCGGCGAGTAATGGCAGGTGAGCCAAGACGTAAACCACTAGTAACAAAAGGTGAACGAGGATCGTTAGGCACCGAGTTTTTATTCACTGTAATATTGGCACTGCCTAACGCAGCATCCGCATCTTTACCTGTGTATTGTTTGCCAATGAGGTCTAATAAGAACAAATGGTTTTCTGTGCCACCCGAAACAACCTTATGTCCACGCTCTTGTATGACCGCAACCATGGCTTTGGCATTTAGAACAACTTGCTGTTGATAGACTTTAAACCCTGGCTCTAGTGCTTCTTTAAAAGCAACCGCTTTAGCCGCAATCACATGGCATAAAGGGCCACCTTGGTTGCCAGGAAATACAGAACTATTCAACTTTTTATAAATAGCTTCATCACCACAAGCGGATAAAATTAATCCGCCGCGAGGTCCAGCCAATGTTTTATGAGTAGTAGTGGTTACGACATGAGCATGAGGAAGCGGGCTAGGATAAACTCCAGCAGCAACCAAGCCTGCAACGTGAGCCATATCGACCAACAAATACGCATCCACTTTATCCGCAATTTCACGGAATTTCTGCCAATCAACTATGCCTGAATAAGCAGAAAAGCCCGCAATAATCATTTTAGGCTTATGCTCAAATGCTAATGCTTCGACTTGTTCCATATCGATTTCGCCAGTCTCAGGATGCAAACCATACTGAACAGCGTTGTAGGTTTTACCAGAAAAATTAACGTGTGAACCATGAGTTAAGTGACCACCATGGGCCAAACTCATCCCTAATACGGTATCGCCGGCATTGATCAATGCCATAAACACAGCAGTGTTAGCTTGTGAACCGGCATGAGGTTGCACGTTGGCATAATCGCAACCAAACAATTGTTTAGCCCGCTCAATCGCTAAATCTTCGGCAATATCTACATATTCACAACCGCCGTAATAACGTTTGTGTGGATAACCCTCTGCATACTTATTGGTAAGCTGAGAACCTTGAGCTTCTAAAACACGTGGGCTGCAATAGTTTTCAGAAGCGATCAGTTCAATGTGATGCTCCTGACGTTGGTTCTCATTTTGAATTGCTTGAAACAATTCTGGGTCAAAATCAGCAATATTCATATCACGTGTTAGCATCACTTTTCCTCAACATCAGCGGTAATTAAAATTGGGGCGCTCACCATAGGCAAAATCCTAGGCACACACCCTAAATAAGCATCGCATAGTGTAGTTATTTAAAACAATTTGTATAGTGGCATTGTGGTATGAGAAACAACCAAAAGTTGTAACGGTTTTTGCACACATATAGTTCAATAACTAAAGCGCTTCAATCGAGTCCGGAAACTGCACCCCAATTTGCTTGCGGATATCGTCCATCACACTCATGACACCTATGCTGTCGCAATGTGACATCAAATCACTGCATTGCATGTTTTGCTCAATACAGCGCATGCTTTGTTCAATTTGATATTCAAATCCGTTCACTGGGTGAGGTATATCAATACATTGAATTAACTTGTTGTCCCGATAAAGAGAAGCGGTATCAGTATCCCAAAAACACGCGGGTAAATTTACGTATCCTTTTGTTCCCACTATCCTCATAGTGTTGCTTGTTTGAGATAATATTGAACAGGTAAATTGTGCATAACGACCGGATGCATAATGCATATTTGCGAATACATGACCGTCAACCTCTTGATCCGTTAATTGCCCCATAGCTTCAACTTTATCAGGGTGCTCTTGAAGCAAGAACTGACTAACAGTAATGCTGTAAATACCTAAATCAAGAAGTGCTCCCCCCGCCAGTTCAGCTTTAAGCAAGCGACTCTTTTCTCTATTTTGAAACGCAAAACCAATTTCTGATTGAATATATTGAATGTCACCTATTATGCCTTCGTTTAAGAGTTGCCTAAGTTGTGACAAACAAGGCATAAAACGGCTCCACAATGCCTCCTGCAACAGCAAGTTTTTATTTTGTGCTAACTTGACTAACTTTTGCATTTGCTGAGCATTGACTGTGCAAGGTTTCTCAACCAATACGTGTTTACCTGCTTCTAAGCACATTTTTGCTTGTTTATAATGAAAGTTATGAGGGGTGGCAATATAGATTATGTCAATTTCGGGATCAGCTAACATTTGCCCGTAATCTGAATAAGTCTTTTCAATTTGATAGGTCTTAGCAAAGTCAGCTGCCCGCTCTGGGGATCGACTAGCTACTGCCAAAATCTGACCCTTTTTAGACGACGCAATGGCTTTTGCAAATGTATTGGCAATATTTCCAGGACCGATAACGCCCCAATTAAAGCTTTGCATATTTTACCTTGTTAATAACCTTAGAAAATAAAATACTACGATAGCAGCCGATAAATCGCATCTATTATTAATAAAAGTCCACAATATACTTAATATACTTAATATACTTAATATACTCAAAACACCCAAAATTATTGGAATGACACGCAGCCAACTAATAAGTACAGCCAACAAACAAGTAGTTTCAAGGCAGTAGTTTCAAGGAAGTAAGGTATAAATAAAACACAATACCTTTTACCCTGCCCTACACTGAATTACACTACCCACAAGTTAACTCAATAAAGACAGCTATGGCTCAATACGTTTACAGCATGCTTCGTGTCGGTAAAGTGGTTCCACCCGGCAAACATATCTTAAAAAACATTTCCTTAAGCTTTTTCCCAGGAGCCAAAATCGGCGTGTTGGGTTTAAACGGCTCTGGTAAATCAACTCTACTCAAAATCATGGCTGGCATAGATACTGATATTGAAGGTGAGGCTATTCCTCAAACAGGATTAAAAATTGGCTACCTACCGCAAGAACCTCAGCTAGACGAAAGCAAAGATGTGCGAGGCAACATAGAGGAAGCCGTGGCAGATGTAGCCCATGCCCTTAAGCGAATCGATGAAGTCTATGCCGCCTACGCAGAAGAAAACGCTGACTTTGATGCCTTAGCCAAAGAACAAGGTGAGTTAGAAGCCATCATCCAAAGTAAAGATGGTCACAATCTCGAAAATGCTTTGGAACGTGCAGCCGATGCCCTGCGTCTTCCGCCTTGGGATGCCGACGTAAGCAAGCTCTCTGGGGGTGAACGCCGCCGTGTTGCCCTGTGTAAGTTGCTGCTCGAAAAACCCGAAATGTTATTACTCGACGAACCCACCAACCATTTGGATGCAGAATCAGTGGCTTGGTTAGAACGTTTCTTACATGACTATGAAGGTACGGTTGTGGCTATTACCCATGATAGGTATTTCCTTGATAACGTCGCGGGATGGATATTAGAGCTTGACCGTGGCCAGGGTATTCCATGGGAAGGTAACTACTCGTCGTGGTTAGAACAAAAAGATGCGCGATTACAACAAGAAGAAAAAACTGAAAGCGCTAGGCAAAAATCCATTAAAACCGAGCTCGAATGGGTACGTTCAAACGCCAAAGGCCGTCAATCTAAAAGCAAAGCACGTATGGCTAGGTTTGAAGAACTCAACACGGGTGATTATCAAAAGCGCAATGAAACCAATGAGTTATTTATTCCACCCGGTGAACGTTTGGGTGATAAAGTGATTGAAGTGACGGGTCTCAAAAAATCCTATGGTGATCGAGTATTAATTGACGACCTCACTTTCAAGATCCCCAAAGGGGCCATTGTTGGGATAGTCGGCCCTAACGGAGCCGGTAAATCAACCTTATTCAAAATGCTCAGTGGTGATGAACAACCCGATGCTGGTAAAATTGATGTAGGTGTATCAGTACAATTAGCCAGCGTCGATCAGTTCCGCGACCAGACGAACGGTGACAATACGGTTTATAAAGAAATCTCTGATGATTCAGATATTATTCGCATTGGAAACTTTGAACTTAATAGCCGCGCATACTGTGGACGTTTTAACTTTAAAGGTGCGGATCAACAAAAGTTTATGAAAAACTTGTCAGGCGGTGAGCGTAACCGTGTGCATTTAGCTAAATTATTAAAAGCCGGCGGCAACGTATTGCTTTTGGATGAGCCGACCAACGACTTGGATGTTGAAACATTACGTGCCCTAGAAAATGCAATTTTGGAGTTCCCAGGTTGCGCCATGGTCATATCACATGACAGGTGGTTCTTAGACAGAATAGCCACTCACATTATGGATTATCGTGACGAAGGTAAAATCATATTCCATGAAGGCAACTACACCGAATATGCAGCATGGTTAAAAGCAACATATGGAACAGATGTGGTTGAACCCCATAGATTAAAATATAAAAAGATCAGTAAATAATAATTACACCCTAAAAAAAAGGCGCATTGTGCGCCTTTTTACTATCTGCTGCGCCAAGATAATGACTTAAAGTCAAGTGATACCAGTCAGTTTGCAATATAAAGAGCGTGAACAAACATTAGCATAGTATTCCCAGTATTGGTCTGCATGCATGAGGGTCACGTGGAGCTCACCGTTACTTCAAGCAAACATCCCTGCTAAATAGCTTCTAGCGCCTCAGATAATCGTGACACGCCTATAATTTCAATTCCTGCTATTTGTTGCTTCGGTACATTGGATTTAGGAACTATGGCGCGTTTAAAGCCATGTTTGGCTGCTTCACTTATTCTTTGTGATCCATTAGGTACTGGTCTAATTTCACCCGCCAGTCCGACTTCACCAAAAGCGATCAATTCTTTATCTAACACTTTATTTTGAAAGCTGGACACTATGGATAACAACAACGCTAAGTCAGCGCTGGTTTCATTTACTTTTACCCCACCCACCACGTTCGCAAACACATCTTGGTCGTTCATTTGTACATTGCCATGTCGGTGTAATACGGCCAACAACATGGCCAGTCTATTTTGGTCTAAACCGACTGCCACCCTTCTTGGGTTCGCCATTTGAGAGTAATCCACCAAAGCTTGAATTTCTACCAGCAATGGCCGCGTTCCCTCCCAGACCACCATGACTATGCTGCCAGGTGATTGCTGGTCGTCGCGACTGAGAAAAATAGCAGAAGGATTACTCACTTCTTTGAGGCCTCTTTCAGTCATAGCAAAAACACCGAGTTCATTCACAGCGCCAAATCGGTTTTTTTGACTTCTTAAAGTCCGGTAACGGCTATCACTCTCCCCCTCAAGCATCATCGAACAATCAATACAATGTTCTAATACTTTAGGCCCGGCTAAACTGCCATCTTTGGTCACATGTCCAACTAAAAACATGGCGATATGATGCTGTTTAGCAAACCGAGTTAGGTAAGCCGCACTTTCGCGCACCTGGGAAACACTGCCCGGAGCCGACTGCACATCAGGTAGTTGCATCACTTGAATAGAGTCAATCACCATAAGTTCTGGTTTGTGTTGTAAAGCAAGGTCACAAATCACTTCAATATTGGTTTCAGCCAGTAATTTTAATTTATCTTTGGGTAAGCCAAGTCGCTGTGCACGCATAGCCACTTGTTGCAAAGATTCCTCGCCAGTGACATACAGCGCGTTTTTGTTACCTGCCATTAGGCACATGACCTGCAACAACATGGTGCTTTTACCCGCACCTGGAGAGCCGCCTATCAATATAGCCGAACCCGGCACTATGCCTCCACCCAGAACTCGATCAAGTTCTTTGTAGCCAGATTCAAATCGAGGTAATGCTTGCAAGTCTATGCTTGCCAATGACTCAACTTTAGCTTGGGTTTGCCCAGAATACCCACCTATATCCCGACGATTTGAGTTGATAGTTGATGACACCACAAATTCAGTGATCGTGTTCCAAGTGTTACAATCGTTACATTGTCCTTGCCAACGAGGGTATTCAGATCCACAATCAGAGCATACATAAGCAG
>Ga0307492_10001031_pt1 | contig 11633 bp, 13 predicted proteins | sample SI3LmetaG_FD_202365 | JGI IMG/M metagenome (GOLD analysis project Ga0307492, IMG submission 202365) | Sea-ice brine microbial communities from Beaufort Sea near Barrow, Alaska, United States - SI3L | ecosystem: Environmental > Aquatic > Marine > Coastal | place: USA: Alaska | collected 2017-05-06
AAAAAAAATACACAAAACAGTTTGTTCTATTGCTATTATTAGTAATGGTGCTCTGGTTTACGAATATCAGTTTTGGATCTGTTTCTATTCCTTTTACAGATATTTTTGCCATTATTTTTGGAGATGATACGATTAAAGACAGTTGGCAAACTATTGTGCTAGATTTTAGAATTCCCAAAGCAATTACTGCTGTTTTGGTTGGATCTGGATTATCAATAAGTGGTTTATTAATGCAAACCTTGTTTAGAAACCCGTTAGCAGGCCCGTTTGTTTTAGGAATCTCTTCTGGTGCTAGTTTAGGTGTAGCGTTATTAATCTTAGGATCATCAATCTTTGGTGGAGTATTTTTATCGATCTCTTTTTCTAACTGGGCAATAGCAATTGCCGCTAGTTTAGGTTCGTTCTTAGTGTTATCTGCTGTTATTCTTGCAGCAAATAAAGTTAGAAACACCATGTCTATCTTAATTATTGGGTTGATGTTTGGTAGTTTTACATCTGCAATTATAAGCATGCTTTCTTACTTTAGTGAAGCTCAAGAAATTCAACAATATATTTTTTGGAGCTTTGGGAGTTTAGGCAATTTAAGTTGGGATGAACTCGCAATTTTCTTTTCTATCTATTTAATTGGACTTATTGGTGTTTTTACAATTATTAAACCTTTAAATAGTTTGCTTTTAGGAGAGAATTACGCTAAAAGTCTTGGCGTAAACGTAAAACAAAGTCGAATTATTATTCTTTTGATAACAAGTCTATTAACGGGAGTTATTACTGCTTTTTCTGGCCCTATTGCTTTTATAGGATTGGCTGTGCCTCATTTAGCAAAGCTAATTTTCACAACATCAAATCATAAAATTCTAATTCCTGCAACCGCACTAACAGGTGCATTGGTTTTATTAATTTGCGATATTATTGCACAAGTACCAACAAGTGAATTTACATTACCAATTAATGCAATCACTTCATTGTTTGGTGCTCCAGTTGTTATTTGGTTATTAATTAGAAAGAAGAAAATATACGTTTAATCTTGAATAGCAACTCCAAACATATCGTCCTTAAAACTGAAAACCTAACGATTGGTTATCAACAAAAAAAAGCAAAAATAATTGTTGCAGAAAAGGTAAACCTATCCTTAGAAAAAGGGAAATTTATTGCGCTTTTAGGTGAAAACGGAATTGGAAAATCTACCTTATTAAGAACAATTTCTAAAGTTCAAAACCCTTTATCAGGGGAGATTCTTATAAATAATAAAAAACTACACCAGTACACAAATAAAGAATTAGCCACCAATTTAAGCTTAGTGCTTACAGAGCGCTTGCCAGAAAGTCAATTAACCGTTTTCGAATTAATTGCTTTAGGAAGGCAACCCTATACAAATTGGGTAGATAAAATATCAGAAGAGGACCTTAAAAAAATCAACTGGGCTATCGAGAAAACAGAAATAAAACACTTGCAAGAAAAACGCTTTTACGAGCTTAGTGACGGGCAATTGCAACGGGTATTAATTGCAAGAGCATTAGCACAAGATACAGCTATAATTATTTTAGATGAACCTACAGCGCATCTAGACATGCATCATACATATAAAATATTTCAGCTATTAAAAAAGTTAGTTCAAACTACTGCAAAAACAATTATCATATCTACACATCAAATTAATTTAGCATTAGAGGTTGTAGATGAGTTGATTATTATGAATGCTAATGAAGTTGTAAGCGGAGAAACACAAAAACTAATTGACACCAATAAGTTAGAAGCTCTTTTTCCTAAAGAAATCTTGAATTTTAACAAAAAATTACGACAATTTACAATTCGTAAAGACAATTAGTTTTTCTATATTTGGTGCTATAGTTTACTAAAATCAATCAATTACCAAATAAACACCTATTCAATGAAAAAATTAATTCTCTCTGCCAGTATAATAGCACTGTTAGCGTCTTGTAGTACTAGTAAAGGTACTTCAGAAGTTGATGCAAACGTAGATTATGCGGTTAAATATGCTGCTACAATTACAGAAAAAGATTTAGCAAAACATTTATTCATTTATGCTTCTGATGAGTTTGAAGGTAGAAATACTGGAGAACCAGGACAGAAAAAAGCAGCTAAATACTTAAAAGACTTTTATGTTAAAGAAGGAATTGCTTCTGCTTTAGGTGGAGATGATTATTTCCAAGAAGTACCTGCTTCATTTTTAAATAAAGGAAGAAAAAGAGGAGCTCCTTTAAAAGATTCTGAAAACGTAGTTGCTTTTATTAAAGGAACTGAAAAACCAGACGAAGTATTAGTTATTTCTGCACATTTAGATCACGTTGGAATAAAAGATGGTAAAATTTACAACGGTGCAGACGATGATGGTTCTGGAACAGTTGCTATTTTAGAAATTGCTGAAGCTTTTCAAAAAGCAGTTAAAGAAGGTAGAGGGCCAAAACGTTCTATCTTATTTTTACATGTAACCGGAGAAGAAAAAGGATTATTAGGTTCTAAATATTATGTTGAAAATCCAATTTTTTCAATTGCAAATACGGTTGCTGATTTAAATATTGATATGGTTGGTAGAATTGACGATAGACATAAAGACAACCCTAACTTTGTCTATTTAATTGGAGCTGATAAATTAAGTACAGAATTACATGATCTATCTGAAGCAATGAATTCTAAATACACAAACATTTCTTTAGATTACAAATACAACGACGAGAAAGATCCAAACCGTTTTTACTACAGATCTGATCATTATAACTTTGCAAAATACAATGTGCCAATTATCTTTTATTTTAATGGAACGCACGAGGATTATCACCAACATACTGATACTCCAGACAAAATAAACTATGATTTGTTAGAGAATAGATCTCGTTTAATTTTTCATACCGCTTGGGAAATTGCAAACAGAGAAAAGAGATTGGTTGTAGACAAACCAGTAGCTTCAAAAAAATAATATTCTTTTTGAATATTTAAAAAACCTCGCAATTTGCGAGGTTTTTGTTTTAAACAGCAAATGTTTTAGATTACAATCTTCTGATATGGGAAAAAAATTCATACTTAAAAATGAGCTTTCATGAAGGTTTTATCATTAGAAACTATGAATTGAAATAACGCTATGACATTCATCATATCTAACCTAGAAAATAGTTTCTACCTTTGTACAAGTACCTTAAAAATATAGAAATTATGGGATTTACAACATGGCACAAAAGCATCTTACAGAAAGTTCAAAAAACTACTGGATTAAACGATTACCAAATTTTATGGATTGCTTTTTTAAAGGGAGTACTAATTGGAGGATTGATTGTCTATTTTTATATGCGTTAGTGCATAATTTTAAACAGCAATTCCTTTAGAATATCAGCTTGCGGCATTCCGTTTGCACCAACACCTTTACTTTTTAAGTCTGCTTCTCTTAATAAACCAATAATCTGAGAAACTTTACGCATTGGGTATTTTCTAGAAGCTGTAGCATAATCGCCTACAAAATAAGGATTGACTCCTAAAGATTTAGCCACGCTAAATTTATCTTTAGTTTCTAAACCGTGGTATTGCAATAACTGTGTAAAGAAACTATTCAATAAAGAGATAGTCATTACTAAAGGGTTATTCTTTGGGTTTTCTGCAAAGTAATTGATAATTCTATTCGCTTTTACAATTTGCTTCTCTCCTACTGCCTTACGCAATTCAAAATTATTGAAGTCTTTTGAAATACCAATATTCTTCTCAATATCTTCAGGAGAAATAATAGAATCTTCTGGCAAAATAGTAATTAGTTTTTCTAACTCATTGTTTATCTTACTTAGGTCAGTTCCTAAAAACTCTACTAACATTTGAGATGCTTTCGCTTCTATTTTGTAATTCTTACCACTTAAAACTCTACGAATCCAATCAGAAACCTGGTTGTCATATAATTTTTTACTTTCAAAAAGCACTCCAACTTTTTCAATGGCTTTATACAGTTTTTTGCGTTTGTCTAACTTTTTGTATTTGTAGTTGATTACTAAAACGGTAGTTGGTTGGTGATTTTCTACGTAAGAAATCAATTTCTCTATAGTTCTACTTAAATCTTGGGCTTCTTTAACAATTATAACCTGCTTTTCTGCCATCATAGGATAGCGTTTAGCAGAGGAAGCAATTTCTTCTATCGTAACATCTCTACCGTACATAACAACTTGGTTGAATCCTTTTTCTGCCTCATCTAAAATAGTATTTTCTATAAACTCAGAAATCTTATCAATATAATAAGGCTCTTCTCCCATTAAAAAGTAAATGGGTTTTACAACGCCTTTTTTAATGTTTGTTACTATGCTATTTATTTCGTCCATTTTCTTACTTTTGAATGATGCAAAAACTCAATCTTCCTACCTATTCTTTCAAACTCAAAAGTAACGAAAAACATACGCTTATTTTTGATAATTTAAGAAAAAGATATTTTGTTTTAACTCCAGAAGAATGGGTTCGTCAGCATTTTGTGCAATTTTTAATTGAAGAAAAAAAGTATCCTGTTTCTTTAATTGCCTTAGAAAAGCAGTTGACCATAAACAATCGAAAGAAGAGAACAGACATTGTTATATTTAACAAAGAAGGAAACCCCGATATTATTGTTGAATGTAAAGCACCTCATATTAAAATATCGCAAGCTACTTTTGATCAAATTGCGAGATATAATTTAAAGCTAAAAGCGAATTACCTAGTGCTAACAAACGGAATGGAGCATTATTATTGTAAAATGGATTTTGAAAAGGAAACCTATATTTTCTTAGAAGACATTCCCGATTATACATAAACTGTCACTTCTACTACTTTTTAAAGACTAAAAAATAGTGTAGAGAAATCTCCTTAATTAGTTCTCGATACAACACTCTAAAAAAAATCATTCAAACATACATTCAGCTTAAATTAACGAATTCTTATAAGTATAGCTGATTTATAAACTGTAAATTTGCTTCCTTGAAAACTGCTGTAGTCATATTAAATTGGAACGGACAAAAATTGCTTGAGCAATTCTTACCATCTGTTGTGAACTTTAGTTTAGATGAGGCAACTATTTATATTGCAGACAATGCTTCTACCGATTCCTCTATCAAGTTTATCAAAGAGTTTTATCCTTCAATTCAAATAATAGAAAATGCTATTAATGGTGGATATGCAAAAGGATACAACGATGCTTTACAACAAATAGATGCTGATATTTATTGCTTGCTAAACTCAGATATAGAAGTTGCAGAAAATTGGTTAACTCCAATTATTGACCTCTTTAAAAAAGAAGAAAATACAGCAATTATTCAACCTAAATTACTAGACTTTAAAGACAAAACAAAGTTTGAATATGCTGGTGCTGCTGGTGGATTTATAGATCTATTTGGCTATCCGTATTGCAGGGGTAGAGTATTTAATAATTTAGAAACGGACAACGGGCAGTTTAATGATGTTTCAGAGATTTTTTGGGCTTCTGGAGCTTGTTTATTTATTCGCTCTAAAGTGTATCACCAATTAAATGGTTTTGACGAAGATTATTTTGCGCATCAAGAAGAAATAGATTTATGCTGGCGTGCACAAAATGAAGGATACAAAATAAAATATGTTGGTACATCTACTGTTTATCATGTTGGCGGAGCCACTTTACAAGAAACAAATCCTCATAAAACATTTTTAAACTTTAGAAACAGTTTATTAAACGTAGTTAAGAATGTACCAAAAAAATGGTTTTTGTTTGTGGTGTTTTCTCGTTTATTTTTAGACGGAATTGCCGGTATTAAATTTCTTATTGAACTAAGGCCAATACATACTTGGGCTATTGTGAAAGCACATTTTAGCTTTTATAGAAATTTTAATACATTTTTAAAGAAGCGTAAAAAATTACAAAAAAAATCTGATTACAATCTACACACAAGTACTGTTTGGCAATACTTTTTCTTAAAAAGAAAGACCTTTAAAGAGTTGAAGTAATATTTTTTTCATATTTCAAAAATCCCTCGAACTGATAAACGCATCAACTCTGAAGTTTTTGTCCTTTGAAAGGCTACAAAATATCTAAACTTCCCTTACCTTCTCTAATCACAAAGGGTTCAGAATCTGTTAAATCAATTACTGTTGAGGCTTCATTATCGCCATAACCTCCATCAATTACAACATCTACAATATCTTTCCATTTCTCGTAAATCAATTCTGGGTCTGTAGTATATTCAATCACATCGTCATCATCACGAATAGACGTTGAGATAATCGGGTTTCCCAATGTTTCAACCAATATTCTTGCAATAGAATTATCTGGCACACGAATTCCGACCGTTTTTTTCTTTTTAAATACTTTAGGCAACGAAGTACTTCCTGGCAAAATGAAGGTATAAGGACCTGGTAATGCCCTTTTTAATATTTTATATGTTGGCGTGTCAATTTGCTTTACATAATCTGATAAATGGCTTAAATCGTTACAAATGAATGAGAAATTGGACTTTTCTAACTTGACTCCTTTAATTCTAGCAATTTTCTCTAACGCTTTGGTATTTGTAAAATCACACCCCAAACCATAAACAGTATCTGTAGGATAAATTATCAAGCCGCCATTTTTCAAAACCTTTACAATCTTATTAATCTCTTTCGGATTGGGGTTTTCACTATAAATTTTAATAAACTCTGCCATTTCAACCTTGATTTTACTTATATCAAAGTTACTAAAAAAGCGCAATTAAAAATTAATTGCGCTTTTTTATTATGAAAAGTATATGCTGTTTATTTTTCTACCAATCTAAAACCTTCTCCGTGAATGTTAAGGATCTCTACATTCTCATCCGGTTTTAAGTATTTACGCAATTTGGCGATGTACACATCCATACTTCTAGATGTAAAATAATTATCGTCTCTCCATATTTTTGTTAATGCTAATTCTCTTGGCATTAAATCATTTTTATAGACAGCTAACATTTTTAAAAGCTTACTTTCTTTTGGAGATAATTTTTGAATTTCTCCTTCTTTATAAGATAACTGTCTCAATTTAGAGTTAAAGAAAAAGTTTCCAATATTAAATTCAAATTCATCTGACTCTTTATTAACATCAGATTCTTTACGTTGTAAAATTGCTTTAATCTTAAACAATAATACTTCAGAATCAAAAGGTTTATTTAAGTAATCATCTGCACCAACTTGATATCCTCTTAAGACATCTTCTTTCATTGTTTTAGCAGTTAAGAAAACAATCGGAATTTCTTTGTTTGTTGATCTAATATCTGTTGCTAAAGAGAAACCATCTTTACGAGGCATCATAACATCAAGTATACAAAGATCAAAATCACTATTTTTAAATTCAATTAACCCTTCAATTCCATCTTTAGCATGTGTGACATTATAATCATGTAATGCTAAATAATCTTTTAAAACAGTTCCGAAATTTGGATCATCTTCTACTAATAATATTTTTTTACTTCCCATAATAATATGTTTTTAAATTAATGGTATTTTAACTGTAAAAGTACTTCCTTTACCTTTTTCACTCTCAACAAAAACCTTTCCTTGGTGGTTTGCAACTATTTCTTTTACGTAAGCCAAGCCTAACCCATGCCCTTTTACGTTATGGATGTCTCCTTTATGTTCTCTGTAAAATTTATTAAACACGTATTTTTGTGCGTTTTTACTCATTCCTATTCCGTCATCTTTAATTTTTACAATAAAAAATTTAGATGTGCTCTCTGTAAACACTTCAATATTTGGGGTGTTCTCTGAGTATTTTAACGCATTTTCTAACATGTTAACAATTACATTAGTCATGTGTAAATGGTTTCCTAAAACTTCAGATTGTAAAGCATGTACATGTGTTGTAATGTTTCCTTCTTGATTTTTCACTAATAAATCTACGTGAGAAATAGCCTCTTCAACTATGTCGTTCATATCAATAGTAACCTTACTGATTTCTAATTGATTCTTTTCTAATCTAGACATTCGTAAAACGTTTTCAACATGTCCATGCATTCGTTTATTCTCTTCACGAATCATTTTTACATAACGCTTTACTTTTTCATTATCATTAATAACACGCGGGTTTTTAATCGCATCTAAAGCCAAATTTATAGTAGCAATAGGTGTTTTAAACTCATGTGTCATATTATTTATAAAATCTGTTTTTATTTCTGATATCTTTTTTTGTCTCAACAGTTGATACAGCGAGCTAGAAAAGGCCACAATTATGATGAAAATAAAGAATACTGACAGTAATAATATATTAGAAATATCTGCTAAAATATGTTCTTGCTGATTTGGAAACGTAACATATAATTTAAAGCTACTTTCACCATTGTCTTTTATAAACAAAGGATACCCAATGCTATTGTTTTTATTAATCGTAAAATAGCCAGATTTTAGATTGGTTAAAAATCCATCCTCACTATAAACTCCATATTTATAATCAATATCAATCCCTTTTTTTGAAAATTCTTCTTTTAAAGTAACATTTAACTCTCTATTACTAATTCTTTTATAGATAGGTGTTAACGCTTTAAACTCCTGAAAAGCTTTTAAGAAATATTGCTCATCAATATCTCTATATCTTTTTATTTTTGTGGTAATTTTACTGCTTGAATTACCATTAAAATCTACTTCATTTAGGTTTAAAACAAAGGTAGACTCTTTAGCAGTAACCGTCGTAAACTCAATACTATCAATATTTAATAAGGTACTTGGCAGTTTAAACTTCTTCTCAAAAATACTCAAGCTAACAGAAGCGCTAACTTTCCCTAGCGTATCCATTTCTTTTAAAATTATCTGTCTTAATTCTGCAGATGTTTTACCCTGATAATCCTCCATTGAAGGTTCGAAAGTATTTTTAAAAAGGGCAAATTCTTTTTCACTAATTTTTTCTGATGCCCTTGCTAAAGATTTCTTTACATCATTCTTAAATTGGTTCCTTTTAGTCTCAACAGCATTGCCAATCCAGTATACCTGAACAGTCACAATTCCGATTAAAGAAAAGCTCATTAAAGCAACAATAAGGATGAACATTTTTTTTCCCATTATTCAAAAATATATCTTTAATACGTGTTAATTACCGTTTTTAACGATTATTAACAATATTACTAAGAATTTAAGAATTTTTTAAGAAAAAAAATGAATTTTTCTAAATTGAAGCTTTCTTTTTTGTTAAATTATTATGAATCTTAACAATCTGACAATCAAGTGTTTTTAAATCTTCATTGATTACAACATAATTAGATAATAATGCTTTCTTAGAGTCGATCCATTGGTTGTTTATTCTGTCTTTAACCTCTTTTTCAGAAACATTATCTCTAGAAATTACCCGTTCAATTCTAGTGGTTTCAGTAGCAATAACAGTGATAATGTAATCACAGAAAACATCACTATTGTTCTCAAACAAAATTGCATTTTCATACAATACATACTCTTTAGATTTGTTTTTCTCAATAAAAGAAATTAAGTGAGAGTAAACCTCTGGATGAACTATTGTGTTTAATTCCTTTAACTTTTCTGTGTCAGAAAAAACAATGCCTGAAATAAACGCCCTGTTTAATTGTTGATTTTTATAGGCCTCTTCTCCAAACAGGTGAATCAATTTTGATTTAATCACAGGAGAGGTATTCATTAGCTTTTTAGCTTCAACATCTGCATTGTAAACAGCAATATCTCCTAAAGCATTAAAACGCTCTAAAACTGTTGATTTTCCGCTTCCTATGCCGCCAGTTAAACCTACTACCATTATCGTTGTATTAAGAATTCAACTTTAGCAGGAGTTAGCTTTACAGAAGTAACAAAATCTGGTTTAAAAATTACTCTTGGAATTAAATAGTTTAAATTATTATTGATGGATTGTTGATAATCACACACAATTTTAAATGAAGAAGAATTCACTTTATTAAAATTACTTAAGCCTACTTGAAAAATCACTTTTAATGTAGTTGGAAATGTATTTACAGAAACAGAGTCTGGCATATTAATAATTCGAAAAGGCACCTCTAATTTTCCTTCTGTAAACTGATCTACTTCGCCATAAATAGTTACTTCTTTAACCTTAAATTTAATAGCATTAGTAGACTCGGTAATTTTTAGCGTTGTTTCTATGGTCTCCGAAATATCTTCTTTAAAAAATTGCTCCAATTGCATTCTTTGCAAGGTATCTATTTGTTCTTCTGGCCCAGAAACCATAATTGAGTCTGGAGTAATTTTAATTGTTTCGATTAAGTGATACCCTAGCTTATATGACAAATCAAAATTCCCATAAACAGGAACCATCTTTGAGGTAAGTGTCCCTAAATTTAAATACACGGTATCTTCAACTATTTGATCGACCATATATTTGTTTGTAATCTGATGTTGAATGTCAATTTTTTGATTTTGTAATAAGAAGTAATAATCAGAACCTGACTTTCGTTTTAGTTTTGTTGCATCTAACTTAATTTTAGCTTGCACGATACCTAAACCAAACAATCTGAAACCAGATGCTTTTATTTGAATATCAATTTTCTTTACGGGTTCTTTTTGGATCAGCTTATTTTGTGGGATGTTTACATATTCAACTGGAAAAGAAATAACGGTCTTATACTCTTTTGACATTTTAATCAACAACCAAAATAAAACTGCAAAGAGTAATGCTACTGAAAATGCTTTAGGAATTTTATTTTTATTTTTTCTTTTGATCATAAAAACAGTAATTATATGCAAGCTACGTAAAGCTTTTTACAAACACAACGATGCTACTTTTTTTTAACTAAAAAAGAGAGCAAATTGCTCTCTTTTTTAATCTTATTTCGTTAGAAATTATTTCTTAACTACTACTGCTGGTGCGTTTAATTTATTTGTAAGCTCCATAGAAATAGCAACTTTTTCAAATTTAATTTTTCCTGCTCCTGTTTCAATAGTAATTGTATTATCAGTTTCGTTTACTTCTACTATTTTTCCGTGAATTCCACTACTTGTAATAACTCTAGTTCCTTTTTTAATTTCTGCTTGAAATTTTTTCTCTTTCTTTTGCTTAGACATTTGTGGTCTAATCATAAAAAAGTAAATCACAACGATCATTGCTAAAAAGGGCAACATACTACTTAATCCACTTGTACTTGCTTGTAAAAACATATCTTTTATTTATCTATTCTGTTTACTATTCCTTTTAATGTAAGTACTTCTCTACCAAGAGCTGTGTTTGTAAACAACGTAACATTCTTAGATTGTCTTCCTCCACCTTTTCCTCTAGTATTAAATTTTACTTTAATTTCTGTAGTTTCCCCTGGCATAATAGGTGTGTCTTTTGGCCAAGTAGGAACTGTACAACCACACGTCGTTTTTGCATCAGTAATAACCAATGCAGATTTACCAACATTCGTTAATGTAAATGTCGTTTCAATAAATTCTCCATCCGTAACAGTACCAAAATCATATACCGTTTTATCAAACTCAATAACTGGCGCTCCTTTACTAATATCAGTATCTCTTTGTCTAGCTTCTTCTAACTTTGCACTATCCACTTTCGCTGATGGATTTCCCTCTTTACAAGAAGTTAAAAACCCTAAAGACGCGACTAAACTAAAAATTATAATTTTCTTCATTTTAAATATATTTTAGGTAAAAGTAAGAATTTATAATAACCCTCTACCTATTTTATTAATTCTTTTATCTGCTGTGAATTCTCTAGACAATTTATCTAATAC
>Ga0307492_10001032_pt1 | contig 11620 bp, 10 predicted proteins | sample SI3LmetaG_FD_202365 | JGI IMG/M metagenome (GOLD analysis project Ga0307492, IMG submission 202365) | Sea-ice brine microbial communities from Beaufort Sea near Barrow, Alaska, United States - SI3L | ecosystem: Environmental > Aquatic > Marine > Coastal | place: USA: Alaska | collected 2017-05-06
TAACCGCGGAGTATTTGGCGCGCCAACGATGTTTGTCAATAACGAAATGTTTTTTGGCCAAGACCGCTTGGTTCAAGTTGAAAAGGCATTAACCGCCTCTAATTAGCGGGTAGGTGTTATAGCTATTTATGAACACAAAAAGACAAGCGTGAATTTGTCTTTTTGTGCGTAAAGGTCCACTGAATTCTGTTTTATTAAGAGAAAGTCAAAGGCCAATAACGAGACTTTTAAAAGCCAGGTTTAGCTGCCTTATTTATTTATAATAACTCAGGTTGATCTTCGACTAGCCCAGTAACACTCTTGGTTAAAAGAGTATATTCGCTACTATTTTTATCTTCTTCAGCACAAACGCTCAATAAATCTTCAATAAAGTAATTCAGTGCCCGGCGCTCAATTTGTTGCACTCGTGCCTGCTGTTTTTCATTTAACATGTGATACATAGTGGCGGCGCCAAAATCACCGACAATGATGTTGGCATCATGGTCAAGCAAAGTGTTGTGGGCATACAAATCGCCATGACTTACCTGATTATCATGTAAGTGGGCAAAAACTGACTGCATTTGTTTCACTATCTTGCTTATTTGCTCAATGGACAGTGTGAAACCCACTTTAAAGGTATCCCGAGTACAGGTATCAAAATCCGGTGGTAAACCAAGATTGTTATAGTGTTCAGGAATAAGTTGCATCACTAAAGCTAAACAGTCTTGTTCATTTACTTGAGCTAAAGACTTCACCAGACATGCATGACCTCCAACTTTTAAACACGCCTGCAATTCATCTTCTGGGTAACCGTCGCTCGTTAATTCGCCTTTAAATACTTTAACGGCGATTTCATCTGGAAAATCATCTGTGGGTTTATTCCAAACAGCTTTTGAAATCACACCGGACGCTCCTTGCCCTAATACATTTTGCAAAGCAAAACTTGAATAAGGCACTACAGGAACGGATTGAATATCAATGTCAGTACGCGTAAATGGATTACCTGAAAATGCCAACCAAGCGAGTTTAGGTAAAGCCAACAATTGATCTGGGCATTCGGTTAATTGATTCGCCGAAATTCGCACCAACTCAAGGTCAGTCAATTGTGTTATGTTGGAGGGTAGTTGTGTTAGTTGATTACCCGCTAAGGCTAATTTTTGCAACCTTGGTCGTTCACCAAGGTTGTCTGGCAAGCTGGGTATATTATTATCGGTTAAAATTAACCAACGCAACTTTGCGGGTAATGATTCAGCAGGCACATGTTTGATTTTATTGGACTTAAAACCCACCATCTCAAGACTTTCGCATTTGCCAAGACTCTCAGGCAAGGTTTCAAAGTGATTGTTGGAAGCAAAAATAATCTTAAGTTTTGTAAGCTTCTTTAACTCATTGGGTAATGCAGATAGTTGGTTATTGGATAAATCTAGAATTTCTAAACTATCAGCTAATGATAATATTTCAGTTGGAAATGTACTGAGGTTTTCTGACAACGTTAAACGTGTAATACCAGCCAATTGGCCAGACTTTAGCTGTGCAAGTGTGTGCAAAATGAAGAGTCCATAATAAGGCTAAAAAATCGGGGTAAGGCTACTTAAAAAACCCTTTAAAAGATATAAACTACTAGGCTGAAATATTCCATAAACAGACTATCCCACCTGGCGGATATTACAATCGAACTAAGCTATTTACCAAATACCGACCAGCCGGTTTTTTGAGTGAGTAATTCCAACGCTTCGGTTCCAAGTTTACTGTTGCCAATAGTATCCAATCCTGGGGACCATACAGCGATAGAGGCATTACCTGGAGCAATAGCGAGTATGCCTCCGCCTACGCCACTTTTACCCGGCAACCCAACTCTATAGGCAAATTCCCCTGAACCATCATAATGGCCACACATCAACATCAGAGAATTAATACGTCTCGCTCTTTTAGACGACACAACTCGGTAGCCCGTTGCTGGGTTCACACCACTATTGGCTAAAAATAGGCCTGCAGTGGCTAACTGAACGGTGTTCATTGCAATAGAACAATGATGAAAGTAGGTTCCCAAAACCGCATCCACAGGGTTTTGAAAATGACCAAACGATGCCATAAAATGCGCCAAAGATGCATTTCGCTCGCCAGTTAGCTCCTCTGAATGAGCCACTTTTTCGTCTATGGCGATGCTTTCGTCATCGGCTAAAAAACGCATAAACTGCAGGATCTCAGCCAAGGTTTCTTTCGGCTGATGGCCTTGAATAATGGCATCAGCTATGGCAATTGCCCCAGCGTTAACAAAAGGATTACGGGGTTTTCCTTGCTCATGCTCAAGCTGAACAATAGAATTAAAAGGGTCACCTGAAGGCTCCCGTCCCACTCTATTCCACACTCGTTCACCTAATTTCCCCAAAGCTAAGGTTAAGGTAAACACTTTTGAAATACTCTGTATCGAGAATAAGGTCTGTGAGCAGCCAGAACTGAAGACCGAGCCGTCAGCTAACGCGATACTGATCGAAAACTGATCGGGGTTAACACATGCCAATTGCGGAATATAACTAGCCACAGTACCTTTGTCAGATTTTGAGGCCATCGTAATCGCAATATCATCCACTATTTTTTGCATTTTTAGCAAGCGCCTATGACTCAAATACGCCATTCACATCAGACAAGAAAAACTTATATGCAGGGTTGTCTGTTTGTTCTTGGTATATATAACCCAGTTTAGCTAAGTGTTGATCAAATTCGCCACGCTCAGTATCTTGTATATCAAAGCCGGCTAATACTAAACCTTCGGCAGCACCGTGATTGCGATAATGAAACAAAGTAATATTCCATCTTTCGCCTAAGGTATCCAAAAACTTCATAAGGGCCCCAGGGTACTCTGGGAATTCAAAGGAAAATAGCTTTTCATTGAGTAGGCTTGGAGGCCTGCCTCCGACCATATAACGTACATGTAACTTGGCCATTTCGTTTTCGGATAAATCAAAACTATTATAACCATTGCTGCCAAGTGATTCAGTCAGCTGAGCTAGCTCTTGTCGACCTTCTCTTAACTTGATACCAACAAAAATATGAGCTTCACGGTCTGTGGAGTAACGGTAATTAAATTCGGTAATAGCGCGTCCACCCAAAAGCTCACAAAACGCTCTAAATGCACCTTTACGTTCAGGAATTTTAACGGCGATAACGGCTTCTTTTTGTTCGCCTAATTCGCAACGTTCAGATACATATCGCAACGTATGAAAATTGATATTGGCACCACATAAAATGCCACCAAGCTTTTTGCCTTGCATCGGATTGGTTCTAAGATATTTACGGATTCCAGCAATCGACAATGCACCTGCTGGTTCGGCAATCACCCGGGTATCATCAAATATGTCTTTGATTGCTGCACAGATTTCATCGGTGTTAACCGTAATGACTTCATCCACATATTGTTGGCATAAACGAAAAGGTTCTTCGCCAATAATTTTTACCGCGACACCATCGGCAAAAATGCCCACATGTTCAAGTGGTACAGGTTTTCCTGCTAACATAGCCGCTTGTAAACACGCAGACTCATCAGACTCCACGGCGATAATCTTCAAATCAGGCTTAAGCTGTTTGAGAAAAACTGAAATACCCGATATTAAACCACCGCCACCAACGGCGATAAATAATGTATCTAAATCCGGATTTTGTTCGAGTAATTCACGGGCTATGGTGCCTTGGCCAACGATAACGTCTTCATCATCGAAAGGAGCCACCATAGTGTACCCAAACTCTTTGGACAGCCGTAACGCTTCTTCTTTTGCTTGTTCAAAACTGGTGCCATGCAATACCACATCCACGAACTCACCACCAAAATTGCGCACCGCTTCGACTTTAATATCTGGTGCAGTAGCAGGCATCACAATCGTCGCTTTAACGCCTTTCTTTTTGGCCGAATAAGCCACGCCTTGAGCGTGGTTACCTGCAGAGGAAGCCACCAAACCTTTTGCTAATTGCTCATCAGAAAGCTGGCATATTTTGTTATAGGCCCCACGTAATTTAAAAGACTTAACAGGCTGTTGATCTTCCCGCTTTAGCCAAATGTCGTTACCTAAAGAAGCAGAAAGCTTATCCAGTTTTTGTAAATCAGAATTCACCGCCACGTCATAAACGGGCGATAACAATATTCTTTTTAGATATTCATTCGCAGAACGGGTCATTTAATCTTCCAATTTTGATGCATCACGCACCGCACCTTTATCAGCACTGGTAGCTAACAAGGCATAAGCTTTAAGAGCAAGTGAGATTTTAGGCACAAGAGATACCAGTTTCCATAGTTTATCACTCGTATCCACTTTCTCACTGCGTATTTGTAAGACTTGGCCACAGATAAACTTACCCGTTAAGGCAAAATGACAACCCAAAAACCCCTCGGACTTTCGTGCAAAGGCTTCTAGTGTTGACATTTACTTACACTATTCCCGCAATAAAATAATCACTCATCCCTTAATTTGGGATGTTGTCATTGCATTGCGTAAAAAAGAATAGGGCATCACATAACAAATTTTATTTACCATCACCGTCCATAGAAATAGCATGAAGCTGATATTTTGATCAAGCATTGCTATATGCCTTTTTAGAGGGTGATATACTCGACACCGATTAATTTTATCATTCTTGAATGAACAAACTTGTACTTTAGGCAAAATATGGAAACTTGGTTACATTGGGTAGATTTAGCGGGTGTCGCGGTGTTTGCTATCGCAGGCACACTGATGGCTTATAAGAAACACATGGATGGTTTTGGTGTGGTGGTACTCGCCTCAGTTACTGCCATTGGCGGTGGCACACTTCGGGATATGATTTTGGACCTGCCGGTTTTCTGGGTGCAAGACCCAAGCTTTTTCTATGTGATTATCATCGCTGCTTTTTCTACTATTATATGGCTACGTAGCAAAGACACTTTTCCACTGCGCTACTTGTTTTTCGCAGATGCTTTTGGTCTAGCATTTTTTAATGTCATGGGCTTACAGAAAGCCATGACTTACGGCGCGTCTCCTCTTATCGCCATTGCACTAGGAACGATGACTGCTGTATTTGGAGGATTAATCCGAGACGTGATTTGCCGAGAAATTCCCATGGTTTTAAAAGGCGAACTTTATGCTACCGCCTGTATTATAGGTGGAGCAAGTTACATCTTAAGTTTTCAACTAGGTTTAAGCACTGTAAGTTGTATGATAATAGGCTTTTTCATCACACTGACATGTCGTCTATGCGCGATGAAATGGCACTGGCATCTTCCCGTCTTTCGCCCCCATGATTCAGTAAAAGATGATTAACTCGCAATTTTTTAATGATTAGCTAGCCTTAAGACTCACCTTGTTCGCAAATGGAGTTGCTTGATGTCTTTAGCCGTTGTTTATTCAAGAGCCAGTGTAGGTATTGACGCCCCCCTTATTACTGTTGAAGTACATTTGTCCAATGGCTTACCCTGTTTTAACTTAGTCGGATTACCAGAAGCCTCGGTACGAGAGGCAAAAGACAGGGTGCGCAGTGCTTTAATCAATTCTGGCTTTGAATTCCCAGCGAAACGAATCACGGTCAACTTAGCCCCAGCAGATTTACCTAAAGAAGGCGGTCGATTTGATTTAGCTATTGCTATAGGCATTATCGCCGCAAGTAACCAACTAACTGGAAATCAGCTAGAGAATGTTGAACTAGTGGGGGAATTGGCTTTATCTGGGGGGATACGCTCAATAACAGGTGCATTACCTTTTACTTATGCCTGCTCACAAGCTAAACGAATAGCTATTTTACCTGTCGAAAATGCGGCAGAGGCATCGTTAATAAAACACGCTAACATTGTACCGGCCAAACAATTATTAGATGTGTTTCATCATATCGCAGGGCAACGCTCCCTTGATTTATATCAAGCAGATTCTATAGAAGAGCAACTGGTATATGACACTGATCTTCAAGACGTTGTGGGCCAAGCAGCAGGCAAACGTGCATTAGAAATTGCTGCCGCAGGTGGTCATAATTTGCTGTTTAGTGGCCCACCTGGCACCGGTAAAACTATGTTAGCGAGCCGATTGATCACTATTCTCCCCCCTATGACAGATGAAGAAGCCTTAGCATCAGCGGCTATTCATTCTATAGTGGGTAAACCCGTTGATCCTACCACTTGGAAACAACGCGCTTTTCGACATCCACATCACACGAGTTCAGCGGTTGCTTTGGTGGGGGGTGGCAGCATACCTAGGCCTGGTGAGATTTCATTAGCACACAATGGGGTATTATTTTTAGATGAACTCCCAGAGTTTGATCGCAAAGTGTTAGATGTATTGCGTGAACCACTTGAGTCAGGTTCGGTGAGTATATCCAGGGCCGCTAGACAGGCGCAATTTCCGGCTAGATTCCAATTAGTCGCGGCAATGAATCCTAGCCCTACCGGCAGTTTAAACGATGGGCGCAGCAGCAACGAACAGATTATGCGTTATCTTAACCGTATATCTGGCCCATTTTTAGACCGTATTGATTTACAGGTTGATGTACCTAAACTTCCTAGTAATGACTTTTCTGAACAGGTGAAGAGTCGAGGTGAAAGTAGCCAGGTTGTTCGTACAAGAGTCATTCAAGCCCATCAATTACAGCTAAGTCGCTGTGGAAAAACCAATGCGCAACTCGGCACTAAAGAGGTTGATAAGTATTGCAAACTAGAAAAATCAGAGCAGCTATTTTTACAGCAGGCAGTAGAAAAACTGGGATTGTCTTTACGTACTTACCACAGAGTGCTCAAAGTCGCGCGCACCATTGCTGACTTAGCACATTGTTCAGATATTAATAGGCAACATTTAGCTGAAGCGCTTAACTATCGTGCCTTTGACAGGATGTTGGCACAGTTAACTAATAATTAGTTAACCTAATAACCTCAGACTGTTGGGCATAACGACATCACAAACTAGTATCAACAATTAAACAAAGCACGAAGGGCTGGTTCACCAGCCCTTTTTCGTAAACAACACAAGCCTAATTGATAGGGTTCGATATCATCCAGCCTAATACGATTAACTTTTTGGCCTATCGTGGAATAATCAAGTACCACCTCGGGAACTATGCCTAAACCACAGCCTAACGCCACCATGCTCACTATGGCTTCATTGCCAGCAACTGTGGCATAGATACGCGGCCTTATGCCTTGCTCAGCAAACCAATGATGCACAATACGTTTAGATGGTCCCGATTCGGGTAAAATAAAAGAGTGCTGACGCCAGTCCACTTGTTCTAAGCGATTTAATAAGGTGTCTTTGGCAGCAATCAGTAGCAGCGGTATTTCTCCTAGCGACAAGAATTCTAGCTCTGCAGGAAAGTCAGGGGTGTGAATAGCAATAGCCGCATCCACTTCTTGTTGCATGACTTTACTGACCGATAAAGCGTGATCGCCAGTACTCAGTTTAATTTCTACTTGTGGATATTTGTGCCTAATATTATCTAATAGTCTTGGCAAGTGACTTTGACTGGCTGTGACTGAACAAAATAGACTCAATTCTCCTTGTAATAGTTGTTGCTCTTTTTGCAGCTCCCACTTTACTTTTTTCCATTCTGTCAAAATCTGTTGCGAAAACCCCAAAAGTCTTGATCCCGCGGCAGTCAGTTTGACCTTTCGATTATCCCGCACAAATAAAGTGCTTCCGCATTCCTCTTCGAGCCTTTGAATAGATCGGCTTAAAGTAGAAGGGCTAACAAACATCGATTCTGCCGTTTTAGCAAAATGTAGACTACTGGCTAAATGTTGAAACAACTCTAAGGTTCGAATATCCATCTAAATGGCCTAATACCAGCTACGTTGCAATTTATGCAACATTGTATTGCAAATATATCATTTTAAACAACATTGATTTACCTCTATTATCTTTTCATCGCAAGTGAATCATTAACTTGCTCCAAAAAATGAAGAGGATTTTAAACATGGCAAATTATTTCAATACATTATCTTTACGTCAGCAGTTGGACCAAATTGGTCGTTGTCGTTTTATGCAACGTGCAGAGTTTTCTACTGGTTGTGATTTTCTTAAAGGCAAAAAAATTGTCATCGTTGGCTGTGGTGCACAAGGTTTAAACCAAGGTTTAAACATGCGTGACTCAGGTTTAAATATATCCTATGCATTGCGCCAAGCAGCTATTGACGAAAAGCGTGACTCTTTCCAACGCGCAGATGGTAACGGCTTTACTGTTGGAACTTACAAAGAGCTTATCCCCACAGCTGATTTGGTATACAACCTAACACCTGATAAGCAACACTCAAGTGTAGTCGAAGCTGTTATGCCCCTAATGCAGAAAGGCGCTACTCTTGGCTATTCACACGGTTTCAACATTGTTGAAGAAGGTCAGCAAATTCGTTCTGATATTACTGTTGTGATGTGTGCACCTAAATGTCCAGGTACTGAAGTACGTGAGGAATACAAACGCGGTTTCGGCGTACCCACTCTTATTGCAGTACACCCAGAGAATGACCCTAAGGGCCAGGGTTGGGATATCGCTAAAGCATTAGCATCAGCTACAGGTGGCGACCGCGCCGGTGTATTAGAATCGTCTTTTGTTGCTGAAGTGAAATCTGACCTAATGGGTGAGCAAACCATTTTATGTGGTATGCAGCAAGTAGCCGCAGTACTAGGCTATGAAAAAATGATCGCTAATGGCATTGATGCAGGCTACGCAGGAAAATTAATTCAGGACGGTTTAGAAACCATCACCGAAGCGTTAAAAATTGGTGGTGTCACCAATATGATGGATAGATTGTCGAATCCGGCCAAAGTGAAAGCCTTTGAATTGTCTGAGCAGTTAACTGAATTATTACGCCCTCTTTTTGGCAAACATCAAGACGACATCATCAGCGGCGAATTTTCGCGCACTATGATGGAAGATTGGGCGAATGGCGATGCTAACTTGTTTAAATGGCGTGAAGAAACAGGCCAAAGTGGTTTTGAAAACGCACCTGTTTTTGAAGGTGTAATTGATGAACAAGAATACTTTGATCACGCGGTATTTTTAGTTGCGATGATTAAATCAGGTGTTGAATTAGCTTTTGATGTGATGGTTGAAGCCGGTATTTTACCAGAGTCGGCATACTACGAGTCATTACATGAAACCCCGCTGATCTCAAACACTATCGCTCGTAAGCGTTTGTATGAAATGAACGTGGTTATTTCTGATACAGCTGAATACGGTAACTACTTATTTGCTAACGCGGCTATCCCTTTATTGGCCGAGAAACTAATGCCAAGCATTGGCACTGACCTTATTGGTAAAGCTTACACAACTGCTTCTAACAGTGTTGATAACAAGAAACTGGTGGATATCAATAAAACGATTAGAGAGCACGGCGTAGAAACTATAGGCGCTAAGCTTCGTGGTTATATGACCGATATGAAAGCCATAGTCGAAACAGCTTAATCACTTTTTTGAAGACAATATATTGAAACGATTTCTGTCGTAGGTGCTTGATAAAAGCCCTCTTGCCCAGCCAATTTGGCTGGGCTTTTTTGTATTTAATATAAAGTATTTTTACATGCGTATGCGATCGAAGACAGCCCAACAGCTTGAATTCATTAGTCCTCAAAGGGATACGGCTAAAAAAAACAAAAAGAAAACTCTTATCATGGCGTTTCTGCCAGAACCCGACTTTGTGTAGCCAAATACATACATTTCAATCTAAGAAAGCTTAGGTATTTATTGATTTCAGAGGCTTTGCAGACTTGGCCTATGACTTGCTAAAACCACTCAGACAATAAAACGCCGCATCAACAACACTGTCATTCATTCCAATAGACGAACAACAGGATTAAGCATGAATAAATCAATAACACGTATTGCCAAAATGGATGATTGGTTTTTTGAAGTTAAGATGGTTAGAGCAATCAAATCAAAAAATTATGGCGACCCATACTCAGCCATCGCACAACTGACCGCCAGCGGCGAGCAGATGCACATAGACTCACATTTATCGGTAAAAGACGAAGAGCTAGGCAAAGATGACTTTATGACAATTTACAAATTTTGCCAGTCAATGGGGATGAAGAGCATTAGTTACGACAGAATTAAAAATGGTTTTAGATCATCTAAAAAAGTAGATATTTGTGAAAACCAGCAGCCAAATATACGTTTGGTAAAGTAATTTGCTGCCAGCGAGATCTAAAAAAGCGCTATGTATAAACCAAACTTGGTACAACATATACACAGCGCTCAAAATTGAACAGCGAAGGGGTGAATAAGAATCAAACTGAAGACTCATACAAACTATAAGGAAATTTTACTGAATCAAAGATGAACATCGTCTGAATGTAGTACCCGATAAGTAATACTAAGGCTTATTTGCGTTCCAATATAATACAAACGATAAACTACCAAACCCTAAAAATCCTAGTGCCACTGGCGTAATGGAAGAGTCAATAAAACTGCCTATGAAAACAGCAGTAGGTACTGAAATCATACTACTTAGAGACCCAATAATAGCCGCCCCTAAGCCTGCCATTGCACCCAAAGGCTGCATAGCCATAGCATTCACGTTGCCAAACAAAATTCCAATACAAAAGAACGCGCAAAAAAGCACAGTAACAAATTGCCATAAAGGTGGAACACCATCAGAGAGTAAGCATAAAACCGTCAATACGGCTGAGAATAGTAACCACCCTAACATCGCCCATGTGCATAATTTACGCATGCCCAAGCGCATCACTAATGTGCCATTAATAAAAGATGCCAGCCCAATGGAAAATGCCAACATAGCAAAGTACATAGGAAACAACTCACCCGTGTCATAAATATGTTGAAACAAGGTTTGAGAAGAGCTGATATAGGCCAAAAACGCACCAAAAATCGTACCCGACGACAGCGTATAGAGCATCACTGATTTATGCGTCAGGATAAACTTACTCGAAACCCATAATTGCGACCAACTAAACGGCAAACGCTTTTCTTTAGGCAATGTTTCTGGCTGGCGGATAAAAAACCATAAGCCAATCAATGATCCATAAATCAAAAATGATGAAAAAATGTGCTGCCATGAAAACCAAAACAAGATGGTTTGACCAAAAATGGGTGCCAGCATAGGCACTAAGATAAACACCATCATAATAAAAGACATGACCCTGGCCATGGCTTCACCTTCATACTTGTCTCGAATCACTGCCAAGGTCGCAATTCTTGGCCCTGAGACACCAAAGGCTTGAATAACACGGCCAACTAACATCACTTCTAACGACTCTGCATATATGCACACCAGAGACCCGACAGCAAAAATAATCAAACCAGAAATAATGGCGTAACGTCTGCCCTTACTGTCAGACAAAGGCCCATAATAAAGCTGGCCACAAGCCATACCGATAAAAAATAGCGAAACAATTAAGTGGGTTTGTCTAGAGTCAGTAATGTTTAAGTCAGCACCAATTTGAGATAATGCCGGCAACACTGCATCGATACTCAAAGCGACCAAAGACGTCATCATTGCCATAAGCGTCACAAACTCAACTAAGCCAATATTGGCCTTTGTTATGCTACTTGTGTTGCTAAGAGGTGAGTTGTGATTGGATGACATGCTAAAACCAGTGAATTTTAAGGTTGGGGAGTCTAGCACTGCCGATTGCTAGTGCTTAGAATTTTTAACTAACTCTTTAAGTCGGTGCTTATAAAAACA
>Ga0307492_10001033_pt1 | contig 11611 bp, 10 predicted proteins | sample SI3LmetaG_FD_202365 | JGI IMG/M metagenome (GOLD analysis project Ga0307492, IMG submission 202365) | Sea-ice brine microbial communities from Beaufort Sea near Barrow, Alaska, United States - SI3L | ecosystem: Environmental > Aquatic > Marine > Coastal | place: USA: Alaska | collected 2017-05-06
GAGGCTGAGCCGGTCCCAGTAGCACCGTTTCCAGACTCTGAAAACCTCAAGGGCAATGTCCTTGAGGGCAATGTCCTTGAGGGCAATGTCCTTGAGGGCAATGTCCTTGAGGGTAATGTCCTTGAGGTCAATGTGCTTGAGGTCAGCGAAAGCTTTTATACCTTGGTTTTGGATGAAACCACCAATCTCTACCGACGCACCGAAACATCGAACGCTCGACCGGGTGACCTGATAGAGTTGGTGATCACTGCGGTCAATCTAAGCGATCAGACGGTCAACGAGGTTGAGCTGATCAACAGCGTGCCGACGGGGCCGATCCAGCTGATCGGTGATTCGTTTCAATGGGATTCCAGTAGGGGTCTGTATCGGATCTCGCGCAATGGCCAAACCTTTTTCCCAGCCGATGCCGAACTCGACCCGGCCGACATACACTATATTCAGTGGCTGATTTTTTCACTCCAGCCTTCAGAATCGCTCCAGTTGGCCTACCGGATTCAGATCAACCCCTAACGCCTGGCTAGGCCGGTAACTGAAAACGGACCAATGCTTGAAAACAGCCCAGCAGCCGCTGCCGATAACGACCTTCAATGTCGATGCGACTGCGATCTTGCGCTTTGCGCTCTGCCGCGGTCAGCTTCTTACGCTCCTCATGGGTGTCAAAGGCCTGTAGATGCTGGTACACCTCATCTAACACTTCAAACGGCTCCCGTGCCTCGGCGGGCAGCATCAGCGCGTCCAATAATACCTTACAGCGAATCGCGGCTTCCGATAAATTCAGATCATTGGTCAAAACGTTGTTGGCAATCAACTGCAAACTCTCGACCAGATAAACTGCCTGCTCGGCCTGTTTTTGCGCCAAGGCCTGTTGTTTGAGGGCATTCTGTGCCGTCTGTTGACGCACTTGGCGTAACAGACGCACGGCAATCACCATCAGCACCAGTACCACTGTAATCGCTGAGCCAAATAACACCATCATGTCTTTCTTACTCCTCTTGTTCGGCTCGGCTGTTCCAGCCGAGCCTTACGATTGATGGCCATTAGGGCCATCGACAACTGTTTAGCCGCTATTAAATTCATCCGCTGGCTGGCTGGGCAATTGATTGAACGACTCGGCATCGACCAAATTAATGGTTTGGCTTTCATCGTCCCAGGTGACTAACAGCTGTTTGCGGCGTATCTGTTCGATCACTTTTTTGATCACCTGATCGCGATCGTCGACGTCACCCACCCAGTCCTGGGACTGGCGACTTAACCAATCCTCAATGACACCGTTAAGCACCTCGGGTGGGAGTCGATCATAGGGAATTATCATCGGTTAACCCACATAGCTGGTATTCACCCGGAATGACACATCCTGTTCCCATTCACAACGCACCGAGAGGTCGTCACTCGGGGCATGAAAAGCACCGGCACTGTCCCAATAAAAGGTATGTTTGCCAGACAGCTCGGTTTCCAGGTGTACGGTCGCAGCGACCCAGTACATGTTTTTCAATAGCGCCTCAAACTTTTCCATCCATTGCTCCCAGTGGTATTCAACGGCCTGGTAGGAGGCCGCAAAATGAATCACCTGAGTTTGGTAGGTACCCTGTTCAAGATCCTCTTCCGGGATGGCAAACATACTGCGGGTGAGATATGGAAAGGTATCCAGGTCATTGAGATCCAGCAAGGCATCACAATTGGCCAGTCGACTGCGCAACTGAAACTGTACATCATTTGACACGACATCCTTGATGATGCCGTACACTATCGTTTCTTGGTCCATTTTCCGCCTCTAATAGGTTGTTGTCCTGGTCCTGAGGCCCGGCCCAGCTGGGTAAAATCAGGGCTGCCAGAGGCCCTGGGCGGTTAGCCACTGAATAAACTCCGCTTCATCCATCACCGGGATCTGCAACTCGGTGGCCTTGTTCAACTTACTGCCCGCGCCGGGGCCGGCCACGACCTGAGTGGTTTTAGCCGACACACTGCCGGCCACCTTGGCACCCAATCGGAGTAGATAGTCTTTGGCCTCGTCGCGGCTCATCTGGGCAATTTTGCCGGTCACCACCCAGGTTTGGCCACTGAGTAACAACGCCTGCTCAGAGGCGACCTCATCGTCCCAGTGCACGCCTAGGTCAACCAAGCGCTCGACTTCGACACGATTCTGTTGCTCAGAAAAATAACTGACCACATGCGCGGCGACCTTAGGGCCAACATCCTCGACCTCTAAAAGCTGCTCTTCGGTAGCGTCCATAAGCCGGGCTATGGTAACAAAGTATCGCGCCAAGTTCCGCGCCGTGGTTTCGCCCACTTCACGAATACCCAGAGCAAAGAGAAAACGCGCCAGGGTGGTCTGCTTGCTCTGGTCAATGGCACTGAGCAGCTTTTCCGCCGACTTAGGGCCCATCCGTTCGAGTTCACTTAATTGCTCAAGCTGCAATTCGAACAGTGCACTGGCGGAATGGATTAGATTGGCGACCAGCAGCGCATCAATTATTTTTTCACCGCAGCCGTCTATGTCCATGGCCTTGCGTGAAACGAAGTGTTTGAGCGCTTCGCGCCGTTGGGCACTGCAAAAGATGCCCCCGGTGCAGCGCGTAACCGACTCGCCCTCGATACGCTCAACCTTTGAGCCACAGTCCGGACAGGCCAGGGGCACTTCGATCAGTTGGGTCGTGGCCGGACGATCGGCCAAGACCACGCGTGCCACCTTAGGTATAACATCACCGGCCCGATGAACAATCACGCGGTCGCCGATGCGCACGTCCAGGCGTTCAATTTCATCCATATTATGCAGGGTCGCATTACTCACTGTGACGCCGCCGACAAACACCGGTTCGAGCCGCGCGACCGGGGTCAGGGCACCGGTCCGGCCAACCTGAAACTCGACCGCCAGCAATCGGGTCATTTCTTCCTGCGCGGGGAATTTCCGTGCGATCGCCCAACGTGGTGCCCGCGATACAAAGCCGAGGCGATTTTGCAGGGCAAAACTATTGACCTTATAGACGATGCCATCAATCTCGTACGCCAGGCGTTCACGCTTGGCTTCGAGCTGCTGATAATAGGCCTCGATACCCTCAATACCCTGCACCACGGCCTGTTCGGCATTAATCTTCAAACCCCAACGTCCGAACTGGGCCATCAACTCGCTCTGAGTGGCCGGCAGCTCGCCTTCGGCCGAGTAACCGACCGAATAACAGCACATTTCCAGCGGGCGCAACGCCGTCAACTTCGAATCCAGCTGACGCAGGCTGCCCGAGGCCGCATTGCGCGGATTGACAAACACCTTGTCACCCCGCTCTAAAGCCAGACGGTTCATCCGTTCAAAACCGGCCTTGGGCAAATAGATTTCACCGCGTACTTCTAACTCTTTGGGCCAATCGTCACCCTGCAACTGCAAGGGGATACTGCGGATAGTGCGCACATTGCTGGTAATATCCTCACCGCTCGAGCCATCGCCACGGGTCGCTCCGCGCACTAGCTGGCCGTGCTGATAGAGCAGGCTGACGGCGATGCCGTCCAACTTTGGCTCGCAGGCAAATTCGAGGGTCGCAGGGTTGTTGAGTCGATCTTGCAGGCGTTTGACAAAGGCGGCCAGGTCATCCGGGTTGAAGGCATTGTCCAACGACAGCATCGGTACCCGATGTGCCACGGTCACAAAACCTTCGGCAACCTGTCCGGCGACACGTTGGCTTGGGGAACTGGGCGTAACCCAGCCCGGATTGTCGGCTTCGATCGCCTGCAATTCACGCATCAAGCGATCGTATTCGGCATCGGGCACAGTCGACTCATTGAGTACGTAATATTCGTAATCGTAGCGGGTGAGTTGTGCGATCAGCGCGCGATAATGGGTACGAACCGCAGCAATAGGGTTGCCTGTTAGTGGAACGCTCAAGAACGGATCATTTTAGAGCGGACAAAGTTACGTAACTTTTCCCGGTAATATTCCAAACGCTGAAGCGTCACCGAATTATGATCCTCATCGAGGATATCCGCTTCTAGGTGTTTGGCCAAATAACGCGCCATTTCGTACATATGCTCGAACGCTTCGAGGGTATTGGCCGCCGTGGGCAATTGCATGAAGAGCGTCACGCCGGGCGTATTCACCTGGTTCATACTGTCCGGGTTAAAGGTACCTGGCCGAATGCAATTGGCCAGCGAGAATTCAGTATAGCCCTGCGGATTCCGATAATGAAAGATGTCCATGGGGCCGTGGCGCAAACCCGCTGTTAATAACAAGTCTAACACCGCACTGCCAGACAGTTCAGCGTCCTTTTTAGCCATAACGTGAATGACCACCAACTCTTCCACTGGGCCTGGATTGACCGGCGCGTCAGCGCCCGGCAGGCGCGCCTCTGAAGAGTTTATAGCGACCTCGGCGTGCACTGGGTCTGCTGCTGCGGCACGTTCAATCCGATCTTCTTGTTCTTCATAGTCATCTCGATCAGCTTTGGCTTCCCGGTCGTGTTCGACTTTACGGTCGTGTTCGACTTTACGGTCGTGTTCGACTTTACGGTCGTGTTCGACTTTACGGTCATGTTCGACTTTACGGTCGTGTTCGACTTTACGGTCATGTTCGACTTTACGGTCGTGTTCGACTTTACGGTCGTGTTCGACTTTACGGTCATGTTCGACTTTACGGTCATGTTCGACTTTACGGTCATCTTGGGCTTCATAGTCATCTTGGTCTTCATGGTCATCTTCCTCATCGAAGGCCAGACTTGACACTGAGTGCTCGGTATCGCGGTATGGCTCACTGGGTGAATAGCTTTCCTGTGCAACGGTTGTGCTAGCGGCCTGCTCTGACTCCACTCCGCTGGATTCGGCGTCATCATCGGGTTCGGCCATGGCTTGGCTGAAGTCGAGCTCCGATTGCTGGTCAGCCGTCCGTAAGGCCGTTTCGCGCCGGATCAAATCGGCTGTATCGTCCGCCTCGGCGACCTCGACACGCTCCATCAACATCGGCACCCGCTCGCGCAGGTTCAATCGTTGCTTGAGTGAAGACTGTTCCATGCTGGACATTGACCGCACCACCCGGGCACCGCCATTGGGCAATTCCCGGGCCACTTGGGCCTTGCGGGCCAGATCCTCGGGGTCCTCATAGTGCTCGTCATGCGGCGCGGATTTCCTCGGTCGCTTGATTTTCATGCGCCGCACGCCATCAATTAGAATGACGATAATGGCGACGACACCCAGACCAACGATAATTTCTCGTAATTCCATAAATTCTACCTAGACCGACTACATGGCCACCATTTGGGCGGCTTCTTCGACATTTACCGTCACCAAACGAGAGACGCCCGGTTCATTCATGGTGACCCCCATTAACTGATGAGCCATCTCCATTGCCGCTTTATTATGTGTAATATAAATAAATTGTACATGTTCCGACATCGCTTCCACTAGTTTAGCGTAACGATCCACGTTGGCATCATCCAACGGGGCATCGACCTCGTCCAGCATACAGAACGGGGCCGGATTCAAACGAAAAATAGAGAATACCAGCGCAATCGCCGTTAAGGCCTTTTCGCCACCCGATAACAGATGGATTGTACTGTTTTTCTTGCCCGGGGGGCGGGCCATGATCGCGACACCGGTATCGAGCAGATCTTCGCTGGTCAATTCCAGGTAGGCATGACCACCGCCAAAGACCTTGGGAAACAACTCCTGCAGCCCGCTGTTAACGCGGTCGAAGGTTTCCTTAAAGCGAGTACGGGTTTCTTTGTCAATTTTGCGGATCGCATTGTCCAGTACTTCGAGTGCTTTCTGCAGATCTAAATCCTGTTCGTCGAGATAGCGTTTGCGCTCACTCTGGGTCTGATATTCTTCAATAGCGGCCAGGTTAATCGGACCTAGCCGTTGGATTTTGGTGGCGATGCGCTCTAATGCCGCTTCCCAGTCAGCCTCGTTAGCATCTTCCGGCAAATTATTGACCACGGTCGCCAAGTCAAATTGTTGCTCGGCCAACTGTTCCTGCAAGGTCGTGCGCCGCGTCATAGAGGCCTGAGCCGCCATTCGGCTCGCCTCAAGGGCGCTACGGGACGTCGTCGCCTGTTGCTCCAAACCCTGCCGTTGGCGTTCGAAGTCACGCATCTGGCTGTCGGCATGGTCGACTATTGAGCGTTTTTCAGCCAGCTGTTCTTCCTGCTCGAGCCGGCGTTCGAGCCGATCTTCAAGCTCCATTTGCACGTCGTCTTGCGGATCGTCCCGTAAGCTCAATTGCTCAGTTAATTTTGCCAGCCGTTCGGCGGCCCGACCTTGGGCCGCCTGGGCCCGTTCAAAGGCAACCTGAAAGGCATCGACTTCGGCCTGCAACTGTTGCCTTTTTAATTGCATGAGATGTTGCTGATCCCGGCTCAGGCGCACCACATCGCGCTGTTCGTCGATATCGATCCGGTATTCCTCGCGCTCGCCGACTAAGGCATCGCGCTCATCGACATCCTCTTCCATCGAATCGAGCGCTTGCTGCAATTCTTCCCGATTCAGAGTTAGGGCTTCCCGCTCGTCACCAATTTGCCGTTCGACCTCTGCTATTTCCTGGTCAAGCCGCAGGCGCCGAGCCTGCAACTCTTCGGCTTGCACCCGTTTGCCGCCCAATTCTGCGCGAATATCGGCCAGGGCGCGGGTTAATTGCTGGTTTTCAACCTGCAGCTGATCGCGTTCTTCTTCTACTGCCTTGAGCTGCATCTGGGCAACATCGAGATTCACCGCTAAATCTTCTTCACTGGCTTCCAGTTCATCGATCAGTTCGACCAACTGTTCGGCTTCCTGTTGCAGGCTCAATAATCCGTGTTGGTTATCCTCACCCCGACTCAAGCGCAGCCAGTTAGCGCCCACCCAGATACCATCTTGGGTGATGCAGCTTTCACCCGGCTGCAAAGTGGGTTGCAGCGCCAAGGCAGCGTCCAGAGAGGCCACCGCACGCACCGGTGCCAGCCAACTGTGCAGCGATCGGTCACAGCGCACCTTGCTGAGCAAGGAGTCAGCCGATACCGGCACTGTGGCAGTCGCCGCGCTGATCAGAGTGAGGGTACCGTCCTTGAAACGCGCCAAAGGCTCGACCAGCGCGGCCAAGTCCTGCACACAGATCGCCTGCAGGGATTCGCCGAGTACCGTCTCGACCGCAGCCTCCCAGCCCGGACTCACGTGCAGATCCTGGGCCAGGCGCTTGGCTTCGCGCAGCTGATGACTGGCCAGCCAGTCTTGCACCCCAGTGGCTTCATCACCCAGGGTGGCTTTAATCAGGGCTTTAACCGTGCCATGACGCGCACTTTTTTGCTGCAGCTCGTGGCGTGCCTGAGTTAGCGACGTGCGATTGGTTTCAAGTTTCTCACGCTGCACCAGCATCCGTTCTGACAACTCATCGAAGCGGATCTGGCCATCGTCGGCCTTGGCATCGAGCCGTTCCGATTCCTCGATCAGCCGGGCCAGATTTTCCGCTTCCGGATTGTCGACTATGGCCTGGCGTTCCTGATGCAGCGCCTCTTGGCGCCGATGCAACTGGTCGGCGACCCGTTCCAGATGCTGAATCCGCGACTGGGCCACTTCGGCCTGGCGCTTGGGGCCCTGGGCGTTAAGGTTAAAGGCATCCCATTTGCCCTGCCAAGCGCTCTGTTTTTCTTCGAGCTCAACTAAGCGGTCGGTCGCCTGCTCGGTACGTTCTTCGGCTGCTTCGAGCTCGGGTTCCAAAAAGGTCAGCGTCTCACGTTTCTCTTCGACCTTATCGGTATCGGTGGCCGCTTCGCTGGCTGCCTCTTGTAACTGGCGCTCCGCTTCTTGTATATCTTGCAACAGTTGGACCGACTGTTCTTGACGATGGTGTAAGGTCTGTTCGAAGCGCGCGATCTCATTGCCAAGCTGATAATACTGTTCCTGAACCCGGTTGAAAGCTTCTGTGGCTTCATGGTGCTGCTCGCGCAGAATCTCCACTTCGACGTCTATATGGCGTTGCTGCGCCACGAAGGACTCATACTGGGTCTCCAACTCGGCAATCTTCAATTCCTGATGACTGACGTCCTGATTGAGCCGTTGCCAACGCAAAGCCGACAGCTGAGCGCGCGTTTGGCGCTCTTCCGCTTTAAAGGCCTTATACTTTTCGGCCGATTGGGCCTGACGCTGCAGATGCTGTAATTGTCGTTCGAGCTCTTCGCGCAGGTCGGTCAGTCGTTCAAGGTTCTCCCGTGTGCGCCGCATGCGGTTTTCGGTTTCCCGCCGGCGTTCTTTATAACGGGAGATTCCGGCCGCCTCTTCAACGTAGACGCGCAATTCTTCAGGCTTGGATTCGATCAAACGGGAGATCATGCCCTGTTCAATAATCGCATAGGAGCGCGCACCCAGGCCGGTGCCGAGGAAGATATCGGTAACATCCTTGCGGCGACACTTGGTGCCATTTAAATAATAGCTTGAATCGCCATCGCGCGTGACCTTACGGCGAATCGAGACCTCGTTGTAGGCGGCAAACTCACCGCGCAGGGTATGGTCAGAATTATCGAACACCAGTTCCACGCTGCACTGACTGACCGGTTTGCGTGAGCTGCTGCCATTAAAAATGACGTCCGTTTTCGATTCGCCCCGTAAATGCTTAGCCGACGACTCGCCCATCACCCAACGCACCGCGTCGATGGTGTTCGATTTCCCACAACCATTCGGACCGACAATGGCCGACAGATTGGTTGGGAAAGGAATGGTCGTCGGGTCCACAAAAGACTTGAAACCGGCAAGTTTGACACTTTTTAGACGCATCTGGCCTTAAAATCTATAATTCACAGTAACCCATCATACTAGCGTCAATCGGGCTTGGGGGGAACCCGAACTCAAGGCCGTTTTTGTCTGACTATTCAACAACTTAGTTAAGTTTGCATAAGCCAAGGCCTTTTTGCACAGCTTGATTAGCTGGACCAACGACACTGAGCCGTCCCGCCCCAGCTTGGTACGAATAGTAAGGCGGGTCACGCACCGATGGCAAGATAGCAATATGACAAGATAGCAAACGCAGGCTGCAGCCATCCAACCGTCCAGCCATCCAGCCATCCAGCCATCAGGGCATCAGGGCATGCTAATCGTCAGATCGACATTGCTTTCGACCCGATCCAGAGTCACCTGCACAGCGTCGGTACCCCAGTCACCCAGCTGGGTATTGGCAATACCGGTCAACGAGACCCGAGCCGTCACCTCAACCTCGTCCTGACTGGAAATGCCCGCCATGGGGCCCATAGCATCGGAATCACTCAGCATCACCGTGACCTCTTGTGCACTAATGGCCAGTCGTTTAACGGCCAGTGGCATACGCCCTCCGATCGGTCGAGCATAGACAAAAAGTGCCGCATCCTTAGACAGGCCTTCCCAGGCGGCCGGAAGCCTTACCCGAACGATAATGCGGATCGGCTCCTCAACTTCATAATCAATGCCTTGGGCCAAGAGCCGATCCTTCGCCTGAGCGATAAAGTCATCAATGATCTCGGCCTCGGCCTCGGAGTTGTTAAGTTTCAACCGGGTCCAATATTCGATCGCCTGCTGATTCTGGCCCAGATCAAAGCTCATCCGACCGGCCATGCCCAGCGCAGTATTGTTCTGAGAATAGCTGAGCGACTCTTCGAATGCCGCCAAAGCCAACTCACTGGCCCCCAGAGTGACCTGTATCTGACCAATATAGGCCAGAATGGTGGCCTCATCCTCTGCACTGTGCTCAACCAAACGCAACTGCACCAAGACCCGTTCCAAGCTGCGCAGAGCCTCCGGAAAGGCTTCCATATCCATCTGCATACGCGCCAAGCGGAACCAACCCTCTACGTCTTCGGGCGTTTTCTCGAGGAATTGCTGATAATCGTCGAGGGTTTGGCTGACCTGCTGATCGGACAGATCGGCACCTGAAGCCAACTGCAAAAACTGTTTGTGAATCTTAACACCGTCATAGGCACCGATCTTGTTGTAGGTCAGCCAGGCTGCGGAGCTGATCACCAGGGTCAGTACCGGCACCCAAAACCAGGGCATCTGGCTGGCGTGACTGAGTGCAGTGCGCTCGGTTGCGGCATCCGCTAACAGGGACTTTTCTTCTTCTAGGCGAAAAGACTGATACTCAACATCACTGAGTTCGCCACTATCACGCTGTTGGTCCAATCGGGCCAACTGCTCTTTATGAATTGCTAAGGAACGCTCGCTAGAGTCGATCCCGCGGTCCTTAACGTTGCGTTGGCGCACCGCAAAGAGCACAAAAACTAAAACCGGTATGACCCATATCGTTAAAATCAGCATTAAGACTTATCCTCAATCAGTGCCTTGAGCCGCTGCTGTTCGTCAGCGGTTAACTCAGTTGGAACACCCTGACGCGTGGTTCGAGTCAGTCGAATCAGCAGGGTAAGACCGGAAATTAATAACAATGCCGGCACAATCCAGAGCCAGATAGTAACAATCGACATTTGCGGCTTGTAGATCACAAATTCGGTGTAGCGATCAATCATAAAATCGATAATCTCTTGATCGCTAAAACCTTGATGCAACATCTCATAGGTTTTCTGGCGAATATCTTCGGAAATCGGCGCATTGGAATCGGCGACATTCTGGTTTTGACATTTAGGGCAGCGAAATTGAAAGCTAAGCTGCTCGTAGCGCTCACGCAGACCCTCGTTGTCGAAGGTTAACAATTCGTTCGCTGCATAGGCACCGGACGCTAACAGGGTTAGCACCAACACTAGGCCGGCATAATACGCTCTAAGCCATTTCATCGAAGATCGCCTTCAATTTATCCTGCCAGTTAGCGTCGGTAATGGGACCCTGAAAGCGATAACGCACCTCGCCGCTGGAGTCGACAAAGAAGGTCTCCGGCGCACCGGTCACACCCAGGTCGAATCCCAGATCGCCATTGGGATCGTAAATATCAATATTGTAGGGGTTGGCGTATTCACTGAGCCAGGTTAGCGCCAGATCCCGATCATCCTTATAGTTGATGCCGATAATCTTAACACCTTGCGCGGCTAGGGAGTTCAATACGGGGTGCTCGTATTTGCACGAGGTACACCAGGTCGCCCAGATGTTCACCAGCATTGGCTCACCCGTGATATCGGCAACCGTTAAGAACGCCTTGCTGTCTTCTAAACGACTCAGCTTGAAGTCGGGCAACGGGTCACCGGTTAGAGCCGACGGCACGGTCGCTGGATTGATGCCAGATAGCAAGACATAGCCGAACACCCCGAAGATCATCAGGACGACAATCAGCGGGATCACCAAGAGGGGTTTGATCTTCATGCTGTGGCTCCCTTTTTAGTTGATCGGTAACGTTTATCGGTAATACTCAGGGTGCCACCGATAGCCATCAAGACGGCACCAAACCACAACCAACGAATAAAGGGCTTGACCTGAAGCCGTATCGACCAGACTTGGCGCTCATCGTCGAGCGGCTCCGCCAGTGAGACATAAAGATCGCGCAGCAAGTTGCCATCGATACCGGCTTCAGTCATGAGATTGCCTTTAACCGGATAGAAGCGCTTTTCCGGATTCAAGACAGCGATGGCTTTGTCGTTGCGATAAACATTAATCACGCCGCGGTCGGCACTGTAGTTCGGCCCCTGAACAAAACCGATGCTTTCAAACTCAAAACGATAGTTTTCTAAGGTTACCTCGTCACCAGCGGTCATGCGAA
>Ga0307492_10001034_pt1 | contig 11606 bp, 10 predicted proteins | sample SI3LmetaG_FD_202365 | JGI IMG/M metagenome (GOLD analysis project Ga0307492, IMG submission 202365) | Sea-ice brine microbial communities from Beaufort Sea near Barrow, Alaska, United States - SI3L | ecosystem: Environmental > Aquatic > Marine > Coastal | place: USA: Alaska | collected 2017-05-06
TGCACATTGAGAAATTTCAGTCCGGCATCGACGGTATCATCGGCGACGCCCGCTTTGGCGATCATCGCATTGATCGACGCACCCGACTCGCGCCCCTGGTGACAGTCCATACACCGGGCATCTTCTTGTTCACGCTCAACAACCATGCCGGAGGGGAAGCTCACCTCGGTCATTTGGCCGGTTACCTTGTTATGACAAGCAACACAGGCAACGCCCTCTTCAATCGGCGCCTTCTTTTCTACTGTGCCGGCAGCTGAGCCATCAACACCGAGAAAATCCAAGTGACCTGTGGTTGAGTGGCAGGCCGCACAGCGTTCATCGACCGCACCGTCGTCGTTCCAGTGGGCAAAGGGCTCACCGGTAAAGTCGGCGTGGGGGGAGCTTAACCAAGCATCATAAAAGGGGATTTCAATGTTTCGCTCGTCAGCCGTGGCCAAGCCAGTGCCAAACAATGCAGCGAGGAGAATGGACAGTAAAGTAGTAGAATAAAACGATCGATAAGACTTCATAGAATTGGCTCCTTTATTTTCATTATTTGCAAAGTCTAGGTAAATCCTTACCGCTATAGTTTAGGTTATTGCGCCAAAATGCATATCGAAATACATGACCCAGATCAGCTTTCCGTTCGATTTGGGTCACTATTTGCTTAGATAAGGTAAATTAGCATTAAGCGGCGCTTGGGTTTTGGATAGCCTACAGCGCTGCTACTGAAAAGTGAGGTGCGCTGTTTGTCAGACGAAAGTCCGGCCATTGGTGGTGAAAGATGTGCCTTGTTTTTTAACTTTACTTGCATCGAGCCCCGCTAATTAAATTCGTTAAATTTTATTAGCAGCCTAAAACAATCACTCTAATCTCTCGGTAGTAATACCGCAACCTGTACTGGTTGAGGCTGTCCATACTAGGCTCCACATCGGCTGGGGGTACTAGCGTAATAATGCAATCTTCATCGTCTGATAAAGAAGTGCGGCTCCATCCATCAGGTATATTTTTAATTACTCAAAAACCAGCACACTCTCCAGATATTTCAATTGATACTAGCTTGCCATTTGTAAACACATTCCTCACTGACTTTCATACACTTAATATTTGTTTAGGCGACCCCAAGGATTCCAACCTTTTGGCGCACGGCCTCTAAACGCAACATGGGCACATAAAATCGTCATATATAACTCAAGAGCAACGACTCCAAGCACACTTAGAATATCTGCTTTTGGAATTCCATCTTGAAGAGCGAACCAACATGCAAGTGGAGCAACTAGTACCAATATTATCATCCAAATCCAAGCCAAAAATTGAATCCATTTTCTAACAACTTGGCCTGACCAGGGTGGCCTCATGAAATCAAAATTTATTGGTTTTTCGGTATACATACATGCCCATTTATTCGCCTAACGCTTAGTCCAACCGCGGAATAATTTAGCGGACATTTTTTTCGTTTCTTTGCAAAAACTCGAACCATTATTAAGTCCGGCGGAAATTTTTGTTATGACTATTCCACTATTAATCTGTATTCAATGTCCTGCGCCATTTTGCTATAGCCACCTCTATCCCTATTATACTGAGCATCAAACTTAAGCAAGTGTTCTCCCTTAGATAATGGTTTCAGCATTATCCAAAAGCCATCAGTGGCGCTAGGATAAACCCTTGGAGCTTTATATTCTTCAGAAACCAAGCCTAACAAATCAAAACACTCTGCAGATGAAATACGAGCATTATTTGGGTTAGATGAAACCAGCGAGTCTAATGAAATTTCAATAGAAAGTAGTTCATCGTTATTAAGAGCTGCAGCAGATTTCGCATCTTCGCATGAAAGCGAACCCTTCTGCCTTGGGTAATAGACCATGTTTATAACAGGAAAAAAAATATGTTTTCCCTGAGGAATAACACATTCACGGCTTATTTTAGAAGTACCATAACCTCCAGCTAAGAACCATACATTACCCGTTTGACCAACATGACAGTTCTCACCAGTAATATCTCTAACTGGACTTACATCTGTGGGCATTGTATAAGTCCATTGCCACCACATATTTGCATAATCTTCGAGTGACTTTGAGTGCACCTCTTCACCAGGGAGCACCATAAATTCCTCAAAACTAGCAGCCAAAATATTTGCGGTGAAAAGTGTTAGAAAAACTGTTAAATATCGATACTTCATTTTTTCCCTATTTGGCGTAACGCTTTTAGCATGCGCGCCGTTCTTTGGCGTCGATTGCCTGAACTTGCTATTGTCTGTTACCTCGGCAACTATCGCAGAGGGCCCTAAGGTGTACAGGGTATTTGTAATACTCTTTTCTGATGCCTGCCGCCTTTTAATTCTGTATTTAGGAAAACAGAGACAATTTCTTTCGCCGCTTCCAAGCTCACATAACGAGCTGGAATTGAAATGATACTGAATAGGTAAAAGATGATAAATTTTTTGAATATTTTGGCCTTGTAGGCTTAACTTTGGTATCTGTGATTAATTTAACGCTGTCTTTAACCGCTTATACCGGGTCGCGATTTTGTCCTATCGAATAAAGACTCAAAGCCGACTGCATGCCTGATAGTCTGCCGTGTGCACCGATTCCTGTCAATTGCACGCGCCCGGCAAAAGCCGCAAGTAGGGTTGATTAGTGCTGCAGATTGATTTTGTTAATTAATTTATAATTTAAATATTTAAGAGGACTACACATAGTGCTTCTTTAAGTATCAAATATCGCCCATTTAGGCAGTCTCCCGGGCAAAAACGGCGTCTGCTGTTTTAGCTGGGAAAATTCCGTGTTTGCCAGAAGATTTCCATGGGTTGTGTAATGCAATTTATGTTCTCTGATTTGCTCTCTGCTCAATTTGGCTGGCTAAGCGCTCTTAATGTGAAGAGAAGGATGCTGATCAGTTCAAAACCCATGCAGCCGAATATTCGTTATGCTAGCGGTACAGGTTCAAGCCTTGCGCCAACATTTAGTCAGCGTCTATTACCTTGAAAGACACCGTCTGGCCGGCAGTCCGAGGAAGCCCATCAAGGCGCTCACCCAAGATCAGGCCGAGGGCCAAGATCATCAGGCTCGGGAGGTGCATGAGTGCGAGGTCCCGATTGAGCTAACCCACCCCTTTAAGGGGGTTTTTGACCAGTTCCAGGATTTTCAGGGGATCGATGCCGAGCAGTTTCTCCGCCGGTAATGGTGGTGGACCTTCTTTCTCTACACCGGCGTCCGGGCGTCATCGGCCTGCACCGCCAGCATGGACGATATCTAGCTCGACCGGCATGCCCAGTACTGACGTCACTGAACCTGTCGATACCGGACCGGGTGGCGGCCCTGCGAGAATTGATGAAAAGCGGGGAACAGGAGGCGCAGGCTGAACTCGATAACCGGGAAGTTACGCCACGACCATTTAAACAGCGCACTATAGGTAATGCGCCCACCACTTGCATATTGCTGGCTATACATCAGCGCTTTGAAGGTCGCGATGACCATGGTTGCCACGAACCCAAGCAAGAGAGTGTCGAATGCTATATGCTCAATCGGAGTAGCCTGATAGCCAACGTAGTAGCCAAGTACTCCCACGATCAGCGCGAATGGCACTGTGCATTTAATTACGGTTAAACCATTGTCCTTTGTTAGACTAAGCAAAAGCGTTGTTGGCAAAATGAAGGAAACGCTATAGAAAGCGAATAACCACGCAGGGGATTGATACGGCCAAAATTTAAGCTCTAACGATTGATGTAACAGCAGCAGGCTGAGCCCTTGAATCAGAGAGATCATAACCAGGAGCTTTATTGGTAGCCTGAGGTCGCTGTTCCCTTCTGAAGTATGCTGTTCGAGCGTTTTCATATTGCCAATTTTCCAATATATTTTATTCGAGATTAAAGTATATTTCAAACACTATGCAAGCCATAAAAACCATATCATCGTAAGCGTATCATAGGCAACACTTTCAGATTAAGCCCTGAGTCTACTGATTTTTTGAGTATATTATAATGATGTTACCCCGATAAAATGGACACCTAAATTTTCGGGCGGCCATTCGCTGATAATCTATGGGCGATCGATAGCCCAAGCCTGAATGTAACCGAAGCGTATTATAAAAACTGTTCACATCCCTTGCTGGGGCTCTGTGCACAGGTGTAAACCCTCAGCACACTGCTTTGCGGATCAACTCAACTTTGAAGGAGTGATAGAACGATTCCATATCCGCATTGTCGATGCAGCGCCCAGACCGATTGACACTGGGTTCTAGTCCAGCGCTAGCCAGTCCAGATTGAAAGGCCGACCCAGTAAATTGGCAGAATCACCTCTAAATAGTTATCTAGAGGTGTCCATTAAACGGGGCATGTATAGAATTCGTTACAGCAACCGTTTAGACCATTTCCATATGGTAATTATTTCCAACTAAACTCACCATCTAGGGTGGTACAGTTTTCTACTGAAAAATCAGGGTTATTTATAAAAATTTGTTTTGTGGTTGAGACCGGGTAAGTTTTAGATGTACATTTTGCGCTCTGGCCTGTGCCGACAACAACTGTTGCGCCTGGCTTAAGTGTACAGCTCACTAGCTCATCCAGTGGCGACCAACTAGGACAAACTCCATATTCTACCCGATAATTGGATATTGTACCGCTGGGTTCTTCGAAAGCCCACCATCTACCCTTCTTGCTCTTTATGTTAGTACTATTCCATGCTCGGAAAATAGTAATTTGAGCATCTTCTTTGCTTTTGTAAACTTGGCCTTGGCATAGACTCCCTTTATCTGGAGCACCCAAGAATCTAAGACGTGAGTCCGTTTTAAGAATGTTTTGTGGTCTATGGAGAACGAACAAGGCGGTATATCGAGCCATTTGGTCAAGCGTGAACTGCCATTAGAATAGGCCTGATGACCTTAGCTTACCCTATGACAAGGATGGTCAGCCTACAAAAAAGACGCGCGTCGGTCATTTACTCAACGAAGCACCATCTCCCAAGCAAGGGTCGTTTTTGACCTTTATTGAACTACAACCGGTGATTTTTACGCAAAAATCTACTGGTTAGCAAAATAATCACAAACAGCGGCCAATACCGCGTGGTAAAAAGAGTTAATAGAGGGCCCCTTCAGGCTCTTGCTTTGCGTTAAATTTTTTCTGGCAGTCGATAAACCTCCTAGAGTTCGCATTGTTTCAAATTGCTCACTTTCAGGCGGAGCTACTCGTACTAAAAACTCATATTTAAGCAGCTAAAAGCGCCAGGGTCGGGGGTCGGCATAACCACCAATTTTGCCAACCAGGTCACGTGACGTAAAAATATAACCTTTTTTGTGGGCAAACGCGGCCGTGGTGCTAGACAGAAACCTAACAGATAAATAACATAATCTTTCGACGGAGGACGCGCTGTTCGCACCTCAACATTTCTAACGTCTCCCGCCTTCCGCAATAGACTCGGCAGTAACCCGCATAGGGTTCAGGGCCTCTTAACTTTACCATTTGGCTTCGTTCGAGGTAATCCCATGAACAGTCCACTCCAGATCCGCGCCATAACTAAGATTCTTCTATTGTCACTCACCAGCGGTTTTCTATTTATCGCCGACATGTCCCAATTGCACCAAGTGGTCAGATCGCAGGCGCCCAGAGCCGCCGATATTAGCCTGCACTGGCAAGGCGCTCGCAGTATTGCTGTCCGGCCAGCAGCAAAGCATGGGTTTTTTGCCCAACTGTTGGCTACGGCCAGCGCTGAGGTAGCCACTGGCTACCCGGCCGTATTCAATGATCTGGCCAGCCAGGGTGAGGATCTGTTTTTTAATGAAACCTTCGACGGCAATGGCCGAACCTGTGGCACCTGTCATCCGGCCACCGAAAATTTCACCCTCACGGCAGATTTTATTGCCACCCTGGCACCGGACGACCCACTGTTTGTCGCCGAATTTATCCCGGCACTGATGTTTGGCGCGCCCGAGAATCTCGATGCCCAGGGCAATCCGCAGCGCTTTGAAAATCCGGCGTTGATGCGCGCCTTTGGCTTGATTACCGAAAATCAGGACGGCATGGGGGATACAGGGAAGCGCTTTAATATGCGTTCTATCCCACACAATATCGGTATGAGTGCCTCCATCCTGACCCCCGCAGGGGCCTTGATGCCACCAGAGGACAGAACCGGTTGGTCCGGTGATGGCGCACCCATTGGCACCATAGACGGTATACCCGCCTTAGGCCGATTAGAAGATTTTTTACTCGGCGCCATTGTGCAACATTACCCGCTCACCCTGGCGCGCAGTTTTGCCGGTCCTAACCCCGACTTCCGCAGTCCTACCCAGACCGAACTCGATGCCATGGCGGCCTTTCTGCTCAGTCTGGGTCGGCTCCAGGATCTTGTCTTGGACGCTGGCGCAGCGAATGAATTGATCCTCAAGGATGCCGGCGCCGAAGCCGGCAAGGTGTTGTTCCGCGACGGCGTACCCGGCGGTACCACTCGCTGTGCAAGCTGCCATATGAATGCCGGCGCCAATGCGGAGGTGACCGACAGTACGCCGGCCAATCGCAATTTCGATACCGGCATCGAACAGTTTCTCCAGAACCGGCTCAACGACCCGACGGTGACCGTGATCGGTGAACCACGGCCGTTCGATGGCGGTTTTGGCACCAATCCAGCAGGTGATTTCACCAGCCTGCTCGCTCAACCGGGCTTCGACAATGAGAATTTTGGCGACCTGACCTTTAATACGCCCAGCCTGATCGAGGCGGCCGATACCCCGCCCTTCTTTCATAACAATGCCATTGCCACCTTGGAAGACAGTATCCGGTTTTACAATACCATTGAATTCCAGCAGGCCCGCGACGCCGCCATTCCGTTCAATGAGGTGCAAGTCACTCAGGTGGCGAACTTCCTACGGGTGATCAACGCGCTCGACAATATTGATAACGCGATATTACGCCAAGCCGATCGGGCTTTATTGGCCTTAGCGCACCAACCGACCCCCCATGCCGTTATTGACCGTATCCTGTTGATTATGATTAGCGATATAGACGATGTCAGGACAGTTCTGACAGACGGCGACCTGCACAATAGCGGAGGCTTGCCGGTAAACGCTGTCAAACGGCTCGACAAGGCGAAAAAACGACTGCAACGGGCCATGAACACCAATGCCTCTGTGACTGCGCGTACCCATCATATTGCGGCTGCTGAGGACGAGCTGGCGGCGATACGAGGATTGCTTAGAAACTAAATATTGGCACCGTAATGGGTGCCTAGGTTTTTTTTGTCCGAAGCTCTTCAGACCAGCCAAGGGCACGGACCCTTCGGGTGCGGATGGTATCTTGGCAATCATCGACTTGTTTAGCAAACCGGCTCTGCCGTTATGTCAAAGCCCTGAAGGCAGCTGTTCAGCCAGAACAATATTTCAGTCGCCGTGGTGATGGAGGCATTTATCTCGGCATCGGTGGTTATACTGCCACTTAGCCACTCATTCCAGAGGTTTACTTCTGCGCGCGACTGGGTTTTGGTCAGTTGTTGAGTATGAAAGAAGCTTTGGTAGGCACCGGTAATCGAATCGCTAAAATGCTTGCTGAGATGTTGCTCGATTGCAGCAAACGTGGCTGTCAAGCTTCGCATGGCGTAGACCAGGCCATACCAGTCGACCTTGTTTTTACTCCAGAATGGGAAGGGGGCACCCAAGGTATCCTCTCGACCCGGCACTGTGGCGGTGTAGTTAAAATGCGTATTTAGCGCCAATAGGTCAGCCCGAGCCGAGCTGTACCGTTCTGTCGGTGTATTGCGGATAGACGAATTCTCGGGCCGATACAACTGTTCCAACATTTCCAGTGTCCGCCAGCATTGAACCCAAACCTCCAAAGCTTGGAAATAGCTGCGCTCGGTTAGGGTGTCGCTTAATAGATGATGATACATTCGGCTCTTCGCCAAAGTTTGCTGACAGCCCCTGGTTTGGTGTTTTAATTGGGCAATGGCACTGGATTGTGCCGAATGTTCGAGTGGCTCTCGTGCTTGATCGGTCATAGTTAGGTCCCTAGTATATTCTGCGTAGAGTACTTCAGCAGCACTTATCCAACCATTAGCTAACAATCCGAATTGAATTCACTCTAAATTCAATCTATTAACGCTTGGTTGCGATTCCATTTAAATGATTGCGTTGTGGTTTTCTGGTTATTCACACTATTTGAGTTTGCCGAAAAAAGAAATGATAATTATTGTCAAAGTGACTATTTAATAAGAATAGTTAACTAAATGCTGACCCGGCATTTATTATTGCCATAAAGTATCAATACTTTTTTATAGTTACATTGCTTTTCAATACTAATATTTATAGATTTTATGATTTATTACAGCAGCTTGCCGATACACGCGCCCGTTTTTTGCACAGCTTACAAGAGTGTCCTCTTTACTCGGCCGCAGGCAAGCGAATCCGCACAGCGCGAACTTGTATGCGACCCCGCCCGTCGCATACAAGTTTTATAAGCAAGGCTGAGCCCTGCCGCTTCGCACGGGTTAAGCGTGAACTACCATTTACGCGGATCTACAATATCGTGGTGTCGAATCGCCCCGCGCTTCACAGCGACAAATAACTCCTATATCATTTGTCTTTTTGACTCATATTAACCCTCTATGTGACGGCCTCTAGCGCTGTTAACAAGACGGTTTATGTGCCCAGAAATGCCGCACAGACGATGCGGTCCATACTTATAATTCAGCAGCTAAAAGCGGATAAAGATGAAGCAGTACTTTGCAGTTCGGGCTTTTGCGGCAGGTATTGCTATGCTCATGCCTGCCATCGTGTGGAGTCATTCTGGTGGTCTCGATAGCACTGGCGGTCACAGCAACCGCGAGACCGGGGAGTACCATTGTCATCGTTCGTCCTGCGACGCTGAGGGTCCCCTTGCGACGCTATCGAGCATGCCCAGTTCGTCAGCGCAGCTAGCCTATAACCGTTCAGATTGGCCACATTGGAGAGATGCCGACGACGACTGCATGAACACCCGGCACGAAATGCTGGTGTTACAGGCAAATGGCCCGGTGACCCTGTCACCCGATGGCTGTGCGGTTTCCCGCGGTCACTGGCTCGACCCCTTCAGCGGCAAGCTATATACCCAAGCGAGTGATCTCGATGTCGACCACATTATCCCCTTGGCTTGGACCCACCGGCACGGCGGGGCCAACTGGCCGCGCCAGCAGAAGCAGCGTTTTGCCAATGACCCGGATAATTTACTGGTCGTCGATGACGGCCTAAATCAGTCCAAGGGCGCTCAAGGACCCGACCGATGGCTGCCGCCCAACTCGCTCTACCACTGCGCCTACCTAGCAAGATGGGCGCTGGTGTTGAACAAATATCAGCTCAGCATGAGTGATTCCGAAGCCCGCCAGTTTGGCCGGATGCAACAGGACTGCGCAGGCTGAGTCAAACGGCCTTGCCTTTGACCTCTAATCGACGTTGATGCAGGAGCGGCTCAGTATAGCCACTGGGCTGATTCTGCCCCTGGAAAATCAGGTCCACGGCGGCCTGAAAGGCCAAGCTCGCGCCGAAGTCCGGTGCCATGGGCTGGTATTGGCGGTCATGGCCATTCTGCTCGTCCACAATCGCGGCCATCCGCTGCAGTGAAGCCATTATCTGCTCAGAAGATAACAGGCCGTGGTGTAACCAATTGCAGATGTGTTGACTGGCAATCCGCAGGGTAGCCCGGTCCTCCATGCGCCCGACATCGTGGATATCGGGCACCTTGGAACAACCAATACCCTGGTCGACCCAGCGCACCACATAGCCAAGTAGACCCTGGATATTGTTGTCGAGTTCTGCCTGGCGCTCATCCGTCGACACCCGGTCTGGATCCGATAGAAGCGGCAAAGTCAGCAGATCCGCTAACAAGGCAGTCGTGGATGCCTGCTCTTCATGTTCAAGCCGCTGATACTGGTCGAGCAGCCCAGCCTGAACCTGAACCACATCGACCTGATGATAATGCATGGCGTGCAGGACCGCGGCTGTGGGTGATGGCACCCAGGCACAGCTTGCACCGGCCTGGGGGTGCGCGATCTTGGTCGCCATCATGCTCGCCATGGCATCTGGGATGGCCCACATGCCTTTACCAATTTGAGCTTTGCCTGCCAATCCCGCCAGCAATCCGACCCGGACATTGTTGGTTTCATAGGCTGAAATCCATTTTTCGTCTTTCATCTGCTCTTTGCGGACCATCGGCCCGGCCAGCATACTGGTGTGAATTTCATCACCGGTCCGATCCAAGAACCCGGTGTTGATAAAGACCAAGCGCTGCCGGGCGACCCGGATGCAGGCCTTCAGATTAATCGATGTTCGTCGTTCCTCGTCCATGATACCAATCTTCAGGGTATCGGCCGGCAGTCCCAATAGCCCTTCGATACGGCCAAACAGGTCACAGGTGAACTGGATCTCATCGGGACCGTGCATCTTGGGTTTGACAATGTAGATACTGCCCGCGCGTGAATTGAGTTTTTGGCTCGGGCCGTGCAGGTCGTGCAGGGCAATTAGGCAGGTGATTAGGGCGTCCAGTATGCCCTCGGGGACCGACTCGCCCTCGGCGGTAATGATCGCATCGCTGCTCATCAAGTGGCCCACTTGGCGAATAAACAACAGACTGCGACCGGGCAAAGTTAAGCTGCCCGAGTCAGGCGTCTGATAGGTGCGATCTGCATTGAGGGCACGCACCACCGTCTGCGCGCCCTTGGTCAGGGTGGCCTGGAGGTCGCCCTTCATCAACCCCAGCCAATTGCGATAGACCAGACATTTATCGGCCGCATCGACGGCGGCAATGGAATCTTCGCAATCTTGAATGGTGGTTAATGCCGCTTCAAGCACCAGGTCCTTGACGCCCGCGGCATCGGTTTGCCCGATCGGATCCTGGCCATCTAGATGAATTTCGATATGCAGGCCGTGCTGGCGCACTAGGACTAGGCTCGGCCGTTCAGGGCTGCCGTTAAAGCCCACAAACTGCGCCGGTTGCTGCAAAGACTCGGTCCGATCGCCACTCAGATCAACAACCAGCTGCCGGTGCTCGACTCGGTATGCCAATGCATCGGCGTGAGAACCTTGAACCAGCGGTACCGCCTGATCGAGAAAATGCCGACCATAGGCCTGAACCGCACGACCGCGCACCGGGTCGTAGCCTTTGATCGGCGCGGCCTCGGTCTCGGCAGCAATCACATCACTGCCATAGAGCGCATCGTATAGGCTGCCCCAACGGGCATTAGCGGCATTGAGCGCGAAGCGCGCGTTCATCAGCGGCACCACCAGTTGAGGTCCAGCGACTTGCGCTACCTCGGGGTCAACGTGCTCTGTAGTGATCTGAAAATCGGCCGGCTCGGGCACGAGATAGCCAATATCGGTGAGAAACTGCTGGTAGCGCACCGGGTCAAGGGGTCGATTATCGGGCGCCAAATGAAAGGCATCGATCTGCGCTTGCAGCTTGACACGGGTTGCCAACAGCGCTTGATTTCGAGGCATGAAATCGCTCAGGATGCGGGCAGCCCCGGACCAGAAGGCTTCGCTCTCTAATGCCAGACCCGGCAGAACCTCTGTCTCGACGAACTGAAAGAGTTCCGAATCGATTCGGTAACCCTGTTTGCTAACGCGTGTGTCCATCTTAACTCCCGATTTCCTAAGGTGTGTGTCCATCTAAAACT
>Ga0307492_10001035_pt1 | contig 11590 bp, 10 predicted proteins | sample SI3LmetaG_FD_202365 | JGI IMG/M metagenome (GOLD analysis project Ga0307492, IMG submission 202365) | Sea-ice brine microbial communities from Beaufort Sea near Barrow, Alaska, United States - SI3L | ecosystem: Environmental > Aquatic > Marine > Coastal | place: USA: Alaska | collected 2017-05-06
CTTTATAGTATAAATCTTAAATGTATTTTAGATATCCTCTAGAATAAATTTTGCTGCTTTGCAGTAACTGCCTCCATAGAACTTTTTGCAGCAGTCAAAATGGTATCAGCAATGGGTGTTAACTGCCGCTCAATGTAATGTTCGTAATCGAGTTTTGACCTTTGACATTCTAGCGTTTCAGGACCACTAAGCGTAATCACATATTCAATCCAGCTTTTATTTCTATAACGAGAAGGTTGGTTCATTTTTTTAAACAATAGCTCCGCTTTAATTGCAGCCTGGGCATGTGGTGGTATGTTTTTAATATAATCTATCAACGGCTTTCGTAAGCGTTTACGATATTTCAGCTGATCGTCGTGCTCACCATTTCGTAACAAGTTAATGGTGAGCAAAATATAGTCTTCGTACGCCTCACCGTCAAATACAAGCTGATATAACTTTTGCTGGAAAGCCTTCGCCAAATCAGTCCAATCAGTACGCACTGTTTCCAGCCCTTTGTAGTGTATAACCCGATTGCCTGTTTCATCCTCTATTAGTCCAGCATATCGCTTTTTACTGCCCTGATCAGACCCTCGGACTGTTGGCATAAAAAACTGATTAAAATGTGTTTCAAACTCCATCTCTAAATACGACGGGAGCCCATATTCTTGCTCTAAAGTCTGCTTCCAGTATTCGTTAACTAATATCATTAATCGACGACCTATCTCAGCAGCTTGCTGATTTTCACACGCTTTTTGCAGTGACACGAAGACTGAATCCGTATCCCCATAGATAACATTATAACCTTCAGCCTCTATGAGCTTGACTGTTTGCAAGATAATGGCGTGACTTCGCTTAGTAATCGAACTGGTTAAACGAGAGTCATGTACTCGACAGCCCGGTGTGCCAAGAACACCGTAAAAAGAATTCATAATGATTTTAATGGCCTGGGACAAGGCCGCATTCTGATCGCGTTTTGCAACATCCCGTGCCTGCCAAAGTGTGGCAATAATATCTGGCAGAATATTGTCATGCTTGCTGAAACTAGCACCATCAAAGCCATCCACAATATCATTTGATTCCAATTTTTTGGCCGCTATACGGGCATAAGGATCGACCTTGAAGGTCCGAATAATACTGGGGTAAAGACTTTTATAATCGAGCACTAAAACACTTTGATGCATACCGGGCTTTGAATCCATAACATAACCACCAGGCGCACTTAATTCGCCTTGATAGTCTCCAATATTAGGGGCTACAAACCCTTTGCGATGCAGTCGTGGCAAATAAAGGTTATCAAATGCAGCCACTGAACCACCGACCTTATCCATCTCAAGACCTGTTAGCCTGGCTCTTTCGATCGCAAAATTGATTAGATCAGCCTTGTCGAAAATATCACGCACAAGTTGGCAGTCTTCTAAGTTATAAGCCGCAAGCTTTGTTTTATCTTGATGAAACAGACGACGAATTTCCTTCGCTTTGAATAATGGATCGTGTAACGACTGACTGTCATGAATGAGCTTACCCCGTCCCAGCAAAGCCTGACCAACCGACTCAAGTGAGAAGCTGGGAAAGTTGTAAGTAGCACTCTTCAGAGTATCAATACCACAGAGCACAACTCTGCCGGGAATCGATATAAAGTAGTGATCGGTTTCAGTCTGTGCTTTGCGCCAAGACGGTATCGTTTCACTGCGCCCTATCGTCAACGCAATGCCTAGTGCTTGTGACCTTTTCTGCAATATTCGAAAGTCAAAATTTACAACATTCCACCCAATAAAAATATCAGGGTTAATGTCGGTTACATATTCTATCCAACGTTTTATAAGTATTTTTTCATCAATCAAATATTCAACGATGTCGGTGTTTTCTTTATCCCCTATCATTAGAACTTTTTGCCTGTGATTAGAAGCAAAAGCGATCGAAAATAATTCGTTAGTGACGTAATCTGTTTCGATGTCGAATGACATGACTTCGAATGTTGGGGTGTATTTTGAGGGCTTTAGTCGAGCGGGCTGGATAATATTTTGATGACCGTCAAACTCGATTGACACAGGTGCGGTAATAAAGCGCTCCATCAAATACCGATCAGCTGGCCTGATATCCGATTCATAACAAGACAGGTTGTTTTTCTTTAACAGATCTCGTGCTCGATAGAGTTTCTGTTGCGAGTCGAAGTACACGCCACTCATCGATTCAAACCGAAAGGACTGAAGCGCCAATGGTTTGATCGACATGACACCTATTTTTTTGAGTAATTCTGCTACTGGCTCACTGTCCACTGAACGTATAAAAAAAATGGCTTTTTGATTGGGAATCGAAACGTGGATTGGTCCTTGTTCGCTAACTAACCAAAAGTCGAGACAAACCCCTGTTGGTGTATCGCGCCAGTGTCGAGTCAGCAGAAAACCTAGCTTCAAAGCCATTTATACATAACCAGTGCATCAATATAACCGAGTGCAGGATGGTTAAACGCTTTAGGTAAATTACCCACTGTTTGAAAGCCTAGCTTATGCCATAGCCGCACGGCAGCATCGTTACTGGAAACGACGAAATTAAATTGCATCGCTTTGTAACCTAACTCTCTGGCAATCTCTTGTGAGTGTTCACACATAGACGTTGCTAGCCCTTTCCCTCTGGCTGACGAAGGAACCATATAACCGCAGTTGCAAACATGACTGCCGTGCCCAGCTTGATTAGTTTTTATAAAATAGGTGCCGAGTATCTTACCGTCTTGCTCAAATACGAACGTTTTTCGAGGTTGCTCAAACCAGATTTTTTTAGCATCTTGTTTGCACATATGAGGCGAATAGGCATAAGTATCACCTACCTTTACTATTTCGTGGAATATTGACCAAATTTGATTAAAGTCATTAGCGCTGGCGATTCGAATATTCATGGTGTAATTCTTACGGTGAGACCTAAATTGTTATTAAGCATTTCAATGTTTTTATCCAGTATAAAAAAGTGCTCCCTCTTAATACAATAGGGCGTTTTTTAACGTCATAGGATATAAAAAAAACCATAGTCTCTATTTATTATCCTTAGGGGTCGAAAGCAAGTTAATCTCGCATCTAACATACGGACAGCAAATACTCGAAAACACGCTTTGCCTGTTCAGAATCATTATCTTCTCGATAATACAAAACAACGTCAAGCTCAGCGATGCCAAAGTAGTGGTCAAGCGATACTAACGTACCGGCACTGAGTTCTTTTTCTATTATCCCCTCAGCTAGCCAGGCGACACCCATGTCCGCCAATGCCATTTCTTTTAGGCTAGCTGAAAAAGCCGATTCACAAATGACTTCTATCTTATAGTCTCGCATGACTTGGGGTAAGCAGGTTCTGGCTATCACATCAGCGATAAAACCACCTTCCTGATACATCAGCATCGGAACGTTTCCGGCTAACAATGATTGAATGCTTCCAAACTGATGCAGTGCATCACGACTGATCACAGGAATGAGCGAATCTTTGTTGAGAAAGGTTTTTTTAATTTTCGAATGAGAGAAATCAAACGCGAAGTGCGGTACCTCATAACAAAGTAAAAACTGGCCTTCTTTCCTAAATTGCTCTTCACAATCATCATTATTCACAGGAGTGACACGATAAGCGGTATCAGGCAATTGTCGTTTGATGTCTTTAATTAGCCGTGGAAATTTCGACATGGCTAACGTGTGCTGGGCGACAAAACTGATTCTATCCTGATTTTTAGATTTCGCCTGAAGCCGACTGCGAAGTGCATACAAGCGGGTCACCAAATCTCTAAAACCTTCCTCCAACTCCTTTCCAGCCGGAAGAATGGTCACGGGCTTAGTACTCCTGTTAACAATATCAACACCTAACCATGCCTCAAGTAAACGTATTCGTCGCGAGAAAGCGGGTTGTGTGACGTGTCTACGTTTGGCAGCACGAGTGAACGATTGCTCTTCAAGTAGTGCGAGTAAATCTTCTAAACCTTTAAGATCCATGACATTTGCTACGATAAAAACCTCAAGACCAACTATAACAAAATCTAACTTTAAACAAAGAAATAAGCATTTTTTTAGTCCATTTGTTTATGTAATTATGTTAGAAACTAACTTTAAGAGTTAAAAATGCATCTTTCAAGATTCCCCCGCTTACATTTCGCACACCTACCAACCCCACTAGAGCCGATGCCCCGCTTATCAGAAGCGCTCGGCGGTCCAAACTTATGGATTAAGCGTGATGATTGTACTGGTCTGTCATCCGGTGGTAACAAAACACGTAAGCTTGAGTTCTTAATGGCGGATGCTCAGCAAAAGAAAGCCGATGTGATTATTACGCAAGGTGCGACTCAATCGAACCATGCGCGGCAAACGACTGCAATAGCAGCCAAAATGGGACTTGAATGTCACATTCTTTTAGAAGATAGGACGGGTTATGAAGATGATGCTTATGTTCTAAATGGCAATGTTTTGTGCAATCAATTACATGGCGCGACAATTGCCAAACGCGCTGCCAATACAGATATGAACGCCGAGATGGAAGTGCTGGCTCAAAAGTTTCGTGACGACGGTAAGAACCCATACATTATTCCCGGTGGCGGCTCAAACGAAATTGGTGCGCTGGGTTATGTCAACGCAGCCATCGAATTGATGACCCAGGCAAATGATCGCTCACTGAAAATTGATCACCTGGTGCACGCGACCGGCAGCTCAGGCACCCAGGCTGGCCTCGTGCTGGGTATGGAAGGCATGAACTCAGGCATACCTGTTTATGGAGTAGGTGTTCGAGCACCAAAGCAAAAACAGGAAGACATGGTTTTTAGCCTGGCCCAACGTACCGCTGATTTCATGGGCTTGAGTCCAGATATCGTCAAGCGTGAGCGAGTTGTCGCGAATAGCGATTATGTTGGTGATGGATATGGTTTGCCAACCGACGCGATGGTCGAAGCTGTTAAATTAATGGCGCAATACGAAGGCATATTGCTCGACCCTGTCTATTCGGGTAAGGGTTTCTCAGGATTGGTTGATCTGATTCGAAAAGGTCATTTCAAAAAAGGTGAGAATGTTGTCTTCCTGCACACAGGTGGTAGCATTTCTTTATTCGGTTATCCGAATGTATACGACTTACCTGGTTATATTTAACCGCAATTTCAAAATATATTTTTCCGCGATTGTGGCGTCTGCTCCGTGCTCGAATCCGAATCCTCATGTACTATCTGTACACTGCGCTTAGCCTCCTAGCACATACAAAAAATTGCTATTTCTAGTCATACCTTAAAGATAGAGAAAAACTATGCAACATTTAAAGAAAGCTGAATTATCAGGCGAAGACGCTGATCGTGAAGTTCGTGAATCAGTCGAAATGATGCTCAACGATATTAATCGCGACGGTGAGCAAGCGGTTCGAGCGCTAGCGAAAAAGTTTGATGGCTGGGAAGGTGACTTCGTCCTGAGTGAAGAGAAGAAGCAGCGCCTAATCGCCAGCTTACCGCAGGCTGTTAAAGACGATATCCAGTTTGCCTACAAGCAAGTATCTCGATTTGCCGAAGCACAACGCGATAGCTTGCAGTCTTTTGAAATCGAAACTGAGCCTGGTGTCAAACTAGGACAGCGTATCCTACCCGTACAATGTGCTGGTTGTTATGTGCCAGGTGGACGCTATGCTCATGCTGCCTCAGCAATTATGAGTGTTGCGACTGCCAAAGTAGCAGGCGTACCTTTTGTCGTGGCCGCCTCGCCACCGCGTGGTGACTCTATCGATGCCGCGGTTTGTTACGCGATGGATCTGGCTGGCGCCGATATGATTCTTGAAATGGGTGGCGTACATGCCATAGCCTCGATGGCCACTGGATTGTTCACCGGGAAACCTGCCGATATTATAGTGGGCCCGGGTAATGCCTATGTCGCCGAAGCCAAACGAATTTTGTTCGGTCAAGTTGGCATCGATGTTTTTGCAGGGCCAACCGAATCTGCAGTTATCGCAGACGACACTGCAGATCCAATGACGATTGCAGTTGATCTTACCTCACAGGCAGAGCACGGTATTAATTCACCCGTCTGGCTTTTCACCACATCACAAGCTTTGGCAGAAAAAGTAGCCGAGTTAATTCCAAAAGTAGCCGCTGATATGCCCAATGCCGATGTGGTCAATCAAGCCTGGAATGACTACGGCGAAATCATCGTCTGTGACAGCCGTGAAGAAGTCGTGAAGTATAGCGATGAATATGCCAGCGAACACTTGCAGGTAATGGCGGAAGACCTAGAATGGTGGAAGCAAAACCTGAATAATTATGGGTCGCTATTTTTGGGTGAAGGCAGCACCGTCACTCATGGTGATAAGTGCTCAGGCACCAATCACATTTTGCCAACTAAACGTGCAGGTCGTTATAGTGGTGGCCTCAATGTGCAAAAATTCATGAAGGTCCTGACTTATCAACAAATCGATGAAGAAGCGAATCGTGTGTTCAGCGCTGTTGGGTCACGCATTTCGAGAGTCGAAGGCATGGAAGGCCATGCCCGTGCTTGTGACTGGCGATTACGAAAGTACTTTCCAGAGCAGGAATGGGACTTTGAAGTTTATGATCAGAAGCATTACTAACAGTAGTACTAAGTGTTTCATTGAAAGCGAAGCTTAAGAGAGATAACAATGTCGGATCTGATTTTTGACAAGCCTTTCACTCAACAGGAAGCAATCCCTGAAAGTGGCATTGAGCGCGCAGTAGCCGTTATGCGCTCAGGTCGCTTGCATCGTTATAACGTGATGGAAGGGGAGACGTCAGAAGCAGCAAAGCTGGAAACCGAGTTTGCGACCTACATGGGCCAGCCATTTTGTCTGGCTTGTGCTTCGGGTGGATACGCTTTGCATATTGCACTGAAAGCAGCTGGTATTAAATCAGGCGAAGCTGTGCTGACCAATGGCTTTACTCTGGCCCCGGTACCAGGGGCGATTGATAATGCCGGTGGTAAACCAGTTTTAGTTGAGATAGATGACAACTACTGCGTTGATATCAATCATCTCGTAAAAATGATGCAGGAATCTAAGGCTCGGTTTTTTCTGATGTCTCACATGCGAGGGCATATTGCCGACATGGATGCCGTGGTGGCGTTGTGTGACCAGTACGAAGTATCACTCATTGAAGACTGCGCTCATACCATGGGCGCTTACTGGAACGGAAAGCTATCAGGCAGCTTTGGCTTAGTCGCCTGTTTTAGCACACAGACTTACAAACATTTAAACTCGGGTGAAGGTGGTTTATTAACAACCGATAACCCTGAATTAATGGCACGAGCTGTCATGCATTCAGGCTCTTATATGTTGTTTGAGCGCCACGATGCGGCACCTGATGCTGAAACATTCAAAGACATAAAACTCGATACGCCAAATTACAGCGGACGCATGGACAATCTACGTGCCGCAATTTTACTTTCACAGCTCCCTTTACTCGATAAAAACTGCGTACGTTGGAATCAACGATACCGTAGGCTAGAGCAGCAATTAAAATTGAGTGCCAATATTCAGTTATCCGTTCGAGCAGAAAAAGAGCGCTATGTAGCGAGCTCGTTACAATTTCGCGTCGAGCAGTTAAAAGAAGATCAAATTAGCGGGTTTGTAGAAAGCTGCGCAAAGCGTGGTGTCGAGTTAAAGTGGTTCGGCAGCTTGGAACCGCAGGGCTTTACCAGTCGATATGACAGCTGGCGTTATGTTGAATCAAAGCAGCACTTACCTAATACACTGAAATTACTGGCAACGACTTTTGATTTACGTATACCCCTAACATTCAGTGTTGAGGATATGACTATTATCGGTGAAATTATCGATGATGTCGTGCAATCTATCCTGAAGTGAACGGCGGCCAGGCTCACCGATAGTGCCACTGGAAAAAGTTAATCAGGTGCCTTCGCTTCAAGTTTGGCTAGATCTTTATCGTACATTGCAGCTAACAATAAATCACCTGTATCGTTCACTCGAAATTGACCATATCGAGCTGACTCATAAAGCTCACCCTGACCCTCCTCAAAGAAAAACGCATTAGTTGCAAACTTAACTGCACCATTGCGAACCCGATAGCGTAATCGTAACTCGTTTTTAGCTAGCAGCTCGCCCTCGCTGTAGAGCCGATTGAATTGCGCAACACCCTTATCATCTTGTGCTACTATGACGTAGCCATCTGCACCTTCTGCATTATGACGCCAACGTTTGTACTCTTCCGATTTCGGCAGCGCTTGATACACTTGAACGCCAATTCGAAAACGCAAAGCCATGTAATCACCCTGCATCAATGAACGCGGATCAACCGGTGCCAAATCGAGATAAACAATATGTCCTGTCGCGAGATGCTTTTCTTTGCCTGCAATTGACCAGTTGATACCAGCCAAAACAATAAGCATCGAAGCAAGCACTAGATTTCTTCGCGTTAACAAATTTCTACTCATGACTAGTGCCCTCCGACGCCTCATGGCGCCTACTGTTGGCGCGTCGATTGAGACAATAACGACAGCCGAGCAAAACAATACTGAGTGCCAGTAATGACAATGATTTGTCTAGCAGTGTGTTGTGGAGTTGATAGTAATAGGCTGAGATATAGAGCAATAATGAAACACAGCCCAGACCCGTCAGTACTCGGTTACTGCCTGCAAACCCCAGCAACAAAATGGCTACACCGATAATAATACCTGGCGCTTCAAACGATATAGCAGCTATCAGAGCCACCGCAAAATAGACTCTCATTATCAATCGATTAGACCATTGACTGATAGCGCTAGAAGACTGATGCCGTAAACCCCATACGAGATAAAGCAAAACAAAACCAGATAAAAGTTGCCCGACCCAGGGTTGAATCCAGATCTCAGGTTGACGATTGTAACCCCACCAAAAACTGCTTGATGTTGATGTAATTAAAGCACCTTTGATACTGATCAACGCCAGTACCAAGCCGTATCCCATGGTACGGATTTGAGCCATATACTGGGTATAACGAAATTCGTTTAACCATAACCAAACCACGCCAAACAAAATAATACTGACCCCAATATTCTGAGCACCCGACAGTATCAAGAAAGCAATGAATGCAAAGCAAGCAAAGTAAGCAGAGAAAACGCGGTGTACAGCACCCAGCATAAGTGCTGCTATTGAAATTTGCAAAACCATCATCGCAAGCCAAAAAAATCTGGATTCTGCACCACTCGACTCTAACAGGCTCCACAATACTAAGACCTGCCCGGCGAGACTAATGGCGAGGGAAAAATACTCAGCAAAAATAGCCTGATTTTTTTGCAACAGCAGATAAGCGCCACCGATCATCAAAATACCAACAATAAACGATGCAACCTTGCTTTCTATCACTGAAAAAATACCAAACCCGACAAAACCAAGCAAAAATAAAGCTGCCAGCCATCCGAGGAACCCCATCAAGACGCTGATATACCAGGGTGAATCAAGCTCACCTGCTGCTGGTTCTTCACCAGACACCAGACTGGTGTTGGAGAGAAGTGCCCATAACTGCGACTGATTCATGACTGCCATTCCCGGTGGATGCCTTTTAACCAGATTGTAGCGCCACTACCCAAACCAATTAATGCTATTGCGATCAGTAAAAAGCCACCCGCTTCAAAACTATCAATAATAGCGTAGGCTAAAAGTGAAACAATAATGAGTATGCCTGACAGGCACATGCCCGCCAGCATAAATAAATCTGCTCTGAGTTTACGGTAACTGAAATAGAATAGAGGCATCCAGGCTAGCCAGACCAGGATGCTAGAAAAACCGTTGCGGCTACTTTCAAATATAGCCAATATTACTAGCCAGCTAATCGTAGTACCGCTAACAGTGGCGAGTATTCGCACCGCCCAACGTGCCGATAACCATTGGCAATGTTTACTTGAGAGTTCCCATACCACTAGTGCGGTGGTGTTGAAACTAAACAATAGCCATAACAATCCTGTCTCTGCGTCAAATAAAAACCAGAGCGAGCTACTGATAGTTTGGTGGTAAAGGACCAGGCTTAAATTTACGAGTAATAGCCAGACAAACCAAATAGCTGAAAATCGTCCCAGCAGAGCCCAGGGCAATATCAGCAAAGCCCAGCTAAAAAAGAGTTGCCATGGATCGGCACCGGTTTGGTAGGTCTGTCCATATAGGGCGAGTAACACGCCGATTAAAATTGACCCGACCAATAGCGATACTTTGGCCGACAGTTTGTCGACGCCCAATTTCCAATAGCAACCAATCGCGATGACAATGGCTATCTGCACCAGAGCAAACTTGGCAAATTTTCCGATATCACTCCAATTGTAGGCAACGAAAAACATCAACGCGAAAGCGAGCGACAAGCCACCCAATAGAAGCAATACGCGATCGATAAATGCATGCCAATTATTTGAACTTGGCCTAAGCTCTGATACAGCGAGCGCCTCATCAACTTGATCAGGCTTGATAAAACCTTGCTGTATAAGGTGAATGATTTGATTTCGGGGCGAAGGCATCGTTCTTCCGTCTGAGGGCAAGCAAGTAAGTTAACGAGTGTATCGCACTCAGCCGCAGCTATTAAGGTAATTAGCGAAGGTTGAATGAGGTGCCCTGCCAGACCGGTTAATTTTTATCATTGCAGGTTTATCTCAATGTCTTCAGTTAACCAATCTCGCAGTAGTTTAGATTTTTTACTGACATATCGTCCTGATGAAGCCATAAGCGTATATCCATAACCTTCAAGTTGGTGATCAAAGGGTGATACCAATGTGCCACTGGCTAGTTCGACCGACATCAAAGCATCAGCCATTGTCCAACCTTGCCCATCAATGGCCGCTTGTGTTCGAACATTCGCATCGGATATGACTCGCCTGGGATTTAGTAAAGGTGCATTTTGAACACCGAACCATTGTTGCCAAAGATCAAAATCTCTGTCCTCACACAGCAAAGTCATATCACAAAATGGCGATGAATTTAAAGAGTCGACAGGAATTCCTCGTACATTCTCCAAACCGAACCGCTTTAGAAACTCGGGGCTACAAACAGGGTATAAGGGCATGGGCATGTCGAATAATAGGTTGCTATTTGCAGTGTCCGTTAAAGTCCCCCATCGAATCGCCACATCAACATCCTGTAGTTTGAAGCCTTTTTCGTGAACCGAGTGCTGCAATACGATTGAAATGTCAGGATGACGTTCATTAAAGCGAGCAATGCGCTGAGATAACCAACGCAATGCAACATAGGTGGTTGCTGCAATAATCACATCGTGATCGGCATTGGTTGGCGCAAGTTGCTCGATGGTTTGTTTTAAATCATCGAACAGGCGGCGCGTGGTATGGAATAGCTTTTGCCCTGCATCCGTTAAGTACACCTGTCGTATCGACCGTTTAAAAAGAGCGCAATCGATACTTTCTTCAAGCTTCCTGATTTGATAGCTAATAGCGCCTTTACTGATACAAAGCTCTTCGGCAGCAAGACTAAAGCTGAGTTGTCGCGCCGCAGATTCGAATGCTTTCAGACTATCCAGTGATGGGAGGGCATGCTTCATGGTTTAACAAAATTAAACTATAGAGCAAAAATATTCAGTTGTCAGCTAGCCCGACCTTAATTCACTATAGCGCTCAATTGAAATCGGTTAGGAAGGTTATAGATGACTAGCACAAAAGTTAAATCACAGGCT
>Ga0307492_10001036_pt1 | contig 11584 bp, 12 predicted proteins | sample SI3LmetaG_FD_202365 | JGI IMG/M metagenome (GOLD analysis project Ga0307492, IMG submission 202365) | Sea-ice brine microbial communities from Beaufort Sea near Barrow, Alaska, United States - SI3L | ecosystem: Environmental > Aquatic > Marine > Coastal | place: USA: Alaska | collected 2017-05-06
GTTATATTCATATTTTTGTTATTATAGTTATTAATCAGTTAAATACATTGTTTAGTTACAATAAATGTCTAATAAGTCATGTTATGGATAAAGAAAAACTACATTCATTATCACATTCAATTAAGCGTTATCAACGCAGTTGTTCCCACTCAAATGTGCCAACGTTAAAGCAACGACTTGGCTCATCGCGAGGCGAACTGGGCAATCTGGTGGACAACCTTAACAGAATCAACCGTTTAAGCCAAACTTTAAAGAAAGTTATCAAGCCTCCGATGCTCGATCACTGTCGAGTTGCCCACTGGAGAGATAACGTTTTAGTGCTTGCTGTAGACTCAAGTCTTTGGGCAAATCGCTTACGCTTTGAAAAACTCAATCTACTCAGTCAATTACGTCAAAATGGCTTTCCAGGTACCAATAGTATTGACGTGATTATTCAACCTGGCGATTTTAAATAACGCTATGTTAACAAACATCCAAATTGATAATTTTGCCATCATTGATCACCTCGAAGTCGATTTTCGAGAGGGCATGACTGTGCTTACCGGTGAAACTGGTGCAGGTAAATCGATTATTGTCGATGCATTATCACTGCTGTTAGGTGTTCGCGCCGATGCTAACGTTGTGCGTTCTGGTGCTAAAAGAGCTGATATTACCGCTAGTTTTGATTTAACAAAGTTAGTCTCTGTTAGTCGTTGGCTCGTTGAACAGGAACTTGATTCCGATGATGATAGTTCTGATAACATTAGTTCTGATAACAATGATTCCCATAAAACTATTTCCCATAAGACCAATAGAAACACTGAGTGCTTATTAAGACGCGTGGTGAGTAAAGAAGGCCGCTCAAAAGGTTTTATCAATGGCCATCCCGCTACCTTATCGATGATGAAGATGCTCGGCGAGCAATTAGTTGATATCCATGGTCAACATGCCCATCAAGCTCTGTTACGTCCTGGAATGCAAAGTAAAATGCTTGATGGTTTTGGCAATCTCCATCAACATCGACAAGCTGTCAATGAAAGATGGCAGCAATGGAAAAAACTCGAAAAAGAACTTAATATTTTAAAGCAATCTGAACAAGAACGTCATGATCGCCATGAGCTACTAGATTATCAAGTTAGAGAACTCGATGATTTTGGCATTAGTGCCGATGAAATATTAACCATCGACGCTGAATTTAATCGCCTCGCCAATACCAATCAACTGTTAGAAGAGACTGAGCTACAATTACATTTACTGTATCAGTCTGAACAAAATTCAGCCTATGAGATTGTCAATCAAGCTGCGCTTAAACTCGATGAAATTTCTAAAATTGATAATGCCTTAAAACCTATTACAGAAATGCTGCTCAGCGCTAGTATTCAAATTCAAGAAGCGATTCAGGAATTACGTAACTATCAAGAGACAGTTGAGCAAGATCCTGCGAAGTTGCAACAACTTGATCAACGCCTTGCTGACTTACATAATTTAGCCCGTAAACATCGAGTCGATGTAAAAATTCTACCCGAGTTACATCTACAGCTTCATGAAGAACTAGAAGAACTAAACAACTCGACTCAACGACATGATAATCTCGATGAAGATGTGGCAAAATCTAAAGATGCGTTTGTTAAAGCCGCTAATAAATTAAATACAGCACGTCATAAATCGGCCAATAAGCTCAACGGTTTAATCACCGAATACCTTGAACAACTCGGCATGTCAGGTGGCAAGTTTGCTGTAGATTTCGAATCACTAACCGAGCAGCGCTTCACCAGTGAAGGCACCGAAAGGGTCAGTTTTCTGGTCACCGGTAATCCGGGCCAACCCCTCCAGTCGTTATCTAAGGTTGCATCAGGCGGTGAATTATCTCGAATATCCTTAGCGATCCAAGTGGTCACTGTCACAGGTTCTTCAATTCCTTGTCTTATTTTTGACGAAGTGGACGTAGGTATTGGCGGAGGCACTGCTGAAGTAGTCGGTAATTTACTCAACACCATTGCTGCGAATGCCCAAGTACTTTGTGTAACCCATCAAGCGCAAGTTGCCTCAAAGGGCGATCAGCATTACAAGGTTCTGAAATCGACCAAGGGCAACAGTACCACTACTGAAATTGAAAACCTTCAAGCTGAGCAACGACTTCAAGAAATTGCTAGAATGATTGGTGGCATTAAAATTACCGATCAAACTCGCAAACATGCAAAAGAAATGCTCTCCGCCTAGGCTTGTGGTTAAAAATAGTCCAGCCCTTAATTTAAATAGCTTAAAATGAGAACTAATTGAGAGTTAATTGAATTATTTTTCATTTAGCTATTGCAATAGAAATCAAAACCTGAAAATATAGACCCATGAACACAATTACACAGACAGCCCTTTTACTTTTGACTAGCCAAGTGGCTCTTCATCATCGCCATCATCATTTTTGATGACGGTGCTGCTTATGTTGTAATTTTTTAAATTAAAAAATAAAAATTAAATAACAAATACCAAAGCCCCGTTTACCAAGTAACCGGGGCTTTTTTTATGTGCACAATTTTATGATTAAACAATTTTACTATTAGACGAATAAGAGACTAAAACCATGACATTAAAACTTGTACTACCCAAAGGTCGCATCAATACCAAGGTGCTTAAATTATTGTCAGACTGTGGCATCAACCTCGAAGGGGATGATAGAAATTATCGGCCTGTCGCTAACGGTTTTGATCTGGAGGTGAAACTTCTGAAGAGTCAGAATATTCCGTCTCTGATCGAACTGGGTCAGCACGACATCGGTTTTGCAGGTCTTGATTGGATACAGGAACGTCGTAGCAATGTTGAAATATTAAAAGATCTCGGTTACGACCCGGTAGAAATCGTCGCCTGTATTCCAGAAGATTGGGATTGGCAGGAAATGCAAAAACGTCCTTTAATTGTAGCCTCCGAATATAAAAAAATTAGTGAGCGCTATCTCGATAAATTAGGACTCGATTATCAGTTATTACGCTCTTATGGCGCAACAGAAGTGTTCCCTCCTGAAGATGCTGACATGATCATCGATAATACATCAACCGGTACTACCATTCGTGCCAACCGATTAAAGATTGTTGATACTGTGATGAAAAGCACCACCCATTTTATCGCCAATGCAGAGACCTTAAAAGATCCTGGCAAGCGTCAAGATATTGAAGATTTACTGACCTTAATGCAGTCGGTCATCAATGGTAGAGATCGCGTTTTGTTAGAAATGAATTGTAGTAATGATCAGATCACTTCTATTGTCGAATTGCTACCTTGCATGCGTTATCCAACAGTCTCAAAACTTTATCAAGATCAAGGCTTCGCAGTGAAAGCAGCCGTTAAGAAAACTGAAATTAGAGCATTGATCCCAAAACTAATTTTAGCAGGCGCCACCGACATTCTTGAAACTGCCATCAGAAAGGCTATTTAGGTAACCCCCTATGACTAAACCCTCAACTGATCCCGTTCAAGCCTTGAAGTTAAACTTCAATGAACGCTGTGATTTCAAAAGTCCTCTTGAGAAGCAATTTCAATTCGAAGATAGTCTTTGGCAATATCCTGATCGCAAACCGCTGGAAGCGATATTAGCTAAGCGCTTTGGATTGAATACTGCTGAGGTGATCTGCACCAACGGCGGTGATGAGGCGATCATGATACTGATGCGGCTGATCAAAGAATGCTCTCAAGTTATTCTGCCATTACCCGCCTTCTCTCAATATACTTGGGGCATTGAAAGCTGGCAACTTACTGCAACACTGCTTGAAGGTAAAGCTGACTTATCTATCGATATTGAAGCAACCTTAGCGGCGATAAAAACTAGCCCTGATGCTGTAGTGATCATTACCAGACCGAATAATCCCAGTGGCGAACTGATTGCCATAGAAAGCTTAATCGAGATTATTGAAACTGCAAAAGAGTATAACAGCTGGGTATTTCTCGATGAGGCTTATATTCAGTTTAGTGATCAGTTTAGTGAGGAAAAAAGTATTGCTGGCTCACTACTCAAACAATATGACAATTTAGTGGTTTTAAGAACGCTGTCAAAAGCGTATGGGTTAGCAGGAATACGACTCGGCTATTTATTAGGCTCAGAACAGTTAATTGCAGAATTTAATAAACGCTGTGCACCCTTTAATATAGCAACGCCAACCTTAGCAATCGCAACGGCCGCCTTGTCCGATAACAATCAGCAAGATGTGCAAAACTACTGTCAAAAGATACGCGAAAATCGACAACAGTTGTTTGCAGAACTAACAGCCAACAACATCAACGTCTTGCCAAGCCAAGCTAATTTTCTAGTGTTGCAATTACCTCCAAAACAATCACAGGCAATAGTATCTTTTCTAGCAAAAAATCAGATTATGGTTCGTAGCTTTAACGATTCTATGAGTAACTGCCTGCGTATCACCATTCCTTATGACATCTGGCGATTAAGTGGGCTACTGCAACAAGCGCTTTATCCAGACTTAGTGTGCTTAGATATGGATGGTGTTTTGATAGACACCAGCGGCAGCTACGATGCGACTGTCATTGCAACTGTTAAAGCCTTATCAAACAGCACTATTACTCAAGTGGATATCGAGCAATTAAAAAGTAAAGGCGGCTTTAATAACGATTGGGTTGTCTCACAAAAGCTGCTTGCTAATGTTGGCGTTGAACTTGAGTTGGATGAAGTCATAACAGTTTTCCAAGGTATTTATCTTGGTGCTGATTCAGACGGTAAGATTGGTTTGGTTGAAAATGAAACTCGTATAATAGGCAAATCTCTGATTGAATTAATCAATCACTCTTCTACTACTTTCGCCATTGTCACAGGTCGTCCTTTGATGGAAGCCAAAGCAGGCGCTAAATTTATTAATTTAGAGAGCCTCGATTTAATCAGTCTAGACTGTGTTGAAAATGCCAAGCCTTCTCCTGAAGGAATTGAGCGTTTACAAAATAAATATACAACCTCGAGTTGGATGTGTGGCGATAATCCCGATGATATGCAAGCTGCCCTTGCCTCAAACTCTCTCGCTATCGGCATTTGTGATAAGCAAAGTGGTAATGTAAAAGAACAAGCCCTTTACCAAGCCGGCGCAGATATAGTAATCAATGACATTAATGAACTGGAGAAATGGTTATGTCCACAGAAATAAATCCTGTCGTGGTATCAAGAAACACCAAAGAAACCAAGATAGATCTGAGTCTGAATATTAAAGGAACTCAGAAGCTCGATATCAACACCGGTATCGGGTTTCTCGATCACATGATTGAGCAATTAGCCAATCACGCTCGCTGGGATCTAAGCATTAATGTAGCAGGTGATCTGCACATTGATGATCACCACACGGTTGAAGATATAGCGATTTGTCTCGGTGATGCCCTTCAACAAAGCTGGCGTGCCTTACCTTCTATGCAACGCTATGGACAACGATTATTGCCCATGGACGAGGCGCTTATCCTCTGTGCTGTGGATTTATCTGGACGTGGTATTTACCGAGGAGAGCTTAACTTTACACGTGAGATGCTTGGTGGTGCGAGCACCGAAATGTTTGAGCACTTTTTTAATACACTTGCCTCATCTGCAGCCATGACCTTACATATTGAACCAATGTATTTTCGCAATAACCACCACTTGGCCGAAGGTTGTTTTAAAGCCGTAGCTTATGCATTGAAAGAAGCGTTATCAGAAGCCACCGGTGATAACACCACTAAAGGTGTTCTCTAAACACTAATTTATAATATGTATTTAAAACCAGTTTTTTTATGAGATTTCTAACATTAGTTTTTTATATGAACTATTTAATATGATTTTCCTAACATGAATTTTTTTATATGTGTTCTTTAATATGAGCTTTCTAATATGAACAAGCAAATCTTAATTGTTGATACCAAAGCAGGAAATTTATTTAGCTTAAAAGCAGCTATTGAACGCCTTGGTTATTCAACCATTATTTTAGATAAACCGGATGATGACAGCTCTTATAAAAAGTATGCAGGCATTGTGATCCCAGGCCAAGGTCGCTTTGGTACGGTGCTTAAAAATATGCGTGAAAATGGTTGGCAACAATATCTCGACAAGGCTCGAGCAGCCAACATACCCATGCTTGGGATCTGCGTTGGCATGCAAATTTTTTTCGAAGCCAGTGCAGAAGATAAAGATGCTGTTGGTTTTAGTTGGTTTAAAGGTAGGGCTGAAGCACTCGATTTTCCCAAAAAACCCATGGTCGGTTGGGCTGAGCTGAACAGTAGTATTTGGCCTAACGCCATTGTCTATTTTGTTAATAGCTTTGCGATCAAAGCAAGTGAGTTTAGCATTGCTAAAACTACTTACGGCGAAACCTTTGTGGCTGCTATTAAAGAGGGTAATTTCACCGGTGTGCAATTTCATCCTGAAAAATCTGCGGTAGACGGCGCTGAAATTATTAAACAGGCTTTGATTTCATCTTTCCCTAATTTAAATCAAGACATCAGCCCAGACACTGATAAAGACAAAGAGACAGACCCAAACGCAGACATCAACCAAGAACAGTTAAATGCCAAGGAGCAAGCTAATGACTAATACAGTAGTTTCGTCATTACTGCCTCGACTCATTGTCTGTCTCGACGTAGATAAAGGTCGGGTGGTAAAAGGCACTAACTTTAAGCAGCTTCGCGATATGGGTGATCCCGTTGAACTTGCCTTGCAATATCAAGAGCAAGGCGCTGATGAATTAGTGTTTCTTGATATCTCGGCAAGCAATGAAAATCGCCCAACTGCCTTAAAGCTGGTGAGTGACATAGCGTCTAATTTATCCATCCCCTTTACCGTCGGTGGAGGCCTCAAACAACTAGATGATGTTAAGGCTTTTCTCGATGCGGGAGCCGATAAAGTGGCATTAAATACCACAGCAGTATTAAAGCCCGAGATCATTAATCAAACTGCCCTTGCTTATGGTAGTCAATGTGTCGTTGTGGCTATTGATGTGAATAAACAAAATGGCGACTTGCCGATTTTTATAAATGGAGGTCGTAAGCTTGTCGACAATAAATTTTTCGACTGGACCTCTGAGGTCGCAGATCGTGGTGCTGGAGAAATTCTATTAACCGCTATGCACCGAGATGGCACAGGACTCGGATTTGACACCACCCTGACCCGTCAAGTCAGTGAGCAGGTTCCGATCCAGGTTATTGCATCGGGTGGTGCTAAGAACGAACAACATTTTCTTGAAGCCTATCAACAAAAAGCTGATGCCTGTCTTGCGGCAGGTATGTTTCACTCCGGTGAATATAGCGTAGGGCAGGTAAAAAACTATTTAACCACTAACGGCTTAAAAGTCCGTTAATAAGGAATTTAAAAAACAATGATTATTCCATCTATTGATCTGATGAATGGCAAAGCTGTTCAACTAAAGCAAGGCAAAGAAAAAGTGCTAGAGCGGGATGATGTATTTGCTCTATTAAAAGAATTTTCTGTCTACGGTGAAGTCGCCATTATCGATCTTGATGCGGCCCTAGGTCAGGGTGATAACAAGCAGTTAATTAAAGCATTACTCAAGGTTCGGGCTTGTCGCGTTGGCGGTGGTATTCGTGACCTCGATACTGCGAGGGAATATATCAAGGCTGGGGCAAGTAAAATTATTATTGGCACCAATTGCCGTGAAGATTGGGTGAAAAAAATTGCTAAGCAATACCTCATTTTTGCGATTGATGCCAAAGGCGATTACTGGGCAACTAGGGGATGGAAGAAAACCGAAGCTAACAAAGTTATCGATTTAATTCCCGAGCTATCAAAAAACTGCAGTGAGTTTTTATACACCCAAGTTGAAAAAGAAGGCTTGCTAGAAGGTATTGATAAAACACGCATCCAAGACGTTATTAATATCTCAACAGTTCAAGTCACTATTGCAGGCGGGATAACCGACCTCAGTGATATTGAATGGTTTAGTAAAAGAGGTGCTAATGGTCAAATAGGCATGTCTATTTATACTGGAAAACTGAGCCTTAATGATTGCTTTATGGCGCAAATCGACTTCGAAAAAGCCGCTCTCGTGCCAACCGTTGTTCAAGATATTGATAGTGGAAAAGTACTAATGCTTGCCTACTCTAATAAAGAGTCATTAGCCTTGGCACTGAGCCAACAAAAGGGCATCTATTGGAGTCGTAGTCGTAATGAGATATGGCAAAAAGGCTTAACCAGTGGTAATCAACAACAGTTAATTCTTGCCGATGTAGATTGTGATGGCGATACGATTTTATTTAATGTTAAACAACAAGGTAATGCTTGTCACTTTGAACGCTATAGTTGTTTTGCCAGTCAAAATCCTAATTTCACTTTATCAACACTAAATCGTCTTCTTGAGCGACGTAAGCAATTACTACCAGATAAATCCTTTAGTACTCAGCTATTTAAGTCAGCAGAGTTTAGAGCAGAAAAAATTCGCGAAGAAGCAGAAGAGTTGATTGAAGCCCAAAATTTTGACGATGTAAGGTGGGAAGCTGCAGATTTAATTTTCTTTGCACTCACCGATGCCCTGGCTAAAGGCGTTACTATTGATGATATTGTTTGTGAATTGGGGAGTCGATTTAATGATAACTAAAGCAAGCGATTGGCAAAGACCAGCGCTCAAAGCAACTGATGATGTCAGTGAAAAAGTCACTACTATGCTCAGTCAAATTAGGGGTGAGGGTTTGGGTCTAGGTTTAGGTTTAGGTGTAGATGATCGTGACAAGAAAATTGAACAACTTTCTATGCAGTTTGACAAAATCATACCGACCGTCATTAAACTCAAAGCTTTTGATGAGTATAAACTCGATGATGAATTAGCAGAGTCTATTAAAACTGCCCACCAACGTATTGAAGCCTTTGCGAAATTTCAATTAAGTCGAGTTGAGAGCTCTAAATACACTGATGACTTTGGTACCTTCGGGCAAGTTATCTCACCCATAAAAAAAATTGGCGCTTATATTCCCGGTGGCAGGTTTCCATTAATTTCAACAGCGCTAATGACACTTGTCCCTGCTAAAGTCGCAGGCTCTACAATCCGAATTGCCTGCTCACCGTCAACAAATCCTGCCCTTCTTGCAGCAGCCTCGCTTGCAGGGGCAACAGAGTTTATCCATATTGGAGGTGTTCAAGCCATAGCAGCACTTGCCTATGGATATCAGCAGACTCCGGCTGTTGATTTGATCGTGGGTCCTGGCAATATTTGGGTCAATGAAGCCAAAAAACAAGTTCAAGGTAGTGTGAAAATTGATGGCCTTGCAGGGCCTAGCGAACTGCTCGCTCTTTGTGATTCAAAGCAACCTCTTGATTGGTTAGCTTGGGACGCTCTTGCTCAGGCAGAGCACGACCCCCTCGCCTGTTCCTTGATTGTCAGTGACGATCAAAACTGGTTACTTAAACTTCAACATTATCTTGAGGCCAATGCACAATTTGCAGAACTTATAGCTAATAAACAAATTGAACTCATTCACACTGAGTCAATGAAGCAGACTGTACAGTTTAGTGAGAACTATGCACCGGAACACTTGATGCTTTGTCATGAGGCGATCAGTGAAAATGAGTTATCAAACTACGGTTCACTTTTTGTCGGTGCTAATTCAGCGGTGGCTTTGGGTGATTATATTACGGGTCCAAATCACACCCTACCAACCCTTGGTTTTGCCAGACAAACGGGTGGATTAAGTGTCAATACTTTTTTGCGCATAAAAACAGTACAAAAAGTTACCAATCAAGGTCGCAAGGCATTGTCAAAATTAGCAATGCCGTTGGCGAAAGCAGAAGGGTTAATGAATCACTATGAAAGTTTAAAAATTAGATGTTAATTGAGTTCTAGACCTTAAGTGCTGAATTTTACTGGCAGTCAGGACAATTTCCGTAAAGATTAAGAGAGTGATCGGTTAAGGTAAAGCCATTATCTTTGGCAATTTCGATCTGTCTCTGCTCGATGACTTCATCATGAAATTCTTCAACTTTGCCGCAAGAAACACAAACAAGATGATCATGATGAATGCCTGATTCTAATTCAAAGACACTATGACCGCCTTCAAAATGATGACGAGTTACAATTTCGGCAGCTTCAAATTGTGTTAATACCCGGTAAACAGTGGCAAGTCCTACATCTTCATTAGCCGCGATCAATAATTTATAGACCTCTTCAGCACTAATATGTCTTTTTTCGCAATTTTCGAGGATATGCAGGATTTTTACCCTCGGATGGGTAATTTTTAGCCCTGCTTTCTTCAATTGACTGTTTTCCAATGGATCTCTCCGTTATTATCTCTTTTTGAGTAGCTAAAACTACTATACAATGTCGTTTGCGTTATTCTAGCACAAGCAATACATTCAGGTATAAAGAGGTTATTAATGTTGAAGTTGTTATATGTAGTTTTATTTTCATTCTTGATAAGTGGTTGTTCAATTCTTGATTCTTGGACCTATAAGGTTAATAAGCAACAAGGAAACATCACTGAGCAAAAACACGTTGAGAAGCTAGAGATAGGAATGACCAAAGAACAAGTCAAATTTCTATTAGGTACTCCGATGTCAGTTGATAGCTTTGATCACAATCGTTGGGATTATGTTTACACTTACAAATCGGGTAATAGCGATGCAACTCGCAACAATTTAACGGTGTTTTTTGATAACAATTCATTGTCTAAAATTGATGGTGAAGCTTTAGTTCAGCCCAATAAGGTTAAGCAAGAAACTGCTGATGAATCTGAAGACGAAGAAGATAAAGAAGATAAAGAAGATAAAGAAGATAGCGAGTAGATCATATTCTCAAACCTAGGTCTTAAAGTGACCTAGGTAATTTTAGATTTCAACTTTTCTTCTAATCGCTTCTTCTCAGCCATCTCGACAGCACGCCTTTTTCTAATTTCTTTAGGATCAGCCAATAAAGGTCGGTAAATTTCAACCCTATCCCCTGCGCTAAGTTTGTAGTCAGCATCGCAAGACTTACTGAAAATACCCATTGTTATGGTTTCGAGCTCAATCTCAGGATATTCATCGATAATGCCAGAGCGTTGAACAGCTTCAATAGCAGTACAATTATCTTCAACAGTTAGGCGCAGTAATGATTGTTTATCGGGTAGAGCATAAACCACTTCAACTTCGATCATCTTAATATTTTCCATAAATAACAGCCGCTCGAGTTACAAAAGAATCAACTAACTTTGACACCAATGTATTAAACATACCACTAAAAGCAACCGCGGCAAGTTTATTACTGAATTTAAAACTGAGTTCTAGCTCAACTTTTGATGCCACATCATTGAGCGCTTTAAATGTCCAAGTACCGTGAAGATATTCAAAAGGGCCATCTTGTAGCTCTATGGAAATTGACTGACCGATCACTAAGGTATTTCTTGTAGTAAATGTCTGGGCAACAGGACCTTTTTTGAGCTCCATCAAGGCAACCATCAAATCATCGGACTGCTCAAGGACTATTGAAGATACGCAACCGGGAAGAAACTCTGAGTAGCGAGCAACATCGTTGACTAGATTAAACATCTGTAATGCACTGTAGTTAACCAGAGCACTGCGTTCTACATCGGCCATTTTAAAAATTTGTCCCTAAACGATTTATTTGATTGTTTTTGCAAGTTCTATTTATAGCTTTTTGGTAAATTCTATTTGTAG
>Ga0307492_10001038_pt1 | contig 11556 bp, 9 predicted proteins | sample SI3LmetaG_FD_202365 | JGI IMG/M metagenome (GOLD analysis project Ga0307492, IMG submission 202365) | Sea-ice brine microbial communities from Beaufort Sea near Barrow, Alaska, United States - SI3L | ecosystem: Environmental > Aquatic > Marine > Coastal | place: USA: Alaska | collected 2017-05-06
TGATAGCTGCAGTTTTTACGGTGGCCATTCGGAGGGTTATACCGACTATCCGACGATGTCAGCTTAATTCTTTGCAAAGTAACGGGGTAGACGCTGGTTTGTGCCAGCGTCAAACTTGTAATCCAAATGATTAAACCGAAAAATATCTAGAGTGATGAAATTATTAGGTCAGTGCTATGTTCAAACCATCAACCAGAAATATTGGAAAACAGGCACGCTTTGGGAAGGTCGTCATAAGGCGAGTTTGGTCGATGCGGAGCAGTATTTGTTAACCTGTTACCGATAGTTTGAAATGAACCCTGTACGAGCGAATGTAACGTTATCGAGAGCTATTTTGTACAGGTCTGGATGCTAGAGATGTCCATGATGCGCGTAAAGCAATGGCGTTTCCTGTACCGCTCGGAAACAATCCCTTTAAATAACGAATTGAAGCAACATTAGGTAAATCCGTTGGTTTCATCGCACGAGGGAGGCCAAAAAACAGGGTTTGTGGTGTAGGCTGGAAAAGCGAAGCGCCTTCCGGCAAAGGCCCCAAAAAACGCTAGGGTTTCTTAAGATAGTCAAAAAAAGATTCATAAATATTATAAAAAGTTATCAAAGGATAAACTGTAGTTACCTAACCAAGAAGATCTACAATGCCTGTTAATGCCTAAGATATCATCCTGCACAATTACCCGCAATCATCTGTAGCTGAAAAAGTACGAACGGTACTTGGCATTAAAGGGCTTGCTTGGCACGATGTGGAAATACCGCGATTACCCACCAGAATGACGATTGAAACCGTACTCGCCACTAGCCACCCCCTGCGAGTGAAACGATACTAACCATGGATGAAGTGCTCGATCCGAGGTCGGTGTCATTCTCGGCAATAATCCAGACTACGCGTGCGGCGATTAGCAAAACATCGGCAACCAGACTGCTGGCTAGTAATAAGCATCGACTTTCAATCCGTTAGCGATCAAATTGATGAAGATGGTGATGGTTAGAATCCAGACATTGTGGTGTGCCGGATTATCGATATCGCCCATCACAAAAGAGAAGGTGAACGATAATGCCAGAATAATGACGAATCCGAAAATGACGCGTTCCAGGTTCATGGTAACCCTCGAAAATTTTGGTATATGAAGAATACGCCTGTCTAGCGGATTCGTCATGCTTCAACTCGAATTAGGCGGCCTTGGTGTCAGCTCTGGGCAGTGCCAGATTTTTTAGCGTTGCACACAAAACTGTAAGCATCGGTAACGGAATCAATATCAGATGTCTAATGACATCAATTGTCGCTGTTTGCTCTATTGCAGCATAGAAGGCAAAAACTGAAATTAACCATCCGTTTGATTCAACTCTTTAGCTATGAAATTAAATACCCGGCGGACCCGCAGGTTTGTTCTCAGTTCCTGATGACAGACTAGCCACACGGGAAGCTGCATTGCAGGCCCCATAGATTTGAAAGCACGTATCAGATCAGGTTCCTTATCACCCAGATCTTCAGGGAAAAAAATTGTCCCTAACCCCTCTTTGCAAAGTTCGAGCTGTAGTGGTTGGAAAGAGGTAATCACCTGAAAGTTATTTTGCGACAACTGCCACCCTTGTTGATTGAGCAGCTCTGATATCGAATTACTTTGATCAAATCCGATGATTTGAATGTCAGTTAGCTCAGAGAGTTTTGCGTATTTCGGTACCTGTTCTAAATAGCTTGGGGTTGCATAGAGCCAAATATTTTCATCCCCCAATTTTTTAATAATCAAATCATTCTGAGTGGGACGAAAATTACGAATCGCTATATCGGCTTCTCGACGTTTCAAATCGCTGGGTTCATTCGTGACAATGACTTCAATACTAATACCGGGTTCCTCTCGGCGTAACTTAGCGATGATTTTTGGTAAGCGGAACAGAGCATCAAGTTCGCCTACAGAAACAATCACAGAGCCCTCAATTTGCTGCGACTGCCCAGAAGCGGCCAACGAAAACAACATGGCCTGATTGCTCATTGATCGAGCGTGTTCCAATAAATCGGCCCCACTGTCTGTTAAGACCAACCGCTGACCCACTCTTTCAAATAACGTCACACCCAGCTCTGCTTCGAGTGCGGCCACCTGTCTGCTCAGCGTCGGTTGTGTCATGCCTAGCGCTTTAGCTGCCGCTGACAAAGTGCCTTCTTCTGCGGTCACTAAAAATGCGCGAGTATGGTTCCAATCAAAAGTTACTGGTGTCCAGTTCATACTAATATGCATACCTAAAATGCAATTATGGCACTATATATTTCATTTATGAATAATTATAGTGATGATTAATTATTCAAACCATAGAGAAGAACACAATGACAACGTTAGTCGTGGGAGCTAGTGGCGCAACTGGTCGTTTATTAGTTGAACAATTACTGGATCAAGGAGAGCCGGTAAAAATTATCGTGCGTTCGATTGAGAGCATGCCCGATTTATTGAAAAGGCATGACCAGCTAGCGATTACTGTCGCTAGTCTGTTGGATATGACGGATGCTCAATTGTTAGAGCAGGTTCAGGGCTGTAGCGCAGTTGTTTCATGTCTTGGTCACAACTTGACGTTTAAAGGCATGTTTGGGCACCCCAGACGGTTGGTAAAAAATGGTGTTGAACGTCTATGCCAGGCCATTGAAAAAACGTCACCCGATACACCGGTGAAATTTGTTTTAATGAATACCACTGGAAATCAAAATATTCGGGCAGGGGAGACGGTTTCAAAAGCGCAGGCCTGTGTCATTGGATTGATAAGACATTTGGTGCCACCCCATGCTGATAACGAGGAAGCAGCGGTAAGTTTGCAAAAAAATTATGGTGTTAATCAATCGTCAATCGAATGGGCTGCCGTTCGACCCGATAGCCTCATCGATGAAGAAACCGTGACCGAATATAAAGCCTATCCATCTCCGACACGCAGTGCCATTTTTGATGCAGGTAAAACGAGTCGAATAAACGTCGCCCACTTTATATCGCAACTGATCCTTGATCTAGGCATCTGGCAACAATGGAAAGGTCAAATGCCAGTGGTTTACAACATCGAATAGTGTTCGGTGAAAAGCCGGCGACATTGGCAGTATTGTCAGCACGAAAATCTGTTCACTCTCTTAGATGTGAGGGTGAAAAAAGAGAGTGAGATTTAGACTAGGTAATAATGGTTAATTTTGAGAATATAGATAATAGTTTCTTTTAATTGTTCAGTTGGCTGAATAAACCCAAGGCTCTTATATAATTTTAGATAGGCTTCATTGACCAGCGCGGTCGCCTGCAGGGTATGCTCTCTACTTTTTTGGCCTCATATAGCCGCTAACCAACTAGTGCAGCTTATCGTGCACCAATGGCATTAGATCTCGCAGCACCTTATGGTCGCTTGCGCGCCAGTCTGATAACAGACGAGTGATGTCATTAGGTTCAGTCATACCACTGGAAATAACACGTGAATATCACGGTTATGTTAACTTAAACTAATGATAGTGGGCTGTAATTCCGATAATCTAGCGACTTCTTAACCAGCCTAGATTGCTTATCAGACGATATTTCCGATGCACTGAGTTTCCTGGAAATTAAATGAGGGCGCTTTCAGCCCTGTGTCGCTTTACACAATAAGCACGGTATATCCGAGCCAAATAATCAAAAATAGGGAGAACAAATCATGAAAAGTTTAAAGCAGACTTTAACTTGGACAACCGTCTTAGCAGTTAGCATCGTTCTAAGCGCCTGTGGTGGTGGCAGCGATAGTGGCAGTAGTAATGTTGGTGGTGCAACCCGAACGGCTGAAACTGTTGTGTTTACCGCCAACGATGCAATTCTTTCAACGGGAGTCCTTGCACTTTTCGCCGCGGCTGACGACGGTAGCTCATTGACGCGTCTAAGCAGTAACAATGTTTCTAATGTCACGACCATAGATCAGTTTCAAATTTCGCCCGATAAACAATGGGTGGCCTATATCGTTAATGGAGACGCGGGTAGAGCAAATTTATTCGTCGTTCAAATCCTAAATGGAACCCCTTTGCAACTAAGCGAACCCACGGCTTCTATTAGTTCGGTGAAAGAGTTTGCCTGGTCTCCAAATAGCCTGCAGGTGGTCTATTCAGGGGACATAAGCGACAATGGTACTGACGAGGTATTTCTGGTTGATCGCGATGGGTCTAATCATCAAAAAATAAATGGCCCTACCAATGATATAGTTGAGGTGGTTCGACCACAGTGGTCGCCTGATGGCCGTTATATCGTCCAGGAAGTTACCAGTCAAGGCAGTTCGACAACCGTGGCATTGAGTATTTTTGATACCAGAACTAGCGGTTCAAACAGTCTACGATTGATCACTAATACCACTGGACAAATCAGGAATGTAAGTTGGTCTCCTGATAACAGTCGTGTTGGCTTTCTGGCTGACTTTCTAACGATTAATGATTCCAATATCTATGCCATTGACGTTGATGGTGAGAACCTTCGACAGGTATCGACCAATAGTGACTTTCTCGGAATTTTTAAATGGTCGCCTGAAGGATCTCAAATTGCTTATCTTGATGATGTCGATTCGAATAGTCTGTTCGAGTTGCATGTTGGTGCAGCTGACGGTAGTTCCAGCAACAGTATTGTTGCACTGCCTGGCTCAGGTGGGGTTACCAATTTAGAGTGGTCGCCAAATGGAACTGATATTGCTTATCACGCCAATGAACAGTCAAATAATATTTTTGAATTATTTGCGATACAAAGCGATGGTTCGAACAAGAGAAGATTGAGCGGCGATATGACAACTAGTGGGGTTGCCAATAAAGATGGCTTTGAGTGGAGCCCAAATGGCAGTCAAATAGCTTACCTGGCAGATCAGGAGACAAGCACGGTAGTTGAGTTGTTTACCAGTAATGCTGATGGAAGCGGCAATCAGAATTCGACAGGGTCACCTAATAGTCTCGATATTAGCCAGCCACAATGGTCAGCAGACGGTGTCAGAATTGCCTTTAAAGCAGGTGATGATAGCCTGCAAGTTAGCAGTGTTGGTGGTACTCCCGTATTGATAAGTGATGGTCTAACTGCAATCAGTCAGCTTGCTTATTAATGAAAGAAACCATTGACGGACGCTACCCTTTATCAAAAGTGGTAGCGTCCCAAATGCCTTTAAGTTAAGAGCAGGCAGTATCAAAAATATCGTCATTGTGTCAGATGTCACAACCCACAACCCATTTTGACGTTATTGAAAGTTTTAAAATGGATACTGGTCCTGAGCTCTGTATCCTCGATAACTGCTCATGCGTCGCCTAAAGGCACCTACTTTTGGTGTTCTAATACATCGGTGCGCCGAACCGTCACATCTATATGATTATACGTCGCTAAAACCCGACTCTGGATCCGAGTACTACCCGATCAGTTTTTTCAAACTGGCCAAAAAAATCCTGTTTTTTGCCGTAAAAGAAATCAGCACCTATCCATAGTCGAACATTACTTTCAAGCATGTAACCCAATTGGGTTTGCAGCGAGCCATCGTTCTGCTCGATGCCGTGCAGGTTCAGTACTTCAAGATCCCAGGTTTCATTTTCGAAAGTTTGCTGGTAGAGCAGGGATAGGATGTTGTTATTTCTCGGACGAATCACGGCGTCGTTATAGTCGAGTAAATGACTCTGGAACCATTGTACGCTGAGTAGGATATTTTCCAGACCTTGCCAGTCCAGCCCAATCACAGAAGATAAATCGGCTGATTGCTGTACGCCTTGCTGAGATGAAAACTCGGTCGAAGCACTATCGATCAAATGATAACTATGAGTGCTATAGCCCACTTCACTACGTAAGGTGAAACTGTCGAAGGCCTTGCTCGCGGTGGCGCCCAATAAGTGGCTGCGTTGGTATCTGGCGTTGATGTGGACTTCCTCTTGATCTGGAACCCGAACCTGTGTTTGATAATAAACTGGTGCATCGAGAGTGTGATACAAATAGTTATAAGTGATATCCCAGTCCTCATAAAACATCGAATAGCGCAGTCCAAAATCACTATCTTTAATCGCGGATGACGGTTTACTTTGGGTAAATCCACCGAGTGAAACACCTGACGGTAATTTGGGTGATAATAGAGGGCTACTCACCTGATACGGACTTCCCGCTTCAGCATTTTGATTATAAGTTAGGTCCGGTATCCATAACACTTGCAGGCTACTCTCGTCGGCCAGCGGAATTTCAATGTTCAACATCGTTAAGGGTATTCGGGAGTCATCAAAGTCATCAAGAATAAACTCGCGATAACTTTGTGGGTTGATGACATCGAGTACTTTCAAGCCATCAGCCTGACCCCAGACTACCTGCTGTTTACCGATGCGCCAGTAACTCGCTGCGATCTTGGTATCCAGATACCACTCTCGAATACTGATCTCGCTATGACTATCCGAATATAGCGGCCCATTGATAGAACTGTAGTTGTCGGGGCTACGCTGACTCTGGCCCAGCCTGGTGGCACTATCCAGTCGGATTCGGCCGATCAGGGTCATGTCGAGATTGTCTGAAAAATGAGCATTCCATTCAGAATCTAGCAATGTTTCAAATTTCTGGGTTTTTCCGTTCTTGTCGATCGCGAGTTCCTGCTCCCATACCGCGCTAAATTCGGTAGACGCATAGCTGCTCGGTAAAAACATGAATATGAGGAAAGCGAATGAAATTGGCTTAATCATTTCATTTACCCTGCTTCATCGCGCGTTTACTGAACAGGGTATCCTTAACTGGAGACTGATAATCGACCTCGCTAAATTCAAAAATGGTTTTGTGCCCAGTTTTATGATTATCTATCGTCAGTTTATGTCGGGTCAAAATATCATCTATGGCCCTGATATCAGCGTTGATCAGCGTTTTCAGTAACTTGCCTTTCTGATCCCAGTAGTCAGCCTTGATGATTAACCAGGTCTTTGTATCGACCCAAAATTCGGTGCGACCATAACCCAGCTCCTTGGCAATTGCCCTGGATTTTGGAATGCCGTTCATCTTTATTGATTGATAACTGAGTCCGTCTTCGAAATTTAATACCTCGGTTTTTATAATCTCGAAGTTATAATCCTCGATATCGAGCTTGCCTTCGAGTTTGATATCTTCATAGGTAAAGTCGGTGCCGAGAAAATAATCGCCTCGATCGGAAACTGAAATCCTTCTTACCTTTCTCAACGCGGGTAGATATAACCACTGATTGTCATCTCTATCAGCTTGTTTATAGTCCAAGGTTAAAAACGCAGTGCCCTTAACGTTGCTTGGCCGCTGGTAGAATAAAATGGTGCGTTTTTCGCCCTCATAATACTTACGAAAAGTACGAGTCTCGCGCACACGAGTTTTGCCTCGCTTGTCAATAAGGGTCATGGTCAGGTTGCGTTTAACATGCTCACCATCGTCGACCTGGTTGATATTGTTGACGATAGTCATCGCGTCCGTTGGAATTACACTCGAATCCTCGGCGGCTAAGGATTGATTGCTAATCAGTAGGCTGCCAAGTAAACCGGTCACGATGATAAATGATGAAATTCTTAACCACTTCCGTGCCATAGAGAGTTGTGGTAGCTGTTCGCTGTTATTTAACGAGTCGGAAATAAAGCTCGGTTTTATTACATTAAATAGCGCTGGCAATAAGCTCAGGCTTGCAAGAAAACTAACGGTTACTGATACCACTACAATAGTGCCGAAATTGGTTAACGGTACGACTTTGCTCGATATCAAAACTGCAAAGCCGAGTGTTATTGCCAAATAGTTGAAGAATAAGGCACGACCGGTAGACGGGTATAGTTGCGTCAGCGCGGCGTCCCAATCACCCTTGTTTTCTACAAACAAACTTCTCAAGCGATCGATGGTATGTATCGCAAAGTCGACGCCCAGGCCGATTGCGACTGAGGCAAACATTGAAGTACCGATGCCGAGTTTGATACCCAGAGCAACCATCGCCGAATAAACCAGTAATATCGATGTCACCACGGGAATAATGGCAAAAGTCCCAGCAGTTATCGACCCAAACAATATCGAAGACACTGTCCAGACCAAAAATAACGATAGTGCGAGGCCGACAAAATGACTCTCACCGAGATCTTTAATCCAGTGATAGTTCACCGTTACTCGTCCGCTTAAGGTAGCGCTTAAATCATTGCCCTGGAATTGCTCGGCAATATAGGTTTCGAGGTCTTCGACGATATGCTTTGTTTGCTGATAACTGCCCTCATTAAGATTGAGTCGAATATTCGCCACGCGGTAGTCGTAGTCGATTTCTTCTTCGAAATCGGTTGGATCTGAAGATGCTGAATATATCAGAAAGTATTGTGCGATTAACGCCTGGTCCTGTGGTAACTGATAGTCTTTCGGGCTACCGCCATTCAGTGAGCGATTCATCTGTTTTAAATAATCGACGATGGAATTAGCGCCATTGACGTTTTGTAGGCTTAGCGCATAGTCCTGTAATGCTTCTATTTTCCGCAGTTTTTCGGGTTCGAATAGTGCTTCTGCTTCGCTGGCTTCAACCACTATATCGAGATTGTAAGTACCATCGAAAAATTGATTGATCGACTTATCGGCCTGGAACAGGGCTTCACTTTTATGGAAGGTCGCAATGCGGTCTTCGTCGACGGTCAAACGTGTTGTAGCTAATAAACCCACTAGGATAACGAGGAGGAATAACCCGATCACAGAATTAGAATTTTTCAATGTCACCTTGCCCAGGTTAACCATCACACTGGCGAATCTGTCGACTCGATTGCTCGACGCAAGTACGACCATTTTTTTACTGGCAGAAGGTTTAATAATCGCCAGAGCAGCAGGCAAAAATATTAACGAATAAATCTACGCGATGATCACGCCCACCGAAGTGAATAAACCGAAGTATTTGAAAGGAGGCATGTAAGCGGCGAAGTAGAGACCCATAAATCCCGCTACCGTGGTCAAGGTCGTTAAAGTGATAGGGCGCCACATGGCTTCGAAGGTCTCGACGATAATGTCTTTTTTATCGCGCAACGGCGACTTCGCCTGTAGTTCGAAATAATGGCTATAGATGTGGATAGAATCGGCCACCGAAATTCCGATTAAAATAACTGGTAGAGCGTTGGTAATGACAAAAAAAGCCACATTGCTATAGGCCATGATGCCCAGTGTCATCAGTACCGAGGCGGCGATGACGACATTAGATAGCAGGGCCGGACTAAGCCGTCCAAATGCAAACAGAATGATGACTGTAATGATAAGGCCTGCAATTGGGTTCAGTCGCTGTGCATCGGCGTCGATATAACTGCCGAGGTATCCAGCGATTGCGCCTTCGCCAGCAACGTGAATTTGATCGTTAACCCCTTTAGGTGAATTTTCGACCAGCTCCAATATTTTTTGATAGCTGTCTTCTACCTGGTCTTCGTCGAGTAGTTCGGCGACAATTAACGTAGCCTGCCGGTTTTGCGCGACTAACTTACCCATATAAAGTGGAAACTCGGATACCTGTTGCCAGATACGGTCGGCGTCCTGTTGGGTCTCTGGATAGTCGTCGAAGAAGGGCTCCACCAACATGTCATCTGACGATCCGGTAATATTGTTTTCTGTCGCCAGGCTAGTAACACGGTCGGCGTTAATGTTATCCAGGTTAGATATTTCTTCGCTTAACCAGTTAACCAGATTCAACGAGGTTGGATTAAATATGCCTTCTTTTGATTCATTCATAATCGCAACAACAATCGGGTCGCTTAAACCGAACTGAGCTTTAACCTTTTCACGATAGACCAGCGCTGGATTATCATCCGCCAGGAAAGCGTCCGCACGGGTGTCCTTGTATAAACTAGGCAGGGCGCTAAAAACGAGAGCCATGAGCAACAAGCTGGCGAAGACATTTAACTTCGGGAAACGCACAATAAATTCCGCGAAGCGGGTGGCGATTGATACTGGTTTGAGAGTGTTCATAATGGATTCCATGGATTTGAGTGTATATGCATGTTAATGATTTAAAAGTTGATCGAGTTCCAACCGGGTCTCGCTCCACCAGGAGAAATCGTCGAGCTGATTTAACCAGTGCTTCAAATGGACATAAGGGGTCAGGGGAATTCGGGCCTGTTCGCAAAAAATCAAATTACTGGCCAGACTGATATCTGCAATCGACAATTGCTCACCGACCAATGCCGACTTTGAGTGCAGGCTGTCATCGAGGTGTTTGGCCGCTCGGTGAAAATCTTCAAGCATCTTGAGATTTATTTCATCGCGACCTTTAAAGCCCCAGTAAGGCAATACCAGGCGTTGATGGGAGAAGCTGCTAACCGCGCTGGCCCATACCGATGACTGCCAGAATAACCAGGTTAAAACCTGACTTTGCTGATGGTTGTCACTTGGCCATAGTGTCGATTCATACTTGTTCACGAGGTAATACAGAATCGCATTTGACTCTGTCAGAGTATTGCCGTCATCAATCAGAACGGGAATTTTACCTGCCGGGTTTATCTTCAAAAACTCGGGAGATTTTTGTTCGCCTTTATGCAGCTGCAAATTGATAACTTCGGCTTTTATATTGATCGCCTTAAGGATCAGCCTCATCTTAATGCCATTCGCCGTTAATGGGTTCGAATATAGTTTCAGGTGCTGACTCACGTTTTAACCCCAGCCATTTTCTGAGTTGCCATTTTGTCTTTAAGAACCATTTTAAAAACCTGTCCAAAAGCAAAGCTACTCATCCTGCGCGGTTGAATATATTTTCCTGCGAAGAATAGAAATTTGTTAATAAATCCGGGTACAATCAGTAGTTGCCTGCCCAGTCTGTCGAGCGTGTATTGCGCGACAAAATCGGCGTCAAGCGGTTTAAATGGCGTGCCGTTAAAATTAATCTGTGGCGATAAATTGCTGCGTGTAAAGCCAGGCGCTGCAACAGATATATGAATACTTTTTTGTTTTAATTCTGGTGCTAAACCTTCGGCAAGCACCAGCAAATAGGATTTGGTGGCAGCATAGTTGGCAATCAGTGGTACGCCCTGAAAAGCAACTATAGAAGAAAGAAATAAAATACTGCCGCCACCATTCTCTCCCATCAATGCGGAAAAGTGGTGGCTTAAGACGAGCGGTGCCGAACAATTGAGGGCAATCGAATTTAACATTTCATCGACATGATTATCGGCGAAATTACCTGACTCTTCCTTACCGGCATTGTTTATTAACAGGTCTACAAATATCCCCCTCGTTTCACTGATCACTTTATCCAAGCCCGCCTGTGTCGAAAGATCGGTGGCAATAATTTTGGTTGATATGTCATAGCGTTGCGCCAGATCCTGTGCTACTTCGGTCAGTTTGGCTTCGTTGCGAGCCACCAGTACGAGCGACTTATTTTGCCGGGCTAGCGACACCGCGTAGGAAAAACCTATACCCATCGTTGAACCGGTGACTAATGCCCAGCCTGAACTTTTGATGTGATTTAAATGTTTCATTGTGTTTCCTGTAATGTAATAAATATAAATGTATATGCATTTATTGTGATAAAAAACTCTAGCTCAGTGACAGCTCTTTTACAAAAGAATCTGATAATGTCAGGATCTGTGATAATTCTTTCTGGTCGAACTTTTTTCTGATATCGAGCTGTGCCACCTGCCATAAG
>Ga0307492_10001039_pt1 | contig 11554 bp, 11 predicted proteins | sample SI3LmetaG_FD_202365 | JGI IMG/M metagenome (GOLD analysis project Ga0307492, IMG submission 202365) | Sea-ice brine microbial communities from Beaufort Sea near Barrow, Alaska, United States - SI3L | ecosystem: Environmental > Aquatic > Marine > Coastal | place: USA: Alaska | collected 2017-05-06
TCGAGGCGGCCTGCAAAAGGTGCTGTGATTCTGGAATTCGTGAGCGACTGCTCGGCATTGATGACGGCTGCATTCGCGTTGGCAAGGGCTGCACGGTTCTCGCTAAGCCGGTCGGCGGTTGCGACGCCGCGTTGGACAAGCGTCTCGGAGTTATCAAAGTCACGTTGCGCGCGCGCCAATTCTTCTTGGGCGCGAGCCAGATCAGCCTCGTTGCGGGTGACATCAAAACGGGCAATCAGTTGACCAGTGCTAACAAGTGCCCCTTTTTCGACCATGACTTCGGCAATCTGTCCGGTTGCTTCGGCGCGAATTGAGGTAATCCGGTCCGGCATCGCTTGGCCTTCGGCAACGAAATATTGTGTGACCGTTTCTGCTTGTGAAGAGACAACAGCGACGGAAATGAGCCGCACGGTGGATTCCACGGGTGTTGCGACGGCTTCTTCTTCGTCGGGTGAGACAAACCCGCTTCCCATCCAAGCGCCAACCCCAATCAAAAGAAGGCCAGCAACCCATTTGGACCGACCCGCCCCGCGTTCTGTGTCAAAACTAAGTGGGGCGTTAGCGGGTTGTTTGGACATCTTGGGGCTCCGCGCGCGAATATCGCGCAAAATTGGTTATGTTTCAGTTGACACGCTACATAAGGTGTATTGGATCAAGTTCCAGCGTCAAATCGGCTTGCGAGCGTTCAAAGCGGCAGTAATTGTGCCATCATCCAGATAATCTAGTTCGCCACCGACGGGAACACCTTGAGCAAGTGACGTTACGACGACGCCGGGCAATTGGTCTGAGATGTAATGTGCGGTGGTTTGACCGTCTATGGTTGCCCCGAGCGCGAGAATGATTTCAGTGATGGATTCGGAGGCTATCCGGTCAAGTAATTTGGGAATGCGCAACTCGTCTGGACCAACAGCATCAAGTGCCGAAAGTGTCCCGCCAAGCACGTGGTAGCGCCCTTTAAACACGCCTGAACGCTCCATCGCCCAAAGATCTGCCACGTCTTCGACCACGCAAATCAGACCGATGTTGCGTTTTTCAGAGGTGCAGATGTCGCAGACATCTGTGGTGCCGATATTGCCACAATTCAGGCATTCGCGTGCGGTTGCCCCGACTTTATGCATAGCGTCGGCCAAAGGGATCAGGACATGGCTGCGTTTCTTGATCAGGTGAAGGACCGCGCGCCGTGCTGACCGTGGCCCAAGACCCGGCAGTTTTGCAAGCAGTGCTATCAGGTTATCTAAGTCTTGGGTGCCTTGCGTCATATCAGAACGGCAGGTTCATGCCCGGTGGCAACCCAAGCCCTTCGGTCATCTTTTGCATTTCCTCCACGGCCCGATCATTGGCTTTTTGCTGAGCGTCTTTGATCGCCGCAAGGATCAAATCTTCGACGACTTCTTTGTCGTCACCGTTGAAAATGGACGGATCAATTTCGAGGCTTTTCAGCTCGCCTTTGGCCGTTGCTGTTGCCTTCACAAGGCCGGCGCCAGATTGCCCTTCGACCATGATATTTTGCATGTCTTCTTGCATCTGGGCCATCTTGCCCTGCATGTCTTGTGCTTGTTTCATCATCTTGGCCATGTCGCCAAGACCGCTCATACCTTTGAACATCGGTGTCTCCATTTACGTGTTGGCCATAAGATATGGGCGGCTGTACAGTTACACAAGGTTTAGGCGTCGTCGAATGGATCCCATTCTTCGTCGACCTCTGGCAAGGCTTCGACCATCGCGTCTTGGGCTTTGTCGGCTTCAGTTTTGATGTCGATGATCTTGGCGCGCGGGAATGCCGCGATTACGGCTCGGACAAGCGGGTGATCTTCTGCCGATTTGCGCAGTGCATTTTCTTTGAGGTCACGTGTTTGCGCGATTGTCGGTGCGCCGCCTTCGTTAACAACCGTGATCGCCCAGCGGTTACCTGTCCAAGACTGAAGCCGCGAACCTAGCCGTCCAACAAGGTCGAGTGCTGCATCGCTTGTGGGGTTCACTTCGATCCGGCCGGGTTGGTAGTTGACCAGTTTCAGACCAGTTTCGACCTCGACCAGCAGTTTGACGTCGCGGTGTTGGCGGATAAGCTCAACGACATCCTCGAACCGCGCGTAATGCGCCAGCGCGTTGGGTGCTAAAGCCACGGCGGTTTGCGCGCCAGAAGCAGAAGGGCCAGATGGGCCGCTGTGAGTTGGGGCATAGAAGTGGGATTGGGCCTGTGTCACCCCACCGCTGGGTGTGGGTCCCCGCGAAGATGGGCCACCGCTGGTTGGTGGCGGCGTCGCGTCTTTTAGTTTTTTGACCAGTTCCTCGGGGGACGGCAGATCGGCCACGTGGGTCAACCGGATCACGGCCATTTCGGCGGCCATCATCGCGTTGGGAGCCATTGCGACCTCTTCCAATGCTTTGAGCAGCATTTGCCACATCCGGCTCATGACGCGCATCGGAAGGTCTGCGGCCATGGCTTGACCGCGGGTCCGCTGGTCTGGGCTGATGGTCGGGTCTTCGGCGGCTTCAGGCGTGATCTTAATGACGGACACCCAATGGGAAATCTCGGCCAGATCGCGCAGCACGGCCATTGGATCGGCTCCATCGGCATATTGCGCAGATAATTCGGTGAGCGCGCCGGCGGCTTCGCCCTTAAGGATCATGTCAAACAAGTCGAGCACGCGGCCACGGTCCGCAAGCCCGAGCATCGCACGCACTTGTTCGGCAGTGGTTTCGCCTGCACCGTGGCTGATCGCTTGGTCGAGCAACGATTGCGCATCGCGCGCAGACCCTTCGGCAGCCCGCGTGATCAGCGCCAGCGCATCGTCAGAAATCTCGGCGCCCTCGGCGATTGCGATTTTGCGCAGCAAAGCGATTTGGTCTTCGGGTTCAATCCGGCGCAGGTCAAACCGCTGGCACCGCGACAAGACGGTCACTGGCACTTTGCGGATTTCGGTCGTCGCAAAAAGGAATTTGACGTGTGCAGGAGGTTCTTCCAGTGTCTTCAGTAGGGCGTTAAACGCACCTGTCGACAGCATGTGAACCTCATCGATGATGTAGATCTTATAGCGGGCAGATGCGGCGCGATAATGCACGCTGTCAATGATTTCCCGGATATTGGCGACGCCGGTGTTGGATGCAGCATCCATTTCGATCACGTCAACGTGGCGGCCTTCCATGATTGCGATACAGTGTTCGCATGTCCCACATGGCTCGGTCGTGGGCTTGCCAGTTCCGTCAGGGCCGATGCAATTCATCCCCTTGGCGATGATCCGCGCCGTCGTTGTTTTACCCGTGCCGCGAATGCCCGTCATCATGAAAGCTTGGGCGATCCGGTCTGCTGCAAACGCATTGCGCAGGATTCGTACCATCGCGTCTTGGCCAACCAGATCAACAAAGGTCTCTGGGCGGTATTTGCGGGCAAGGACTTGATAGGCGGGGGTGTCAGTCATGGGCGCTTTCATCTGGATTCGGGGGCCAAGGGCGAGGGTAAGGTGCACAGGTGGCCACGTCTACCGTGTTTACGGTGGCAATATTATAGTTCACTGTCGCTAGATAGGCAGAGCAGGGGCCAAAATGACAGATTTCGCAATATATGAAGTGGCGGTGGGTGGCAGCGTGATTGCATTGTCACTGATGCCGGGCGGAGATGGCGATCTTGGGCGGGATATACGGAGCGTTATCGCTTGGCGGCCTGATCTTGTGGTCACACTGGTTGAGCAGGCTGAGTTGGATGCAAAGGGTGCCGCTGATTTGGGCGCAAGTCTTGCGCAAGTGGGCGTGGGTTGGCGTCACCTGCCAATCGTCGATTTTGGAGTACCGCCTGTGGAGGATGGCCCCGAGTGGGCAGACTTGATCGGGAATGCTGTGGTGCGCCTATCTGACGGCGATCGTATCTTAGTGCATTGTTGCGGGGGCTGTGGGCGCTCTGGCATGGCCGTTTTGCGGGTCATGATTGCGGCGGGTGAGGATGCCGATGCAGCCTTGCAGCGCCTGCGTACGGTGCGACCTTGTGCGATTGAAACAGACGCACAAATGCAATGGGCGCGTACTGCGTAGGATGGGTTTTAACCCATCTTTCTAGCGCTTTTTACGCGACTGGGCTGCTTTGACAATCTTGCCAAATTTGCGGCCACGTGAATGAGCCTGCGCAATTGTTTCGGTTGCTTGCGCATCTTCGCGCACCAGCTTTTGAAACCGCTTTAGCCGTTCTGGATCGATATCCCCCGCCGCGATGCCCGCCTGAACTGCACATCCCGGTTCGCTCACATGCTCGCAATTGCGAAACCGGCAGTTGCCTTCGACTTCTGAAATCTCGGAAAACGTTGCAGCAATTCCTGCGGCAACATCGGCCACACCAAGGCCACGCATACCGGGCGTATCGATCAGCCAACCACCCGTTGGGAGATGGTGCAACGAGCGTTTTGTCGTGGTGTGACGCCCGCGTGCGTCATCTTCGCGGATGCCTTGGGTCGCTGCATTGTCGCCCGTCAGTGCATTGGCCAGTGTGGTTTTGCCAACCCCTGATGATCCGGCAAGGGCGACGGTTTGGCCATTGCCAATCCATGGGGCCAGCACACCTGCGACATCGCCATGCAACGCATCGAGCGTGACGACGGATAGATCGCGTCCCAATGCTTCGGCTTGGACAGTATATCCAACGGGGTCATCTGTCTGATCGGCTTTGGTTAAAATAATGACTGGCGTGATCTGAGCATCATGTGCAAGCGCAAGGTAACGCTCTAATCGGGCCACGTTAAAATCTGCATTGCAAGATGTGGTGATAAACAACGTATCAATGTTCGCTGCAATCAACTGGCGTTCACCGTAATGGTAATCAGACCCACGCTGCAACGTGCTTTGACGGTCCAAGCGGCGGATCATGCGGGCCGCATCAGGGTCGCATAGAACCCAATCACCCACAGCAATTTCGCCCGACGACATGCCCGGATCAAGCGAAAGACTGATCGGGCCTGTTTCGGTCAACGCCGCAATTTGGGTTCGGTGTACGGCGCTGACGCGTGCTGGCGTCGCGGCCTCGAATTCTTCGATCTCAAGCTGTGATGTATAAAATGCTGACCAGCCTAGGTCTGCGCGTGTCAATTCAGATGTCATAGTGATGCCCTCGCACGGGGAAACGTTTTGCTACCGTACAAGCGGCCCAAAAACGGCGAGCGGAGCGGATCAGAATTAGCGCGCGCCTGCCAAGAGGTGTGTGATTAAAGTCATTATCAACCTTCCTGTGGCCTGCCGCGTGAATTAGGTGAGAGGCTGGACATCGACCCAAGTGGGGCTCGTTGTGGCTGCTTCCTTCCGGACCTGACCAGGTTGGCGAGGCACTCGCCCGCGCCAACCTCTCACCGCTCATATAGGCCGATGTGCGCGGCGGTGCAAGGGATCACATCTGCAGTCGAAATTCTACGAACCCATCGACACTGCGGCCCGTCGCAGAGATTTTGCCTTGCCCGATTGGCACAGTTGCATGCGGCGCGGACATAAACAGGGCGCTGGTGTTGGCTAGGGGAGCGAAATTCCAGTTGCTACTCGGTGTTGCCTGCACGGTGCCACAATCACGCAAGCTTTCGATCAGGATGTCGCGTGTGCTGTTTGTGGTGACGTGCATTATGTCCTGCGGGCGCACGGCAAAGAAACCGCCACCCCCATTTGCGCGGTAGCTGTTCGTCGCGACAACAAAAATATCGTCTGCCAACACAGGTTTACCATTGAGGCAAAGATCGATGATCCGATCGGTTGCGTGCCCGATATCGATTGAATATGTCAGCCCAAAGATCACATCAAAATCATATGATGCCAGACCTGCACGGTGCAATTCTTGGTTTGGCATTCCGCGTTTTAATGTCCGGAACAGTTGAGCCGATTGGTTAAGCCAAGCAAGGACCTGCGCCCCAGTGCGGCGAATCACATAAAGGTGATTGGAAAACGGATAAATTGCGGCCGCGTCGCGCAACGTTAGCGGACCTGGTTTGATGTCGATGTAATGCGCAGGACCACCGCGTCCGCCTGCCCGAAATGGTGCGGCAGCAGACAGAATTGGAAGGTTTTCCCACTGGGTTCCCTTTGCCAGTGTTGCGACCTGATCAAGTTGAGCTTGGGCCAATATCTGCAAAGACAGGTTCGGCGCAACAGTCGCAAAATGACTGTTGATTGGAACGTCAGTCGCCGCAAATGGTTGCCGGATATAGTTTAACGTTTTTGTATGTGCGGGCATGACGTCCATGGTCATGCGGACTTGTAGTTGCGTCGCCGTAGCATTCGGATTCGCGCGAGCAAGTTCAACACGCGAGGCACCGATGGCGATATTTCCCTCGGACCACGTTATGTCCAAAGATATGACCCCTATATGAGACCCGCAAAACCCTGCCATCACAGCAGGTTTCCCATGCAGTTTGCCGTTTGAGGGGTCAACGTTCGCACTGGCTTGATCATGATTATTGGGGAACAATTCATGCGTATGCCCCGTAAGGACTGCGTCGATCCCATCAATCGCGGCCAGTGGTACTGCGGCGTTTTCCATGCCCTCGGACCACTGCTCTGCAGCGATGCCCACGTGGCATAATGCAACAACGACGTTTGCGCCCTGGGCCTTCATTTTGGCGACGACAGTTTGGGCGGTTAGGACAATATCGTTTGCAACAATGGCACCGCTTAAAACAGTTTTATCCCAATTTACGATTTGCGGAGTTACGAGACCAATTACGCCAAGGTTCAGCGGACGGGATACGCCATCACTGCACAGTATTTCGCGTCGGATGATCCGTAGGGTGGGCAAAACTCACTGCCGTCCGCGTAGGTTACATTGGCACAGACGACGTCAAATGGCGCTGGCTCTAAGGCCTTAGACAAAAACTCTAAGCCGTAGTTAAATTCATGATTCCCTAAGCAAACTGCATCATAAGCCAGTGCAGACATTGCAGAAATCATGGGGTGTGGGTCGTTATGGACGTTGTGGGCAGCGATGTAATCGGCCAGCGGGTTTCCCTGAAGGAAGTCCCCATTGTCAAAAAGAAAGGTGGCAGATGGGTTATCTGATCTGAGAGCTTCAATTTTTGCGGCAAGTGGGATCAATCCGATCCCCGGCGTCGGTTGATCTACAAAGTAGTCGTAGCCCAACAGCTGCATGTGCAAGTCCGTTGTCTCAAGGATGCGAATCGTCGCGTGCGCCTTGTTCTGCATGGCCAAAATCACTTTGATGAGGTGCCGAAATTGATACTGAATACAACCTAAGCGAGATATTCGGAAATTGCCACGGCGCGTGGAACAATCGTTTGAAAAAGACATATAAAAGTGGCATTAACAACAGAATGAGAAATGCAGAAACAGTGACATTTGGTGGTTCCGGGCTTGATCGGACCGCGCACCTGCGGGGGCAAGCGGAAAAGCTGGCTGAGCAACCTGACGCCCGCACGATCCTATTGTGGCGGGGCAAAATTTTGATGACGGGTCTGGATCAATTATGCCGTTTGCCAATGATTGCAGCGATTTTGGAAGGTGCGTCGGCAGACTTGATCTTGTTAGGCCTTGAAGGCGAGAGCCCACTTTTCGCCGCGGATATTTCTGCGTGGGTACCTGATGGGTTTGATTCATCGGCTGGTTTTTCGTTTTTCGACGATACGCAACAGGTACATCCTGACGTTCCTGATGCCGGGTTTGCGGATATTCGCTCTGTGATGACATGTCTGTCGCCACGCGACGCCGAACTGGCAGCGACGGCCAAAGCCGTGATGGAATGGCACCGTAGTCACCGGTTTTGTGCGCGTTGTGGCGCAGAAAGTGCCGCCATGATGGGAGGCTGGCAGCGTGACTGTGCTGCCTGTGGATCGCATCACTTCCCACGTACGGACCCTGTTGTCATCATGTTGATAACGCACGGAAATAATGTATTGATGGGGCGATCTCCGGGCTGGCCAGAGGGCATGTACTCCCTGCTTGCCGGCTTTATTGAGCCAGGTGAAACAATGGAAGCTGCGGTGCGCCGCGAAGTTTTTGAAGAATCCGGTGTGCGGGTCGGTGATGTGCGTTATTTGGCCAGCCAGCCTTGGCCATTCCCTGCGTCATTGATGTTTGGTTGCGCTGGTAACGCGTTGGATAGCGATATCACAATTGACCCGTCTGAGATCGAAGATGCACTTTGGGTTAGCCGAGAAGAGATGGTTCTTGTTTTTGCAGGGCAACACCCAAAAATAAATCCGGCCCGAAAAGGCGCAATTGCACATTTTTTACTAGAAAATTGGCTGGCTGACCGCTTGGATTGAACTACTCAACATACATTACCTACGCGATGCTGTGGCGTTTGAAGGCCCTAGAATGAAGTTTAGTACTCGCGAAGACATTGAAGCCCCAATTGACTACGTGTACTCGCGGATCACGGATTTTAAGGGGTTTGAACGCCAAGCCTTGCGACGTGGCGTAAATGTCCAACGCATTGATAATGCACCTGTTCCGGTCGAAGGGTCGTCGTGGGATGTGGCGTTCAAATTTCGAGGCAAAGATTGCAATCTAAAGGCGATCATCACACGTCTTAATGAACCGACTGAGATCCGTCTTGATACGGCGGCGAATGGGCTTGATAGCGTTACGCAAATTGAACTGGTGCCGCTTTCCCGCAATCGTACGCGGATTGCAGTGTCTTTGGAATTGTCGCCCCAAAGCCTATCTGCACGTCTTTTGTTGCAATCACTGAAGCTTGCTAAAAATAGCCTAAGTCGCCGTTTTGGGATGCGCGTAACGGACTTTGCAGAAGATGTAGAAGAATCCCACCGAAGGGGCGCTTAACGTTCGTGGCGCTTTGCTGCCGCTGGATAGACGCCCATCAGGTGCAAATGGTCCGTGAAATACGATAGCTCTTCGAGCGCGTGTTGCACGTTGCGATCGTCAGGATGCCCTTCTATTTCCGCGTAAAACTGTGTCGCCTTAAAGCTGCCGCCCACCATGTAGCTTTCGAGTTTTGTCATGTTGACCCCATTGGTCGCAAATCCACCCATCGCCTTATATAGTGCTGCAGGGATGTTGCGCACCCGAAAGACAAAGCTGGTCATCATGCCATGGTTGCCGCGTTTTTTGTAGTCTGGTTCGCGGGCCATAACCAAAAAACGGGTTGTGTTGTTGTCGGCGTCTTCAATGTGCCGCGCTATGATGTCGAGCCCATAGATGTCAGCCGCTAATTCCGATGCAAGAGCGCCAACGGTCAGATCATAGCCTTCGGAAACTTCACGTGCAGCGCGCGCATTGTCGGACGTGGCACGCCCAGTGATTAGGTTCTCGCGCAAGAATCCCGCACATTGTGGCAGGATAACAGGATGGCCATAGGCCGTCTTAATGGCGGCCAGTTGCGCGCCTGGTTTGACCAAAAGGTTGACGTGCACCCGCACGAAAACCTCGTCCACGATATGTAAACCACTTTCCGGCAACAGCGAATGTACATCGGCCACGCGCCCATAAGTCGAGTTTTCGACGGCAATCATTCCCAGATCGGCATCGCCTTTGCGTACAGATTCGATGGCATCATCGAAAGTCTCGCAAGGAAGGGGCGAAAAGTTAGGTCGTGCGTCGGCGCAAGCTTGATGGCCGTAGGCGCCTAATTCGCCTTGAAATGCGATATTTGATGACATCTGGGGGAACTTCCTGTGTATTGACGAAAAAATGGGCAATTGGTCGCGGCACTATACCTTGCATAAAGAGGTGTGAAGCGGATAGATAACCGCAAAACTGCGAACGGAATGGAACGCGACATGTTCGACACAATGACGATTACAAAAGTAATGGGCGGCGCTTGCGGTGCCTTGTTGATATTTCTGCTGGGGGGCTGGGCCTCTGAGACGATTTATCACAGCGGCGCAGGTGGCCACGGCGACGAAGCGCAAGGCTACAAAATTGAAGTGGTTGAAGCTGCCGATGACGCGGCTGAACAAGAAGAAGAAATTGATTTCGCTCTGATATTGGCATCAGCTAGTGCCGCCGACGGTGAAGGACTGTGGAAAAGCTGCCGATCTTGCCACAAGCTTGAGGCTGGCATCAACGGGGTTGGTCCGTCGCTTTACGGCGTAGTGAACCGCACTGTGGGTACAGAGGCTGGGTTTGGTTATTCCGGCGCGCTGAAGGCTGTAGCTGACGTTTGGACGCCGGAAAACTTGCAGGCGTTCTTGGAAAATCCAAAGGGTTACGCACCTGGCACCAAGATGGGCTACAATGGGATGCGGAAAGTTGAAGATCGGGCAAACCTGATTGCATACCTCGACAACTTAGACGATTAATCCTGTCACATTTTGAATTTCGGGCCGCCTCAAGCAATTGGGGCGGCCTTTTTTATGCGTGTTGCTTGGGTCACCGTGCGCCGTGATCACGCGGTGATCACGCAATCTCAACTTGTATGTTTGCTGATCTGGCCGTTAGTTTCGTGTAAGTGTATTAAGAACACGTTCGCCACCTTGGGAGAGAACCATGCAATCACGTCAAATTACCCGCGTAGATGCTAAATCCGACACCGCGACGACACGGCATATGCTTATGGGGTCCGCAATTTTGTTGGGCGCTGTTGTTTGGGCAGGGCAGGTACGGTCTGATGGGCATGATCCAGTGACCGTCAGCCATGGTTATTCCAACTTTGACGAGCTGATGTACCCCGCCGATTATCCGCATTGGGATTACGTCAACCCAGATGCCCCGAAGGGTGGTGAAATATCGCAGTGGTCCCAAGGCACGTTCGACAGCTTTAACAACTCCACCCGCAAGGGCACGCCAGCAGCGTTGGCCAGCATTGGGTACGAGTCCATATTGGCCGGCACCGCCGATGACCCATACGGCAGTTATTGCTATCTCTGTACGACAATGGAATTTCCCGAAAGCCGCGATTGGGTTATCTTTAACCTGCGCGACGATGTGAAATTTTCGAATGGCACGGGCATGACCGCCGAGGATATTAAGTTCAGCTTCAATCTTCCTCTTGAACAGGGCATCACTGAATACCGCGAAGTGTATTCCCAGTTCCTCAAAAGCGTCGATATCCTAGGTCCCTATAAAATCAAATTCAGCTTTACCGAAGATGCCCCGCGCCGCGATGTGGTCAATTGGGTAGGCGGCACATCGGCGTGGTCCAAGGCGTGGTGGGATGAAACTGGCACAAGGTTGGATGAATCGTCCGACGCGCCGTTCTTGGGCACAGGCCCGTACTTGTTGGATAGCGTCGATATTGGTCGCCAAATCGTGTATCGCAAAGACCCAAACTGGTGGGGCGCTGACCATCCGGCCAGTATTGGTCGCAACAATTTTGGAACCATCCGCGTTGAATATTTCGCCGATAGTTCTGCAGCATTCGAAGGGTTCAAATCGGGAGCCTACACGTTCCGCGCTGAAAACAGCTCCAAGCAATGGGCGACGGGTTATGAATTTCCAGCAGTTGAAAAAGACTGGGTGAAGGTCGCGGAATTGCCCAACGGGTCCATCGGATCGGCCCAAGCATTTGTATTCAACCTTGACCGCCCACAGTGGCAAGACCCGCGTGTTCGCGAAGCAGTCCGCCTTATGTTCAATTTTGAATGGTCCAACGAGTCACTGTTTTTCGGGCTGTATG
>Ga0307492_10001040_pt1 | contig 11551 bp, 10 predicted proteins | sample SI3LmetaG_FD_202365 | JGI IMG/M metagenome (GOLD analysis project Ga0307492, IMG submission 202365) | Sea-ice brine microbial communities from Beaufort Sea near Barrow, Alaska, United States - SI3L | ecosystem: Environmental > Aquatic > Marine > Coastal | place: USA: Alaska | collected 2017-05-06
ATTTATAATCCTCAAGAAACTATAGATATTCTGACTCGGTATGCCATAGAATGCCAAAAACGGGCATTGAAACCGCAGCGCATCATTTTAACTTTTTCTCCCTGTGGTAGTGATAAAACGCTCAAATTTATTGAGTGGTTAGGCGTTAGTGTGCCTGAGGCAACGAGTTTAAGAATTCTCCATGCTAAAAATCCATTGTATGAGTCTATTAGAATTTGCTGTAATAGCTTGAATCAAATATTAGATGCCGTGACTATATACAAGTTACCCTTGGGTTTAAATATTGAAAGTTTAACTAATCGCAAAGATGAAATTAATGGCTCAATTTTACTCTATAAATTATTACGTGCGACTATGGATACTTATCTAGCCAAACATGAGCTTGAAATGTTAAAAACGCTTTAACTTCAACGGATATTAACTTAAATTTAAATAAAAATATTGCAGCTAATTCAATTGATGACTAAAATACCCTTAGAAATAACACACAATAATGAAGGAAATAAAAATGAGTACAGGTACAGTAAAATGGTTTAACGCAGATAAAGGTTTTGGATTTATTACCCCTGAAGATGGTGGTAAAGATTTATTTGTTCATCATTCAGAAATTAAAACTTCTGGTTATGCAACTTTAGAAGATGGTCAGAAAGTAGAATTTGAAGAAGGCCAAGGCCAAAAAGGGCCATGTGCAACTAATGTAGTAGCACAATAAAGTAATTAATAAGCCTTAGTAGTAGATACTAGGGCTTAATTGATTAAATACTTTAAATTAACTCCTTAGCTAAACACCAACTAACACCTTTGCTAACCGCTTGACGATATCAATTTTAAAACAATACCAGCAAAATATTGTTAGATATTCAGTTAAATATTGAGCAATAAAGTTAATCTGTTTTTGTAGCAAACAGGCTCTTAAGTAAATACCCAAGCTAATGAGTGTGACAAAAACCTCTTGAATTATCCCTCCATGATGATTTTATCGAAGTAAGTAACCGTGGTATAGAAACCACCTATTTTTATAACTATTAGTTTAGAGAAACAATGAAAAAATTAATTCAACTATCTGTATTTATAATTTTTTTAGCATTAATCGGTTGTTCTGAAAATGAAGTGACTAGCGCTAGTAATCAAGTAGATATCAGTCAAAGTAAAGCAACAAATACTGTTCAACCAACAATAAAAACAATAGTGTATACAGAAAATGTTGATTACCGAGTAGTTAAAGATATAAATTCAGGCGATTTAACCTCGCCCTTTATTATTGAATACTTCTGGCTCAGTTGTGGTCACTGCCAGACGTTAGAAAAGCCATTGCAAGCATTTAAAAACCAACACCCTGAAGTTGGTTTTATGCGTAAGCATGCTGTTTTTGGTGAACGATGGGTAATGGATGCTAGACTTTATTATGCACTTGAAGAAACCGATAACATGGAACACTTTGATGAGTTTTTTTCTTTATATATGCAAGGAATGACGGAAGAGCGTTTAAATAATTTTTTTATTGATAAGCAAATTAATAAAGATCAATTTATGAAAGTAGCGGGCAGTAGCGAAACGATCTTAAGCCTAATGAAAGAAAGCCTAAAAGAGATGACCGATAATAAAATGACAAGCGTGCCTTCGTTAGTTATTAATGGTAAATACTTAATTTTAAAATCGGATAACGATGATTACTTTAATCTAGTCAATTACTTATTAACTCTATAATTTAACTTAACTTAGCTTAACTTAGCTTAACAATTAGCAAAGTAGGGCACTTAGCATCCTGATGATACGGACACCATCAATGTCAGTGCAGGTGCCCATAGCCATTATATTTGTAATTAATCTACTTTTCGTTGCTTACCACTTTCTGCACGTTTCTTATTTTCACTTTGTACATATATGGTGTCGGTTGTGGCCATACTTGCATGACCAAGATCTTCTGAAATATCTTTGAGAGGCCGGCCACGTTCAATTTCCATACTAGCCCCTGTATGCCTTAACCAATGCGCAGAAGCTTCTTTCAATTTTAACGCCTTATTTTCCCCTTCAGACCTGCGCATATTTTCATGGGCTTTATCGAAAACACTTTGAACTAAGCGTCGTAAATGTCGAGAAGTCATACCGCCTTGACCTCGTACTTTTTCAACAAGAATCGAATTTTCATTACTTAAGGGTAAACCTAATAAACCACGGGAAGAACGATAGCGCTCTAAAAAAGGTAAAAAATCAATAGGAACGGTAATATCACGTAATTTGCGGCTTTTACCAAAGACTTTAAGCCACCAATTTTCATCATCATCTTGCCAAAAATGGCCCATAGTTGGAGACCAATTGGGGCGTTCAGATAATTCTGAAATCCTTAGGAAGAGCGTTTTCAAGGTAGCAATAACAAATAAATTTCGTTCAAAAATAGGTTCTTCATCGGCCATTTCAACAGCGGTATCTAAAACAAATTGCCATTGGCTAGCGGTTAAACGTTTAATTTCTTTAACTTGTGAGTCGATGATAAAATGTCGGCAATCTTTTTTAGCAATTTGTGCCGGGTTACCAATACAAAAATCTTCAGCCATTAAGTAGTTATAAAAAACAATAATGGCTGTAAACATTGATGACAGTGTTTGTTGCGATGGACGGTACTTTTTCTTATCAATCACATATAGCGACTTTTGACTTTTAGGTGCTTGAATTTTGTATGGAAACCAAAGTTCATTGGCGGATGAATAACCATTGGTTATTTTGAAGCGTTCTTGATTTGACGTACCAATCCAATCAACCGGTGGCTGCCAACAAAAGTCAGCATATTCAAGTAAGTCTGATTTACGTAACTGATCTATTGGTTTTTTCTTTTCAATAAAGGACCACAAAAGAAAACGTTCAACGTCATTTCTAAATCGGTCATAAGTGTGTGCAGATTTATTTCTACCTATATAGGTAAGAAATATTTTTCCCCAATTAAATTGCTCAAGCCACCAAGGTTCATTTGATGAAAATATTTTATCTAACTGTGGATAGTCTTCAAAATCAAAATCGCATAAATCGAGATAAGGTGGATATAAAGGGACAGGCTTATTTAACAACATTATTTAAAAACCAAGTAGATAGTAGATATAAAGCAAGCTTAAACCATTACACCCACTATGTCCAATACTGAAGAGTATCGGACATAGTGGATATGTGAGCTTGTAGGGTGGTTATCCCTATTGTTATTGTTAATCCAAACTTACATAGCGTTTAAATGAAATTTAACTTATCAGTAAATGTCACTTAAGTTTTATAGTGTCTATTTTCAACGCTAACGCGGGATCTATCTTGATGTTAAACCAATTAATTCGCCAGTCTAAATGCGGGCCCGTTACTCGGCCACTGTTACCAACAGCGGCAACAACTTGGCCTTGTTTAACAATATCTCCAACATTGACATAAGCATTACTTAAATGTAAAAAAGTTGAAGTAACGCCTTGGCCATGATCAATGATCATAGTGCCACCGGAATAAAACATGTCAGGCACGAAAAGTAATATGGTACCTGCTGCCGGTGATTTAACCGGATCGCCTATTTTACCGGCGTAATCTAAACCAAAATGTGGCCTTTTTTTAACCCCATTATAAATACGGCGACTACCATATACACCGGTGATTACTCCGTCTATCGGTGCAATAAAGCCAGCAGAGTATGCGCTTAACTCACTTGAGACTTTTCTTGCCGCGCGTATTTGACCACTGTCTTTTTTTGAACGAGCAATGGCTTTAGCACTCGGTTGCATAATGCTTTTGGCAATGCCTTTTATACTTTGCTCTTGATATTGGCGCTTTTTTGGAGTGATGCGTTTTTGCTGTTTTTCACCTTTAGGTGTGGTGATAACTAAGTGATAACTTGTGTTATCGTCACGGCCAAAACCAAAAACGTAATCGCCATTGGCAGACACAGGCAACATTTTGTTATTGAGGTGAACCGTATTATTTGGCAGAGTTTTACCAAGGATCAAACCGCCCTGCTTTAATTCTCCTGATAAAATGATGTTATTATCACTGGCTTGTGCTGCTAATGTGATAAACAAACTCAGTATGAATAACGGCTTAAGCACTATATTTGAAGTAAAGTTACGCACTAGCAATTGCTCCTTTACCCACACCTTCAAAAGCGATCACTTTAAAGACACTTGCCGCTGATTGTTTTTTTAGTTGTCTGGCTATCCAGTCAGCTAATAACTCTACGGTAGAGTCGCAATCAACCACTTCGAGCACATTACTGGGCACCGCAATATCAAAACGGCCTTGCGGTGCTGAGTATGAAAAATAATGATGATCGGGCGTCACATTACTCATAGCATGCTCAGACAACTGAGCGTTTGCTTGTTCAATACGGTCACATTCACTGGCAATATAAATGTCCTGCCAGCGTTTACACCAAAGCGCTTCTTTTTTGGTAGAGCGTTGCCCATTTTCAAAAATATTTATGATTGATCTATGCCCATGGGCAATACGTTGACAATTACCGTCATGGAGTTTTAAACCGTGGGTATAGTGATAATAATCACTGTCAATATTTTCTGTACGTAAGGTTATTGTGAGCCCTTGAACATTGGCAGGTAATTGCGCCATAATTATCACCGTTAAATGCGCTTTTATTGCAGCAATATCAATAACTGTTGAGTTGATTTTAGCAAAGGCACATGCCGGTGATTGCAGGTAATAACTGCCAACCGTTGAATTAAAATCAACGAATTCATGGCCCTCATTATATGGTGAGTTACCTACCAACAAGCCAGGCTCTAATAGTGGTAACAAAAGTTTATGATCAACAGCTTCATCGATAATAGACTTAATTTGTTTTTTAACGATACCAAAATCTAATACCATAGACATTTCATTAAGCTCGCCGTCAAGTAGCACATCTACAATCAAACTTTCGCCCACAATACCACGGGTTTTACATAGAAAAGAAAAATCAATTACTGTTAAATTATTTACAAACAACTGCATATTTTTACTAACCCTTATTCACTTAACTGCCATTTAATGTGTTCACCCGCACGAATAGGTACCACCTGCTCGTTACCAAAGCTTATGGACTGAGGTACCTGCCATGAAACTTTCTCTAAGGTAATGGTATCGCTATTGATCGGTAATTGATAAAAACTAGGACCATTAATACTGGCAAAAGCTTCTAATTTATCAAGAGAATTTGCCGCCTCAAATACCTCGGCATACAATTCAATAGCCGCATGAGCGGTATAAGAGCCAGCGCAACCACAAGCCGACTCTTTAGCGTGTATAGCATGTGGCGCAGAGTCAGTGCCCAAGAAAAACTTACTATTGCCACTAGTGGCAGCTTCAATTAGTGCTTGCTGATGAATATTTCGTTTGAGAATAGGCAAACAAAAATAATGGGGACGAATACCCCCCACTAACATGTGATTACGATTAAACAATAAATGATGTGCCGTTATGGTGGCGGCAACGTTATCGCCGGCTTGTTTAACAAAATCAACCGCGTTTTTAGTGGTTATATGCTCAAGCACTATGTTAAGTGATGTAAATTTGCTCACTAAGGGGGTTAATATGGTGTCGATAAACACCTGTTCTCGATCAAAAATATCGATTTCACTGTCGGTAACTTCACCATGGATTAATAACGGCATACCGATTTTGTCCATTTCGGCTAACACATGATAGATGTTAGCCACGTTAGTAACCCCAGATGAAGAATTGGTTGTTGCCCCTGCAGGGTATAATTTGGCCGCAAAAACTAAACCACTTGCTTTCGCTTCAATAATATCTTCAATTGTCGTTTGATCGGTAAGGTATAAAACCATCAAGGGCTTAAAATTATTGTTCAGGGTTTTAGCGGCAAGTATACGTTGGTAATACTCTTCTGCCAATTTAGCATTGGTCACCGGCGGTACTAAGTTAGGCATGACAATGGCTCGGCCAAAATAGCGAGAAATATCGTCTACCGTTGTGGTTAAAGCGTCACCATCACGTAAATGAACATGCCAATCATCAGGGCGAGTAATCGTTAGTTTTTTCATACTTCTCCGTAAATATATCAGTTAACTAACTGTTATATTATAATAAAATTGTTTATATTAACTATTTTAACTGGTAACGCGTTATTGCATTAAGCGGTTAATTCACAGTAATTCGTTAAATTATGGGTCTGTTGAGTCTTCAACTAGCAGCGATTTTTTTTGTGAAGGTGCTGCAACATTATTAACAGAAACAGAGTTAATTATCGGGTTATTTACTGTTTAATTAGGGTCTTCTTGGCTTAACGCTAACAATTGGTCTTTTAAATTAGGGGGTACTTTATAAATGGTAATGCTTTCATTAGCCGGATTATAAACCACCTCTTCACCAAAGTGGCTGCGTTCGAAGCTTAAACTAATACCCCCACCGTAACCGGCATACTTAGTGATTTTACTGACCACGGTTTGATCATGTGGAAATGACTCTTCTATAGGATAAGCTTGGTCTTGGCAAAACGTATAAAAGTCTTGCCCTTTGTCTTCTTTAGAAATAACTTTTCCGATCTCCTGTAAAGACACATCTTGTGATGCCGACTTTTGCTCTTTACAATAACTGAGTAACTCTTTTCGTGTTTCTTGTTTTTCGTTACTGTCGAGTTGAGTGACATTAACAAAGTCTTCAACCGCCCGCACTAACGTTTGTGTTTGTGCTTTGGAATTTAATCCTTCCTCACATCCTAAAAAATCTAAAAAGAAGTCGGAGACTTGACGACCCGCTCTGCCTTTAATAAAAGACACATAACGATTACTCTCCGGGTTTTGCTGATAGTCAAATAGATCTATTCGGGCCGCTAGCTGCAAACGATTAGTATCAAGGTGTTGATCCGCTGATATATTCAACTCACCATCTACTGAGTAATGCTCAGATATTGGTATAATGGCAACCAATAAATAACGCCCGCCTAGGTATTCATAATGACAAACAACTAAATAGCCCATCTCGCCTAGATCATATTTACTGACTTCATTTTTCAGTAAATTAGCGGCTTGACAACTAAAGTCATAAAAATTTTGAGACTCACCAAGATAGCTTTCCATCACATCAATAAAGCGTGCGTTGTCTCCCTCACTGGGCATTGCAGAAAATTGCCCGTATGCTTTACTTCCTTTTGCGTTATAAATAGTGTGTAGGGAGTCAACAAAATTTTTAATTTTTGTACCTACATCGATTGATTCAGGGCCAAAACGCAAAGTAACTTCATTGGTTTCTTCTGTTTTAGAGAGGAAATGCAGGGCTATATTTGAAATGATTAAGCTCATAAGGGGGTACGGTTACCTTGTGATGTTTTTTAATAAGCATTGAGAATAATTAAACGGCTTACTGAAAAACGTTATAAATTTACCGCATATTGTAGCTAAATAGTACCCAGTCAGTCCAGAGAAAGCGATACTTGAAAAATCAGTAATTGAAGATGAAGCCCTATACACCTTGTGATATTATAGGCGGCATTAACTTATTGATTGTAGAACGCCTTATGCCTATTGTTTCAAAATATTCTAACGAACGAGTAGAAAAAATCATCCAAAATTTATTTGATGTCTTGGTCGAAGAAAAAGCAACATCTGATCTCGCCCTTATGTGCCTAGGTAACACCATTACCGAGGTGATCAAGAGTCAAGTTCCTGAAAATAAACGTCAAGCGATCGTTGATAATTTTTCAGTCGCTTTAAAAAACTCAATTAAATAATACCGTTATAATAAAAATTTAATGTAAAGTAATAACGTATTTGTAACTTTGCGCCCTTAACATTTGAAAATAAGAATAATTAATGTTCTCTTTTGACTCTAAAAAATACAGTAAAAAACTATTACCACTGATTAGTTGGAGCCACTGGTTTACTTTTTTTAATATTATCGCGGCCATATCGCTCTCATCCTTATATTTTTTTAATGAATCGAGCCCGGGTTCGTTAATCGGCTATTTATATTTGATCACTACTTGGGCAAGCCATATGGCTTTCTTAACGTTTATTAGCTTTGTATTAATTGTATTTCCGATCACCTTATTAGTGCCAAACACCCGTTTTATAAGAACCACAGCATCAATTATATTCACTTTAGGTTTAATGCTATTAGTATTAGATACCTTTATTTATAGTCGTTTGGGGTATCATTTAAATGCCTCCTCTAGTTCGCAAATTATTGATGTGATTATCAGTGAAATAAAAGACGACAGTAAAATGTTTGCTTCACTTTTCTTAATGTTATTTATGGTGATTCTCACTTTTGAATTAACCATCAGTAATTACGCCTGGAAGCATTTAAAACAATTACAAAAAACAACATTTGCCCGGCCTATCATTGTTGGCTTGGTTGCCGCCTTCTTTTTCAGCCATATTACTCATATTTGGGCAGATGCCACGGTAAACTACGATATATTAAGGCAAGACACGGTACTGCCGTTGTCTTATCCATTAACCGCTAAAACCTTATTAACTAAATATGAAATGTTTAATTTGGAAGATTATAACGAGCGACGAACCAGCCCATTATCTTTTACCAAAAATATTCCACCGTACCCACAACTTGGCAGTGAACAATGCCAACAAGACAACAACAATAACCAGTCTGTTTTTATTATTTTAACGGATGACTTATTAACTCAAAAACATCAAACACAATTTGCAAATCGCTCAAATAGTGCCAGCTTACGACTCAATCATCATATTGACAGCGCATTACAAGAAAACTCTTGGTTTAATTTATTGTTTAGTTTGCCAACCATTTATCAACAAAGTGTATTAACACAGCAAATAAAACCACTGTTATTTCAAGCCATAGCACAGCAAAACTTAGCCCGTAGTTTTACGGTTATTGGCCGACAAGAAAACAATGATGAAGCCACTTTTTGGTTTGAACATTTATTTGAAAATAAAACACAATTGGCTGATATCTCAAGTTTAGTCTTTGCCGATAAACTCAATAACATTAACCAAGGTCTGCATTTAATCTATTTCCCTAAAAACAATCAATACCAGTTTGAGTTGTATATGGATGCCCTTTTACTCGCGCAAAAACAAAAAACACAGCCCGATATTATTTGGGTGAGTTCAATTGGTAACCGTGATTTTGACACCAGCTTAACCATTAAACCCGCATTGTTAATTTACCCTGAGGCTAACAGTAAAAATATTACCAGTATTACTAGTCATATGGACTTACAACCAACGCTAATGAAAAACTGGTTGTCTTGCTCATTAACCGATATTAATACCACTAATGCTTACAGTAATGGCGCTGACTTATTAACGCTGAACCAAGACCGAGTTATCGCTAATACCATGCAAAGCGGTATTATGGTGTTTAATAAAGACAAATCGGTATTTATTGACCAAAATGGTAATTTTGAAAGTTATTCTAGGCAATTAGCCGCACCGATAGTCGAAAACTCTGATTTTCCATTAATGATTGATGGCGTTAATTTTATCAAAAAATTCAGTCAAGCTAGCGCTCAATAGCGTAACATTAGTGAATTTGAACTAAATAGTGAACAATTAAACAGCAAAAATAAAGGATTACATAATTTTTGAGACTTTTGATTGCATTGACCCAATAAATCATTAATATACACCTCGCAAGCAGTTCAATCCCCAGCTTGCAATTCGGGGTATAGCGCAGCTTGGTAGCGCGTGCGTCTGGGGGACGTGAGGTCGCAAGTTCGAATCTTGCTACTCCGACCACATTATGTAAACAAAAAGCCGGTACTTAATCTTATTAAGTACCGGCTTTTTGTTGATTGAAATGGGATACAATGACGGCCCAATAAGGGAATGATAATAGTTTGCTAAAATAAGCGTCCTTGTTTAAAAGCTTGTATTAACTACGTAGCAAAAGTATTACTTCATATTTTAATGATTTTAGGCCTAACTAAGAAGCCAATAATACTACCAAAAATATTTTTGTACATTGCCTTTATCTCTTTTTTACTGATACTACCACCAAATATAAGCATCTCAAGTTTTTCTCCGGGTTCTTTCACAATATAACAAGATGAAATAAAGCCATTTTTCTTATAAAAACCTTTACGCTTGATCCTTTCCTGATTGTTTTTTTATGCTCATCAATTTTTTCAATATTGAGTACAATTCTTTTTCCAGAGTGCATAATTTTCATTGAATCAATTACTTCAAGTAGTTATTGTCATTTTTATTTAGCGGACGGAGATTAATGTTCAAATTAATTACTCATAACGACAAGCACAACGGCTTGGTGAAGTTGGAGGTTTTTTTAGTGCTTTTTCAAAAAAGATCACAGTTTTATCAAGTACGATAGTTGCGTCTGGTTAAATGCTAATTTGTTCATTACGATTTAGTATCCAACAACGTTCATTGTGGGTAAAGCCAATATGTTTATAGTATGAATTTGCGGCAGGTGCAGCTAAAAGAATAAGCATACATTTTGGCCCTAATTGCTCTTGGGTTTTTATCTGTAAATTCTTACCAATTCCATCTTTTTGGTATTTTGAATCAACGGCTAAATCAGATAGATAACAACAAAAATGAAAATCTGTTACGCATCTGGATATGCCCACCAAAATATTTCCAACCCACGCCGTAATTATCAAATTACTGTTAGAAATCATTCCTTGCATACATTCAACATCCTCAACTGGGCGACGATCACCAAGAGTTGAGCGCTTTAATAATCCTGTAAATTGCGCTACCGAGATGTTTTCATCGATTTTATATTCTACTTCCATGGTTAATTCCTTAATGACGTTTAACGGCCAAATAATGGGAAAAAATTGTTGGCAAAATTAAGTGAACGCTGTGAACAAAAAGCCAACTGTTTTTTGTTCTAGTTTAATTTCTTATTATGTTTATACGGATAAATCAAAATGGTGAAATATAAATTCATTTTTTGATGTGCACCAACAACATATTAAATATTTTAGCAAAAGACAAGACCTGACCCCCTTTGTTTATGCCAACTGATGTCGTTAATTTGCAGATTAAAGAACAATAGCTCTTACAAAAAATGGATGTTTGGTGTATACAGTTGCGTTATAATCAGCGCTAAATAATTCTATAACAACAAAGTAAGGTATACCTTTGTCCCACATGAGAAGCTGCGAACGTTGCTATGATTCATACTTTTGCAATTATTCAGGCAACCTATGGGATCACTGTCCTGCTTGCCGTCGCAGCATATTGAACGAGCAAGACCGTCGCCATTATGATGCCGTGCAACAGCAGCGACAGTACGCATATGGCTGGGGCTATAATATAGAATATGACGTTGCCCAATATGATTATGTTCTAAACGAAGATGGTAGCCTTACATATAGTTGTAGGCCTAGCCATCATTATCATGACCAGGTACGGCAGTTGATAATTGATGGTTTTCTTGCCCGAATCGCCCAAGAAAATATTGAGGGTGCTACCTCGCAGTATATGCTCGATATGGCTTACGCCGCTGGAGTTGATGAAGCCTGCCACTCATCTTTTTGCATTCGTCATGAAACAAAAGGATTTATCTTCACTTATAGAGCGGACCCGAAAGTGCATTTTGTCTTTAATGATAATGGCGAAGTCAT
>Ga0307492_10001041_pt1 | contig 11551 bp, 10 predicted proteins | sample SI3LmetaG_FD_202365 | JGI IMG/M metagenome (GOLD analysis project Ga0307492, IMG submission 202365) | Sea-ice brine microbial communities from Beaufort Sea near Barrow, Alaska, United States - SI3L | ecosystem: Environmental > Aquatic > Marine > Coastal | place: USA: Alaska | collected 2017-05-06
AATGAAAAATGGCAGGTGTCAGTTCACTGAGCTGCTGTAATTGGGCTTGCAGAAGATGTGTGGCAGGATCTTTAGGACATTTACGAATAAAATATTGATAGTCTACCATCGCAACTTGTGTGCAATCCAATTGATGTAATAAAAACCCTCTGTCTCTTCTTTCATATGGATCATTGGGACATAAATCAACCAATAACTCGACTGCAGTTAAAGCTTGTGAATAACACTTTTCATTAATGTATGAGGCTTTCAAATTATGTAATAACCTTACAATAGTCTCGTCACAACTCGCTTCATCTAAGGCTTCATCTGGCATTTTTTCATCTTCTATTTCATTCAAAATAGAAAAGTATAGAGATTCTAAGTCTTGCCGATTCAATTGTTTACCATTCAATGGGTCTAAATAAATATCACGGTGGTCACGTAAACGGCACTTGAGTAAGAAATGCCCGGGAAAATTAACACCACACACATCAAAACCCATTTTACTAGCCATAGATTGGAACACTATCGCAAGACTAACAGGAACACCTGTTCGATAATCAAGGACATTGTTTAATAAACAATGCTCACAGGAAAGGTTATTATTTTCATCGCCACTAAAAAGTAATTCCACGTAAAAAAATTGAATAAATCGTTTAAAATTAGCAGCGGTGATATCCGTCGAACCAATAAATATTTTTGCTTGTTCAATCAGCAAATCAGCTTTATTTTGATAGTCATCCGGTTGAAAACTGTAGGGCTGAAACACTCTGGCTAACAACAAACTGGCCATCAGATAATCCCCATTGAAGATAGCCTGTTTTAATTCTTTCAATTGTTTTACCCTAATAAAACTACTTATACATTTATATCGGTTTAATTGGAGTAACCTTTACAACAAATAGTAGCTAAATTCACAAAACAACCTAAACCACTGTTAATTATAAGTTTATTTAAAACTCTAAAGTAGTATGGGCTGTTTACTCAAAGCGACCATGCCAGCGTAAGTAATCCAACTTAACGCGCCCAATAAACCCATCCCGCGCATAAAACTGTTATGGCCAAGTTTTAAAGCTAAGGTAACCATAAATACATACATGACTAAGGCGATTAATTTTTCAGTCACCCATGCATCCACTAAGGGATATTGTTTAAGTAATAAGCATAATGTGGCTGCACTAACCAACAATAGGGTATCCACAATATGAGGAAGTATTTTCAGCCACCTTTTTTGTAACATAGGGGATTGAAGAATGTTAAGCACAAAACGAAATAAAAATAACACCACACTTAATACAATAGTCGTTAGATGTAGGTGTTTGACCATTTCGTACATATTAAATAAACCTTAAACTTTTTAGGGTGATCAAGTTAACTATCACTTGGAAATCTTTGCATAATATTTTCTATCTCGTCGATATTTTCTTGCAAAAATTCAACCATCTTAGGGTCAAACTGTTGACCTTTCTCGGCAACGATCACGTCCATCACTTTTTCTAGTGGCCATGCTTGTTTATAGCTTCGTTTGGTTCGCATTGCGTCAAAGGCATCTGCAAGGCTAGTGATCCGGCAAAATATATTAATATCTTCACCAGACTTACCTCTTGGATAACCTTTACCGTTCCAGTATTCGTGGTGGTCTCTGGCAATCACCGCTGCGGCTTTAATAAGGGGGCGATCAGAACCGTTAAGTAAATTGAAACCTATTTCAGCATGATTACGTACCTTAAGCGTTTCTTCATTATCAAGGCTGCCGGGTTTAAGCATAATATTTTCTGAAATTCTAACCTTACCAATATCGTGTAGTGGAACAGCTAAACACAAGGTTTTTAAATCGTATTTAGAAAGCCCGGCTGCACGCCCCAAAACGTCGCAAATTTCCACCATTCTTTGAGTATGATTTTTACTACCGTAACTGACTTCCATAGCATTTGCTAAACGCTCTATAACTTCTCGTTGAGTATCTTCAATATCTTTATTTAACAACACATTATCAAATGCAATTTGTACATTTTGAGAAAAAATTTCAATTAATTTTTTGTCTGTTTTTGTCATTTTCCTAGGTAAGCCAGACAAATAAAGCAGCGAACCTTTCTTAGTCTTACTATCACAGTAAACCACCAAATATTCATCTTCATAAATCATTGTCTTATTTGTATAAGCTTGCTGACAAGAAATTAGCTTTTCCCCACTGATCACTTTTTCAAGTCGGTCACCCTTTGTATTTTCATACTCGCCTTTACCCGTAAACACAAACAGCTCAGAACAGTTATACTGATCGATAGGTTTTGGACCAAAAACCGCCGAGGTTAAATAGGCTGCATCTTTAGTACCACCTAACAATGAGGCAAGTTGTTGGACAATACCTTCGATAAAACCTTCTAAAGAATGGACACTAAACAAGTTCGCAGATGCCGAGATGATTTTTTCTAAACCTTGCCTGTTTTCTTCAATAACAATGATATCGCGATAAGAGCGTAGGGCAGAAATGACAACAGTGAAAAGTTTTTGTGAAGTAAGCTCAGTTTTAGATTTATAATCATTGATATCGTAATTAATGATCACATCACGCTCAGGTGCTTGGCCTGGCTGGCCTGTACGAAGAATAATACGAGTGAAATGGTTATCCATTTCATTTCTGATAAACTCAGCTACCAGTAAACCGGCATCATCAGTTTCCATAACCACATCAAGTAACACTACCGCGATGTCATCATGTTCACGAAACATTTGCTTAGCTTGTTCTCCATCATATGCACTAACAAACTCAAGATTTTTATCTTGAAATACAAAATCACCAAGAGCTAATTTTGTCACTGTATGTATTTCAGGCTCATCATCAACGATTAGTACTTTCCATTTTCCCTGCCACTCAATTTCTTCATCAGTATCTTCGGCAAACAAAATTTCGTCAGACATATCACCTTCCTTTAAACAACAACCTAGTAAGAACCTAAAGCTCAAATCAAGTATTAAAAATGGGTAAAAATTATAACATTAATTATGTAAACAAAATGTACAAACTTTGTGTATCAAGTAAAAAGCAGAATAATTCGATATGATTTGATACAGCCCAATAAAGGTAATTAAATATATCCTAGGGTTACGCGAGGCAAGCCATTGAGATCCAGTTCACGACGAATATGATTAAAACCTTGTGAGATTAAAATATCCGTCACTTGGTCACTTTGCTGATAACCATGTTCAATCATTAAACAGCCTTTATCAGCCAAATAATGCACACTTTGAGAAACAATTAGACGAATATCATCAAGACCATCAAAACCAGAAGTTAAAGCACTGCGGGGCTCAAAACGCACGTCACCTTGCTGTAAATAGTGGTTATTGTCTTCTATATAGGGTGGGTTTGTTACAATAAGATCAAACTGTTGCTGTTCAACGGCAGAAAACCAATCGCTTTGAATAAAGTTGACCCGTTCGAGTTTATTTATGGTCGCGTTATTTTTGGCTAACACTACCGCTTGAGAATTTTTATCTAAACCTGTTATCAGCCAATTAGAATTTTCACTGGCCAACGCCAATGCAATAGCACCCGTGCCAGTGCCTAAGTCCAACACTTTTGCATATTCAGATAAATTGAGGGTCAAAGAAGTTTCAATCAGGAGTTCAGTTTCGGGCCTTGGGATCAACGTAGCTGGAGAGACATTTAAACGTAATGACCAAAAATCCCGGTAACCAATAATATGTGCAACTGGATGGCCTAAAGATCTTTGTACAATATATTCTTGAAATTTATCCATCTGTAATTTATCAAGACACTTCTCAGGCCAGGTATGCAGAAAAACGACCTCACGTTGTAAACATGCGGCTAACAACACTTTGCTATCAATAGCCGCTGAGTCATATATGCCATCATCACTTACACTATGAGAAGTAAGTTGCTCCCTCGCCCAAAATAATGCTTGGGCAATAGTAAATAGCAGCTTATCCAAGGTAACCTATTCGTCAGAAAGTGATGACAACAAATCGGCTTGATGCTCTTGCCTGATTGGCTCCAACACGGAATTGAGTTCACCAGCAATCACATCATCTAAACAATATAAGGTTAAATTAATTCGATGATCTGTGACGCGTCCTTGGGGGAAATTATAAGTGCGAATACGTTCTGAACGATCACCACTGGCCACTAAGTTTCGACGTGTGGAGGTTTCTTCGGCTTGGCGTTTATCTTCTTCTAATTGGGTCAAACGAGACTGCAATATAGCCATCGCTTTCGCACGATTTTTATGTTGTGAACGTTCGTCCTGACACTCAACGACTATGCCCGATGGGTTGTGAGTAATACGAATGGCGGAGTCAGTTTTATTAACATGCTGACCACCTGCACCAGAGGCTCTAAAGGTATCAATTTTCAAATCAGCTTTATTAATTTCAATAGCTTCAGACTCAGGTACTTCAGGCATCACCACCACAGTACAAGCTGAAGTATGAATACGCCCTTGTGACTCAGTATCAGGTACACGTTGAACGCGATGCCCGCCTGACTCAAACTTCATAATACCATAAGAGCCATCACCTATAATATTCGCAATCACGACTTTATATCCACCATGATCACCTTCGTTAGCCGTGACTAGTTCGACTTTCCAGCCTTGTTTTTCGGCGTAACGACTGTACATACGGAATAAGTCACCTGCAAAAATAGCAGCCTCATCGCCTCCTGCCCCTGCACGAATTTCGACAAAACAATTACTTTCGTCATTGGGATCTTTGGGTAGCAATAACACTTGTAATTCTTGAGTAAAGTCTTCAATGCTTTGTTTAGCTGATTTATATTCTTCTTGTGCCATTTCACGCATTTCAGCGTCGTCTTCTTGCATCATTTCTTGTGCAGACTCAAAGTCTTGCTGAGCCCCCTGATAATCACGAAAACATTTCACTACACCTTCTAACTGTGAGTATTCTTTGGTTAAGCCTCGGTATCTGTCTTGATCCGCAATAACTTCGGCTTCACCCAATAAAGCTTGCACCTCTTCGTAGCGCTCATCCAATACTTCTAGTTTTCGTTGAACCGATTCTTTCATTATATTTCCGTACGCGGACTACATTAGCCGCTAATTATCTGATTTTTTTAAAGCTAATGCATCTATTAGCAATGCAAGGTGTTGTGAATTTTGTTCACTTGCCGCATTTTTTAAGGCTTTAGTCGGTGCATGAATAAGACTATTGGTTAATTTGTTAGCCAGTTCAATTATCACTTGTTCAGCGTCTTTGCCATCTGCAAGTTGATTGAGTGCTTTACTAACTAAGGTATCACGCTGCAACTCACTTTGGTCACGAAACCCTTTTAAAACATCAATAGAGGTTTGGCTTTGTTGCCAGCGAATAAACTGTTGTACTTGCTGCGCTACCATTTCATCCGCTACCGCAGCCGCATCGTGTCTATTGGCTAGGTTTTTTTCTACTATTTGTTGTAAATCATCCACTGTGTATAAGTAAGCATCATCCAATTCACCCACTTCTGATTCGACATCACGGGGTACCGCTAAATCGACTAAAAAAATAGGCTTGTGTTTACGCTCTTTTAACGCACTTTGAACTAACCCTTTACCTAAAATTGGTAATTGACTGGCGGTTGAACTGATGACTATATCAGCATATTTTAAATGCTGAGGAATTTGTGCCAGTGTCAATACTGATGCATTTAAAGGCTCTGCAATAGCTTGAGCACGCGCTAAGGTACGGTTAGCAACAGTCAATGATTTAACATTTTGCTCGAACAGATGTTTGGCTACCAGTTCTATTGTTTCGCCTGCGCCAATCAATAACACTCTGCTTTTTTCCAAAGATGAAAAAATATGTTTGGCTAATTGAACTGACGCATAAGCCACAGACACAGCATTAGCACCAATATCCGTTTCACTGCGCACTCGTTTTGCCACCGAGAAAGTATGTTGAAACAACCGTTCAAAATCCCCCTTAATCACACCAGAGTTTTTCGCATCGGCGAAGGCTTGTTTAACTTGTCCTAATATTTGTGGTTCGCCCAACATCAGTGAATCTAATCCACAGGCTACACGCATAATGTGATTAGCGGCTTGCTTCTCGGTATACAGGTAACTGTTATCTTGTAATTCATCTGGTTGCAAACCATGAAAACTAGCGAGCCATGTACCAATATTATTTATTTGTTTATCATCAAGCTGAGCATAAACCTCTGTTCTATTACAGGTTGACACAATCACAGACTCAGTCGCGCCAGTTTCTTGTCGCAAAGATGCTAGAGCCTGCACTATGGCATCGGGTGAAAACGCTATTTTTTCACGCAATTCAATAGGGGCGGTTTTGTGATTAATACCAAAAGCGATTAGGGTCATGGAGTGATTTAGATAAACTACTACAGGTTAGGATAATTAAGTGGCAGCATTGTACGCAAAAGGTAAAACTATTGAAAGCGATGTCACTTGTATGTTCCTATTACCTCAATAGATTTTTTCATTAATGAGTGTTATTTGAACTGTGTTAGTTAAATGCCCCTGTATCAAACAAATTTCATCTGGTTTATCTGACTATACTTATACCCTTACTCTTGCCCTTATTTTTATTCTGTCTAGTTGTGTTTCACTCCCTCAACCAACAGTCAGTTTAAATTCATCTGCTCATCAATTGTCCTTAAAGCAACAAAATCATTGGTCAGTTAAAGGTAAATTGGGTTTTAAAAGTCCTGAAAAAAAAAATCGAAGCGCTAACTTCCGGTGGCAGCAAAGCCAAAAACAATACAAACTCAATCTTTTTATGCCTATCATTGGTAAATCACTGCTCAATATGCAGGGAGATAAAAATGGTGTCACCTTGGTTACTGATGATAAAACGTATCAACACTCTGATCCTAGTTATTTAATTTGGCGTGAAACCGGTTGGCGAATTCCAGTAGAAAAATTACGTTTTTGGATAAAAGGGCAACATCATAAGCACGATAAAGTATTAACGAGTGAAGAAGGTTGGGTGAGCCAATTGCAACCCATTTGTAATAATTGCGAGCATTGGTTGATTAACTATGACAACTATAAATTAATAGATGAAGTGTGGTTGCCACACAAAATGGTACTAAAAAACAGTCTGGATAACAGTCAACTGATAATTAAAGTCAATGAATGGTATTTGCATGAATAATCCCTCATTACAGTGGTGGCCAAGCCCGGCCAAACTCAACTTATTTTTACACATCAATGGCCGATTTGACGATGGCTACCATCAATTACAAAGTTTATTTCAAATCCTCGATTATGGAGATGAGCTAGCCTTTGATATCAATTCATCTAATGAGATCACCTTAGCGGATCCGATTGCAGGAGTTGCTGTTCAAGATAATTTAATTATTAAAGCAGCACTCTTATTAAAAGAAACACTATTAAAAGAAACTCTATTAAAAGAAACTCTACTAAAACAAACTCTACTAAAACAAAATCTATTAAAACAAACATCATCAAAACAAACATCATCAAAAGAAACTTCATCAAAAAAAACTAAATTAAAAGTGACCGAATTAAAACAGCGTTTGCTAGAGACCAAATCTAAGGACCTGGGGTGTCATATCCACCTTAAGAAACGTTTACCTATGGGTGGTGGTATTGGCGGAGGGTCTTCAAATGCAGCGACAACGTTATTAGTATTAAATCACTTGTGGGGTTGCGGTTTTAGTGAAGCTAAATTAGCCACCCTAGGTTTAACACTTGGTGCTGACGTACCTATATTTATTCATGGGAAAACGGCCTTTGCCGAGGGTGTAGGTGAGAAGTTGCAACAGGTAAGCCTGCCAAAAAAAACCTATTTAGTATTATTTCCAGATAGCCATGTATCCACAGCAGAAATTTTCTCTCTGCCTAATTTACCAAGAAACACAACTAAAATTAACTTTAACGATTATAGTTTTGCCAACACGCACAATGATTGCCAAGAAATAGTCTGTGAACGCTATCCGAATGTTGCAAAAGCATTACACTGGTTGTTAGAATACGCGCCGTCGAGGATGACGGGCACAGGGGCTTGTGTATTTACAATATTCGAACATCATCAAAAAGCACTCGATGTTCAAGCTTTATTGCCGCAAGGCACTACAAGTTTTGTTGCAAATGGGGTAAATACATCCCTTTTACATAGGCAAATACAAGCACATAATAACTAGTTTAATTGGGGTATAGCCAAGTGGTAAGGCAACGGGTTTTGATCCCGTCACCGTTGGTTCGAGTCCAGCTACCCCAGCCATTTAACAAGCACTGAGGATATTACCGTGCCGGATATGAAGATTTTCTCTGGAAATGCAGTACCTGAATTAGCCCAGAAAGTAGCTGATCGGCTTTATACCAAGCTAGGACATGCAAGTGTTGGACGTTTTAGTGATGGGGAAATCAGTGTAGAAATTCACGAGAATGTACGTGGCTCAGATGTATTTATTATTCAATCTACTTGCGCGCCTACCAATGATAACTTGATGGAACTTATCGTGATGATTGATGCATTTCGACGTGCATCCGCAGGTCGAATTACTGCGGTGATCCCCTATTTTGGTTATGCCCGCCAAGACAGACGCGTACGTTCGGCTAGGGTGCCTATCACGGCTAAAGTAGTCGCTGACTTTTTGTCTAATGTGGGTGTAGACAGAGTATTAACTATCGACTTACACGCTGAACAGATTCAAGGTTTTTTTGATGTACCAGTAGATAACGCTTTTGGCACACCCATTTTACTAGACGATATACGTCAACGTGATTTCCATAATCCCGTCGTGGTATCTCCTGATATTGGCGGTGTTGTTCGTGCTCGTGCTTTAGCCAAATTAATGAATGATACAGACTTAGCTATTATCGATAAACGTCGTCCCAAGGCTAATGTTGCACAGGTCATGCATATTATTGGTGATGTTCAAGACCGAGATTGCATCATTGTCGATGATATGATCGATACTGGCGGGACATTGGCAAAAGCGGCAGAAGCATTAAAAGCCCATGGCGCAAGAAATGTATATGCCTATGCCACACATGCAATATTTTCAGGCAATGCTGCACAAAATCTTCGTGATTCTGTGATTGACGAAATAATTATCACCGACAGCATCCCCCTTCGCCCAGAGATTGAAGCCATAACAAAGGTTAAACAACTAACATTATCTAATATGCTTGCAGAAGCTATTCGCCGTGTTAGTAATGAAGAGTCTATTTCAGCAATGTTTGAGTATTAAGCTCGGCAATTATCAATAGTATACTAGCGGCTATCATCAGCCGCTTTTTTATTGCCAAATATACTAGTAAGCCATTGTTTCATTAATTATGTGGTGTTAACATTCGCCGCCCTTTTTTGGGATGTTATTGTTTATCTGTCTGCCTGATAGAGAACTTACGACACAAACGTAAATTTTGGTCGCAAAAATTTACACACATTTACTATTATTTGGAGTCACCTCAATGTCTGATGGAATTTTCACACTAGATGCAGAAATCCGTACTGATTTAGGGAAAGGTGCGAGCCGCCGCCTACGTCATGCTGGTAAAGTACCTGCTGTCTTATACGGAGCGGGTAAAGAAGCCGTTTCTTTGACCCTTATCCATAACAAACTTTTTCAAGCTCAAGGCTTTGAAGCATTTTATTCCCATGTTCTTACTTTGAATATTGGTGATGAAAAAGTTGAAGTTTTGGTTAAAGACATGCAACGCCATGCTTTTAAACCAATTGTTATGCACCTCGATTTTTTACGCGTTGATGCGAACAAAGAATTGCATACACATATACCTTTACACTTTATTAATGAAGATATAGCTGACTCGATCAAGTTAAACGGTGGACACCCTGAACATCACATGATTGATGTTGAAGTCAGTTGTTTACCCGCTGACTTACCCGAATTTATTGAAGTTAATTTAGAAAACGTTGAGTTAGGTCAAACTCTTCACTTAACTGACTTAGTATTGCCTAAAGGCGTATCTTTGTTAGAACTTAACAAAGGCGAAACTCACGATTTAGCCGTTGTAACTGTTAAGTTAGCTAAAGGCCCTAAAGCTGAAGATGATGCAGAAGCAGTACCTGCGGAATAAGTTGCTTGATTGATAAACAATTAGAGCACGTTAGCCTAATTGTGGGCCTGGGTAATCCAGGCCCTGAATATCAGCATACCCGCCATAATGCGGGGACGTGGTTTGTTGAGTCACTAGCAAAGATCTACAATTGCTCATTAAAGCTAGAAAACAAATTTTATGGTTACACTGGTCGTATCACGATTGGTGGTCAAGATATAAGACTTCTTATTCCTACGACTTTTATGAATAAAAGCGGTCAAGCTGTTGCAGCGATGGCTAATTTTTATCGTATCCCATTGTCTGGTGTACTAGTGGCCTTTGACGAGTTAGATCTACCGCCTGGTGTAGCAAAATTTAAAATCGGTGGTAGTTCTAGTCAAAATGGCATCCGTGATATCGTCAGTAGTATGGCCAATCAAAAGGATTTTTTACGCTTGCGTATCGGTATCGGCCATCCCGGCGATAAAAGCCGAGTCACAGGTCATGTGTTAGGCAAAGCGCCACAAAAAGAGCAACATCAAATTGAAGAGGCTATCGACGAAGCCTCTCGTTGCCTTGAGATATTAGTCAAAGACGACCTTAAAAAAGCAATGAACAGGCTTCATTCGTTTAAGGCTGAATAGCAATTCATTAAATAAGTTAAGAATGACGAACTCCGTCAGATCATTTATACAAAATTAAAAGGAAACACAAAATGGGTTTTAAATGCGGCATAGTCGGTTTACCAAACGTCGGCAAATCAACACTTTTTAACGCCTTAACCAAGGCAGGCATTGAAGCGGCCAACTTCCCATTTTGTACCATAGAACCGAATACCGGTGTGGTTCCAGTGCCAGATTTACGCTTAGATAAACTGGCGGCAATTGTTAACCCTAAACGCACTATTCCTACCACTATGGAATTTGTTGATATCGCAGGTTTGGTAGAAGGTGCCTCTAAAGGTGAAGGCTTAGGTAATAAGTTTTTAGCTAACATACGTGAAACAGATGCTATTGGGCATGTGGTGCGTTGTTTTGACAATGACAATATTGTGCATGTCGCGGGTAAAATTAGTCCACAAGATGATATCGAAATAATCAACACTGAGTTGGCCCTGTCTGATTTAGAAACAACTGAAAAAGCTCTCCACAGAGTGTCGAAAAAAGCTAAAAGCGGCGACGCAGACGCTAAAGCAGAGCTAAAAGTACTAGAAAAAATCAAACCTCATCTAGATGAAGGGGAATTATTACGTTCAGTTGAACTTGATAAAGAAGAATTAAAACTTATCAGCTACATGAATTTCTTAACCCTAAAGCCCACTATGTATGTTGCCAACGTTAATGACGATGGTTTTGAGAACAATCCATATTTAGACAAAGTACGTGAAATTGCTGCAGCAGAAGGGGCAGTAGTAGTGGCTGTTTGCGCTGAGATCGAGTCTGAAATTGGTGAACTAGACGAGGAAGAAAAAGCCGAGTTTATGGCTGATATGGGCTTAGAAGAACCCGGTCTAAACCGCGTGATTCGTTGTGGTTACGAGTTACTTACCCTAAATACCT
>Ga0307492_10001042_pt1 | contig 11544 bp, 8 predicted proteins | sample SI3LmetaG_FD_202365 | JGI IMG/M metagenome (GOLD analysis project Ga0307492, IMG submission 202365) | Sea-ice brine microbial communities from Beaufort Sea near Barrow, Alaska, United States - SI3L | ecosystem: Environmental > Aquatic > Marine > Coastal | place: USA: Alaska | collected 2017-05-06
TCCGGGTGGTCTCGTTAGATGGCAAAATTGATTATGGTCAGATGGACCAGACCGATACTCTGGGCCTGTTTGAGTTGGTAGTTAAGAATGCCAAGACAGTTAAGAATGCCAAGACAGTTAAGAATGCAAAGACAGTTAAAAATGCGCAGACAGTGAATACTGCTAAAAAGCCGGTGTATCGACTTCAGATGGAGAAGGGTCAGGAAGCCTGGAGTAAAGTTGATGCCTATCAGTTTTCGCACCGTGCCTTAGAGGATTTCCCCTGCGATTCAGACACTCTTTATAAAACTATGGGTGCGCAGGTCTGCAGCACACTAACCGATCAGGGCGCGATCGATGGCGTGCGCTTTGCGGTATACGCCCCGAATGCCCGGGCAGTGAGTGTGATCGGCAATTTTAACCATTGGGATGGCCGGGTGCATCCCATGCAGAGCTCTGATGATGGTGTCTGGCGTCTTTTTGTGCCGGAAATAGGGCAGGGTGATAAATATAAGTTTGAATTAAAGGACATGCGCGAGCACGTCTTGCCACACAAGTCCGATCCGTACAATTTTCACTGTGCGCAGCACCCGGAATTTAACTCCATTGTGTTCGATCATACCAAATACCAATGGCAGGACCAGGCTTGGCAGGCGCGGGATCTAGTGCCGGCCACTAAGGCGCCGATGACCACCTATGAGGTCCATGTCGGCTCTTGGCGGCATATCGACGATCGACCGATGACCTACCGTGAATTGGCCGACAGTCTGATCCCCTATTTGATCGAAATGAACTTTACCCATGTTGAATTCGTACCGATCAGTGAACATCCGTTCGACGGCAGTTGGGGCTATCAGCCGCTCGGCCTATTTGCACCGACCAGCCGATACGGCACCCCGGATGATTTCAAATACTTCGTCGACCAATGTCATCAGCATAATATCGCGGTTCTGCTGGACTGGGTGCCGGCACATTTCCCATCCGATACCCACGGTTTGGCCCGTTTCGATGGTACCGCGCTGTATGAATATGAAGATCCGAGACGGGGTTGGCATCCGGATTGGAATTCTTACATCTACGATTTTGGCCGCTTTACCGTACGCGACTTCCTTATCTCATCGGCCTTGGTCTGGCTCGATTACTTTCATATTGACGGCCTACGAGTCGATGCGGTCGCTTCAATGCTCTATCTGGACTACTCTCGGGAAAATGGCGAATGGGTGCCGAATGTCGACGGCGGCAATCACAATTACGAAGCTATTGAACTGGTCAAACGCTTTAATGCGACGATCTATGGCAAGTTCCCCAAGGCCATTACCATTGCCGAGGAGTCGACCGCCTTTGATGGTGTCACCCGTCCGGTCTTTGCCGGTGGTCTGGGTTTTGGCTTCAAATGGAATATGGGCTGGATGCACGACTCGCTCGAGTATCTCGGTCGCGATCCCATTCATCGGACCTATCACCACGATGACCTGACCTTTTCGATGGTCTATTCCTTTAATGAAAACTTTGTTCTGCCGCTGTCGCACGACGAGGTTGTGCACGGTAAGGGTTCCATTCTGGCGCGTATGCCCGGTGATGAATGGCAAAAAACAGCGAACTTGCGGGCCTATTACGGCTACATGTATGGCCATCCGGGTAAGAAACTGAACTTTATGGGCAACGAATTGGCCCAGGGCATCGAGTGGAACCACCAGGCTCAGCTGGACTGGTATCTGCTGCAGTTCGAGCGCCACAGCGGTATGCAAGCTCTGTTTAAGGACTTAAATCGACTGCACCGGGATGAAGCCGCCCTGCACCAACGGGATTGTGATCCGAGTGGTTTCCGCTGGATCAATCACAGCGACTCCGCTGCCAGCGTGTTCAGCTTTGTCCGTTTTGGCGATCTGGACGAAGTGGTTTTGGTGATTTCCAATATGACGCCGAGTCCGCACAGTTGCTACCGGATCGGAGTGCCGAATGACGGTCGGTATGAAATAATTCTCAATACCGACTCGCATTTCTATGGCGGAAGCAACTATGATGTCGGCGACATTTTTGACAGTGTCAATGAACCTGCCAATGGCCTGCCATTTGCTTTGGACATTCGTGTGCCGCCAATGGCAACCATTTTTCTTAAATTAATTTAATGCATTAAGGGTAACCAAAGGCATGAGTTATTCGCAAGATACGAGACGAGGTCACCTATGATGACTCGAGTGAGTCCGGTGACGGGCGTGAGTGCAGGGAGCGCGGTTCCGCTGGGGCTAAAGGTGTTGGGGGATGGGGTTAACTTTGCAGTCTATGCGCCCTTAGCCCAGGGCATCGAAGTGTGCCTGTTCGATGAACAGGATAACGAACTGGGCCGGCATCGCTTGCCGGCACGCAGCGGGGACGTCTGGCATGGCCAGATCGACGGCATGTTGGCCGGACAACGCTACGGCTACCGAGCCTATGGGCCCTTTGAACCGACCAATGGCCTATGGTTTAACCCCAATAAGGTCATAATCGATCCGTATACGCCGGAAATAACCGCTCCACTGAGGGCGAATGATTATCTCTTTGCGCATGATATTCAGGTTCAGGGCGATATCGTCATGGATCTGAAGGACAATGCCAAACACATCCCCAAAGGCCGTATACCGGGCCAGATGCCGTTTCAGTGGACCTCAGAGCGGCCGCACATTAGCTGGCGAGAGACTATAATCTACGAGTGTCACGTTAAAGGGTTTAGTCAAAAGAACCTGGCCATCCCGGAAGATATTCGCGGCACCTATTTGGGCTTGGCGCATCCAGCCAGTATTGAACATCTGCAGCGTTTGGGGATCAGTTCGGTCGAACTGTTGCCCTGTTTCGCCTTTATGCCGGAACATCGGCTCAATGATTTGGATCTAACCAACTACTGGGGCTATAACCCGGCGCTATTTTTTGCGCCCGAACCCCGTTATGCCCACCAGGATGCAGTGACCGAATTTAAGACCATGGTCAATGCATTGCACGCGGCGGGCATCGAAGTGATTCTCGACGTGGTTTACAACCACACCGCTGAAGGCGGCATGCTCGGTCCGGTTGTCGCCAACAAGGGGTTGCATCCGCGCAGCTTTTATCGCTACTTTGAAGATAATTTCACGCATTACATCGATAATTCCGGCTGCGGCAATTCGGTCAATAGCCACCATCCCTATGCCTTAAAGTTGATTCTCGACAGTATGCGCCATTGGATGACGGAATATAGGGTCGATGGCTTTCGCTTCGATTTGGCGGCCAGTCTCGGTCGTGAAAAATGGGATTTCTCCCCCGAAGCCAGTTTCTTTAAGGCCATTATGCAGGATCCAATCCTGTCCACGGCAAAACTGATCGCCGAACCCTGGGATATTGGCCGCCACGGTTATCAACTCGGTCATTTTCCGGACAGCTGGTACGAATGTAACGATAAGTTTCGCGATACGGTACGCAGCTTCTGGCGCGGCGACCAGGGCGTGACCGGCGACTTCGCCACCCGCTTGATGGGCTCCAATGATGTCTTTCATAAGGGTGCAATGGGCTATTCGGCCACCATTAACTACGTCACCTATCACGATGGCTTCACCCTGCACGACCTAGTGTCCTATAACAACCGGCACAATGAGGCCAACAAAGAACACAATATGGACGGCCACGGTCATAACCTCAGTTTCAATCATGGTGTCGAAGGCGCAACCAAAGATCCTCAAATCATTGCACTGCGCGCCCGTCAGAAACGCAATTTCATCGCCACCCTAATGATGTCTCAAGGTGCCTTGCACTTTCTCGGCGGTGATGAGATCGGCCGCAGCCAAGGTGGCAACAACAATGCTTATTGCCAGGATAACGACATCAGTTGGTTACAGTGGGCCGAACGCGATACTCAGCTTGAAGCCTTTACCCGACAGGTGATCGCTCTGCGCAAGAGCAGCTCCCTGTTCAGCGATATGGTATTAAAGGGTCAGCTGAATTTCCAATCGCCCTTTTCGTCCGATGAGGTGCATTGGTATCGGCCCGACGGCTACCTGATGGAAATAAAGGACTGGCACAACCCGATAACCCAGTCTTTTGCCATGTTGCTATCCAGTGATATCAAGGACCCGGCGGTTAATTTGCACCTCTGTGATGAATATTATCTGGTGATCTTTAATGCCAGTGATGTCGACATTGAGTTTACCCTGCCGGCCAATCCAATCAGCGGTTGGGTTAGTCTCTGTGATACCGCGCGTAATGATGGCCTCTTGCCGGAAGAGCCAGCGGTCGCGAGGGATCTGTATCTGCTCATGGCCCATTCGCTGGTCGTCTTGGGCAAGGCCCAGAAGTCCTGATGACTGGCCCCTAGGCGGGTTTGTGTCGGTGCGGCGCACGTTCTATAATGCGCCGTTCCGATACGCCAACTCATATGTGACCGCCTCATGTCTATTAGTAACGCCATTGTCCACCAGTTTTCCCGTACCCCCGACACCGACACCCTGACGCTGCGCGCCGATGAGCTTGACGTCGATGAACCACTACAGGGCCTGTTGGGTCAGGTGAAGACTGCTTTCTACAATCGCAGTAACAAACAGTATGGCCGCTTCAGTGACGAGGCCGGGCACGTCAAGGCATTGGCCGGACAATGGCTAAATGGGGGTCTCGGTTTTGTCACCCTGAGCGAACAATGGATGAAACACCTGCAAACCGAACTTGCCGCCCGTGAGCTCGATATAGAGGGCTATTGGTTGTTTGCTCAGGAAACCCTGGAACAGGGCAATCAACTGTGGTTTTTCCACTTCAAACACAAGCCGGGTCTGTATTTGAGCCAACAGCTCGACCTGGGCAACTCGGCCATGATCGATTTTGGCCGACTGGGCTTTGGTGGTGTAATCGATTTAGCGGCTTTGGCCCGCAAGGATGCGCAATATCTGACGGTCAGCTTTGGCTTCGGTGATCGGGCCCTGCAGGTAGCCCTGCTCGATGTGGTCAACTTCGTCGATACCCTAGATACCTCTGTCGATACGGATCGCTTTATGGCCATCGTTAAGGCCTATAGCGAAACTCTGCCGACGGACAAGGGCGCCAACTATCGGCGTAAAGCTATCGAATACTGCACCGAGCAAGACAAGTTGGGCGAGACGGTGGTCTGTAATGAGATATCCGTGGCCCTGACAGAGGCCCAAGACCCGGCGCGCTCGGAAAGTTTGGTGACCTTTATGCAGCAAACCGAGCCTGAAGCGAAGACCGAATTTATACCCGACCGTAAGAGCTTGAAAAAGTATCTGCGTTACACCGGTAAGAGCAAAGAGGTCTCGATCAGCTTTAGCAATGATCTGCTGGGTAAAAATGTAAACTATAATCCGGACAATGAGTCGCTGACTATTACCAATCTGCCGGCATCCTTGCTCAAGCAGCTCAAAGACGAATTAGAGCCACTGTAATTTAATCCATCCTGACGAGAGCGACTATGACCAATAATGATGTACTACGTCGAATACGCTATATTTTCAGCCTGACCGACAAGAAAATGATTGCCCTGTTTGCTGCCGGTGGTCTGGAAGCGACTCGCGCCGACGTCAGTCAATGGTTGAAAAAAGATGAGGATCCGGATTTTCAGAAATGTACCGACCTCAAGCTCGCACGCTTTTTGAACGGTTTTATCATTGAGCATCGCGGTAAGAAAGAGGGCGAGGAGCCCGTGGCCGAAACGCGCTTGACCAATAATATTATTTTCCGAAAACTGAAAATCGCGCTCAATCTGACTTCGACCGACATACTGGCCCTGCTGCAGGACACCAATTTCCGCCTCGGCAAGTCTGAACTGTCGGCCTTTTTCCGAAAACCGACCCATGTTCTGTATCGGGAATGTCAAGACCAGATACTGCGCAACTTCCTCCAGGCCCTACTGCACAAGCACCATAAACCCCAGTCCTGAAGCTCAGTTCTGAACCCCAGCCCTGAACCTCAGTCCTGAACCCGGCCGCGCAGCGCCTTGGTCTTACCGTGTTGGGTCTTGCTGTCTACGCGTCGGCGCTGTGAGCCGCGGGTCGGCTTGGTGGCTCGGCGCGCTTTCTGGACCACCCCTGCGCCCTGAATGAGTTGCTGTAAACGGCTTAGGGCCTCGGCACGGTTTTTTTCTTGGGTGCGAAAGGTCTGCGCCTTGATGACCAAAACCCCTTCACTAGTGACCCGGCTGTCTTTCAACGCCATCAGCCGCTCCTTGTAAAAGTCCGGTAGCGAGGAGGCCGGTATATTAAAGCGCAGGTGGATGGCACTGGACACCTTATTGACGTTTTGCCCGCCCGCACCCTGTGCCCGAATGGCATTGAGTTCGATTTCATCGTCGCCTAGGGCGATATTTGCCGTAATAAATAACACGCTATTGTTCATCTCAAGGTCTGAGCCATCAGTTTACCAGAGCCGAGCGTGCGCTGCCGGCGAAAAAATCATCTCGCCGGCCTGAAGACGGCTTCAGCTCGCCTTATTAAGGCTTTCGGCGCACAGACGGTATTGCTCCAGGCACTCGGCATTGGCCAATGCCGACAGATTTTGCGGTAGCTCGCCGCGCAGTATTTGGGTCACCGCTAGTTCAACCTTCTTACCGGAACGGGTATAGGGAATCGCATCGACCGCCAGAATGTGGCTGGGCACATGTCTGGGCGTGGTGTTGCTGCGAATCGCCTGGCGGATGCGTTGGCGCAGGCCGTCATCCAGTTCACACGCGGCGGCCAGTTCGATAAAGAGCACCACCTCAACATCATCTGCCGTGGCGCGGCCGACCACCAGTGAGTCGGCTATCTCGGCCAGACCATCCACCTGGCGGTAGATTTCGGCCGTGCCGATGCGTACGCCGCCCGGATTCAGGGTGGTATCGCTGCGGCCCAGAATTACCACCTGGCCCTGGTCATCGATGCTGCAAAAGTCGCCCTGTGCCCAGACCCCTGGAAAGCGTTCAAAATAGGCCGCATGATAACGGCGATTTTGGTCGTCCTGCCAGAACCCAAGCGGCATACAGGGCGCGGGCGCGGTGCACACCAGCTCACCGCGTTGATCGATTACCGCCTGGCCCTGGTCGTTCCAAGATGCCACCGCCATGCCCAGATTGGCCGCTTGGATTTTGCCGCGGCGCACCGGCTGCCAGGGGTTGCCACCGACAAAGCAGGACACAATATCGGTGCCACCGGAAATAGAATGCAGCATCAGGTCTTGTTTGATAGCGCGATAGACCCAGTCAAAATCTTCTGGCGCGAGCGGCGAACCGGTTGAAAAAATGGCCCGCAGGGCACTGAGGTCGAGGTCATCGGTATTCATTTCCTGGCTGCGACAGGCGCTGAGAAATTTGGCACTGGTACCAAAGTGGGTAAAGCCGTGCCGTGCCGCCAGTTGCCAGAGAATGGTCGGGGCCGGATACATCGGGTTGCCATCGTAAAGCACCAGGGTCGCACCGGTGCTCAGGCCCGATGCCAGCCAGTTCCACATCATCCAGCCGGTGGTGGTGAAATAGAACAAGACCGAGTCGGCCGACACATCAGCGTGCAGGCGATGCTCCTTGATATGTTGCAGCAGGGTACCGCCCGCGCCATGAATGATGCACTTGGGCTTGCCGGTGGTGCCGGATGAAAAGAGAATATAGAGCGGCTGATTGAACGGCCAGCGGCGCAGTTCCGGCACTGTTCGATCCCCCTGAACCAGGCTGGCAAACTCGACACTGTTGGCCAGCGCTGGGGCATCGGGTAAGACGGCGACATTGATCAGGTGGGTCACCGACGGCATAGCGCTGCGCAATTGAGCGACCACCTCGTGCCGGGTATAGGTCTTGCCGCCATACTGATAACCGTTGCCAGCCAGCATCACCTTAGGTTCGATCTGGCTAAAGCGATCACAGGCACCCTCGAAACCAAAATCCGGTGACGCCGAGGCCCAGATGGCACCGAGATAAGCGGTTGCCAACATGCCGATCAAGGCTTCGGGGGTATTACCCAGGTAGGCCACGACCCGATCGCCGGGTTGCAGAGCGCAGTCTTGTTGCAGAAAGGCAGCTAATTGCAGGGTCTGGTCGGTCAACTCGCGGTAGCTCAGATGAATCTCCGGTCGAGATTCACTGCAGGCAATCAGCGCCGTGTGTTCCGGGGCCCCGGTAGCCAGCAGGTTTTCAGCAAAATTAAGCCGCGCGTCGGGAAACCACTCAACCCCCGGCATCGGCTGATCGGTCAGCACTCTATCGCCCATCTCGCCGCGAACCTGGCCAAAGCGCCATACTTCGGACCAAAATGCAGCCAATTCGGTAACGCTATAGTGCTGCAGTTCCTGGTAACTGGCAAAAGACTGGCCAGTGCTGTGCGTCAATTGGTCGGCAAAGGCTGTCAGTTGGCTGGTGGCAATTTGTTCTGGAGTGGGTTGGAACAGGAGATCGGTCATGACAATTTCGCTCGTCTGGTATCGCGCAGGGTCCCGGTTGTTGTATGCAGCTGAACACCGGTCATTTGAGACCAAGGGTAACGTCTTTAACGATAAAGGCAACTCGTTCCTTATCTTTATGCCGAGTCACTTCTGGGGCGATGATCAGGGCCTCTCAAGACTCGCCGCGCTAGACTCTAGCTGAATCGGGATGGTCAGGGTGCAACACAGGCCGCCCAAGTGCGAGGGGCCCAAATCGAGGTGGCCGTTCAGCCATCGTTCGACATAATGCTGCACAACGTTCAGACCGGTGCCCAGAAATTCGTAGGGCTTGGAAGTCACGAAGAGTTTGAGGGCATCGACGCAATGGCCTTCATCGAGGCCCGTGCCGGAATCTTCGATGGTGATGATCACAACCTTGGGTGTCTGCTTCAGCGTAACCAGAGCGCGCCCGGCGCTATATGCCTCCAAGCCGTGCAGCAAGGCATTGCTAAGCAACTCCTTGACTAACCGGGTGAGCAGGATCAGGGGTAGGTAGATGGTCTCGCTGGGGTTTTCGGTGCGCACTTCAAGATGATGCGAGGTCTTGCGGAATAGGCCGTTAAACTGGCGCTGCCAGTAGTCCTGAATCACCGATGCCGGCAGGCTTTGGACATCGTTGTCGGTCGCATCGTGCACTCTTCTGTCGAAATGGCGGTAAATGCGCGCCAATTGATCGGCAGACTTGCGCGCCGAATCGAGCAGGGCCTGATTTTCACCACTGAATTGATCCGGTGACAAGAGAGCCATAAAATTGAGCAGATTGCCGACTGAGCGGTTACTCATTGGCACCAGACCGGCCAATTGCTCGGCCAGTAATAGCATTTTGCGGTTACCGGCGATCTGGCCCTCGAGTTGAGTCACCCGTTTGAGCGCAGTTGCCTTGAGATCTTCATTGGTCGCCAGCGAGTCGATCGCCTCGATCAGGGTATCCTCTATCCTACTGCGAATAATCAGCTGTCCGAGCACATTGGCATAGGTCCGGGCGAGATCAAATTGGTCGACGGCCAGCGGCTGATGATGAACCAAGTTGTCGATAAAGATCCAACCAAACAGGGTATTATCGGAAAAGACGGCGGCCTGGAGGTGCCAACCCATATCGACTACTTTACCCAGTTCCTGTAACTCAGTATGGTCGGTGTAGCGTACTCGATCCTCTTGCTGGCTCAGGATCAGATGTTCCCCCACCGGGGCACGAAAATCATGTTCTCTACGCAACTGGCCTTGCGCATCGGTACCCCAGGTACCCACCTGTTCGTTGCTGATGGGGTCATATAGCAAGATACCGGCCCGGTCAAAGCCCAATGGATCCAGCAAAGCCAGTACGGCTCGGCGGAATAGGTCATCGAGATTCTTGGCATTGGCCAACTTTTTAAAGGCATCATCTAGATGCTGTAAATTAGACATAAACTTTTCACGGTTCTGGCCGATTAAAGAGGATATTACCGAAGTTTAGCAGGCTTTTGTGATTTCAACCGAGACGGGCGATTTGCGCACGAGACGGTTGCACACTAATCTGTAGGGGATATAGCGTATGAAAGGGGTCAAGTAATGGCTACAACTGAGATGTGGGTCGTGGTTCAGCTAAATTCGGAACCGTTGGCCTTTCCCGCCACACTGATTAAAGAGGTAGTGCCGTGGCAAACTCTAAATCCGGTGCCAAGCCAAGCCTTGGGCGTTATGGGTCTGATCAGTTTGCGGGGTGAAACGCTGGCGGTGATGGATGTATTACAGATGAGTGGCCTCGGCAATGTTGAAAAACCAAGCTTTATGTTGGTGCTGGATTTTCCCGACAGCCGGGTTGGGGTCGCCGTCGACAAGGTCGAGGGCGTGCAGTATTTTAATGTTGATCAGATCGACACCAATATGGCTGGTGGCTATATCCAGGGAACCATGACCCGCGAGGAGCGACTCTATCAGCTCATCAGCTCATCAGCCTTGGAGCAGTTGATGGGCCAGTACACGGATATTTCGATCATCACGGACCCCGGCTAGTAGCGTGCCTTGACCGACTCTAGCAAGGCCAGCAGGGCCAGGCGATCGGCCTCGCTTTCTTGGGTCCAGAAAAAAACCCGGGTCTGGCGCGGATGTCGGTCAAACCAGAACAGACCGGATTTCAATTGTTGGCGCTGTTCCAGACACCAAAGAATGGTATCGGCACCCTGTTCAGCCGTACGTAAACGTTTGCCCATGCGGTTAGTAAAGCCGGGTAAGGCTTTGGCCAGTGCATCGGTGCCGACCCAGCCAGGATGCGAGCAGGAAAATACTAGTTTTTTATAGCGTTGTGCCAAGAGCCCGTTCAGTACCACCTGAGCCCTTTTTGCGTTGGCGTAGCTTGTTACCTTATCGTATGGCCGCTGTTGCCAGCCGAGATCGTCCAGCTGCAGCTTATGCAGGTACATACCGCCACTGGCAACCCAGTGAACCGGTGCGCCGGTGCGTAACCGATCCTCCTCAATCAGCCGATCGAGCAATAAATAATGGCCGACCACTTGGGCGCCAAAGATGGTATCAAATTGGCCATCGACCAGGGTTGGCTGGCTGGGCATACCCCCAGCGTTCAAGACCAGCCCATCGTAGAGCCCCAGATGCAGTGTCTGAATAGCCTCAAAGTTGCCTAAATCAAGGGTTTGGAAGCTGACACCCGCCTGTCCGGCAAAATTGGCGTCGAAATCTTGTTGGGTCCGGGCCGTAACAGTGACCTCAGCGCCCATTGCCAGCAGTGCTTGGGTGACCGCGCCACCAATGCCTCGACTGCCGCCAGTGACGAGAAAATGTTTGCCGGCAAACTTGGCGGCATTGAACTCCGAAAAAAGCCGAGCATGACGCTGGTAGCCGCTTTGGTCGAATGAATAGATAATACTGAGATCGAGCAATTTATTGAACATGGTCATACTCGCTGTGCTGGTGCAGACTATACGGTGAGGCCCGCGCATTGGTTCAACTGTTATAGTTTGAACGCAGCAGGCCGTGTAGGTACTGCACGGTGCATTTTATTTGCACATTTGGCGGTTACTCTGGTCCAACCCTAGGTCTTTAAACCCAGGTCTTTAAACCCAGATCTTTAAACCCAGGTCCTTAACCCAGGTCCTTAACCCTAGGTCTTTAACCCCAGGTCTAATTCCAGGTCTAATCCCATAGGTAAATGATCGTCTATGTTTGTTTCAATTC
>Ga0307492_10001043_pt1:0-5000 | contig 11537 bp, 10 predicted proteins | sample SI3LmetaG_FD_202365 | JGI IMG/M metagenome (GOLD analysis project Ga0307492, IMG submission 202365) | Sea-ice brine microbial communities from Beaufort Sea near Barrow, Alaska, United States - SI3L | ecosystem: Environmental > Aquatic > Marine > Coastal | place: USA: Alaska | collected...
ATGGCGCTATTTTTATGGTTCGTGATTATACACCAGCAAATAATTATAATAATTTATTAGACCGTGTTTTACGACACAGAGATTCGATTATTTCACATTTAAATTGGGTTTGTATTTTCTTAGGTTGTCATGCATTTGGGTTTTATATCCATAATGATACTATGCGTGCATTAGGAAGACCACAAGATATGTTTTCAGATAAAGCAATTCAATTACAACCAATTTTTGCTCAATGGATTCAAAATATTCATTTATTAGCACCAGGAACAACAGCACCAAATGCTTTAGCAACAACAAGCTATGCTTTTGGCGGTGAAGTTATTGAAGTTGGTGGTAAAATTGCAATGATGCCTATTAAATTAGGTACCGCAGATTTTATGGTACACCATATCCATGCCTTTACAATTCATGTAACAGTTTTAATTTTACTAAAAGGTGTATTATATGCACGTAGTTCAAAATTAATTCCAGATAAAGCTAATTTAGGTTTCCGTTTCCCTTGTGATGGTCCAGGTCGTGGTGGTACATGCCAAAGTTCAAGTTGGGATCATGTATTCTTAGGTTTATTCTGGATGGTGCGACCCGTTGGTAACGTAAAATTTGCAACAGCAAATATATAAGGTTATCGTATTCTCTATAAATGGATCACACTTATATAAAATTTAAAATTATTACATTTACTGAGGAATAAATAATGATTGAATTCTTAAAAGAATTTTTTTGGGGAGTTTTAGGAGGTTTAGTTTAATATGCTAAATTCTTTATTACCAATAGCCGGAGCAGTCGTAGGTGTTGGTACTGGAACTATGATCTCAGAAAGTGCATTACTGACTCCTAAGGCAATTGGTTTATTTTATGTTGGAATTGCAAAAGCTTGCTATGTCTCTACGGGGAGCAAGCAAGTAGCTTGTGTAATAGCGGCTCTTGCTTGTGGGACAGCTTTATTACCAGGTCCGCATCAAGGACCTTTTATCGTAGCCTGTGCTGCTGCCGCTCGAGGCGCTGACAAATTATAAATTAAAAGTCAAAGAATTAAATAATAGTAATTTTATAAAAGTATAAACCTAGGTAAAAAAATTTTATTTTTATCTAGATAATTGATCTAATAATAAAGAATATAACTACTTTTAAATAGGGTTCAATTCCCTCGAGGTGCCTGTTGCCTCGCCCTGGTATCTTACCAACTATGACGAGGGTCATACTTTGGGTTTAGCAAAGATATTAGGTATTCTTCTATGGTTAAAAGTTGTTTACTTTCATGGAAAAGTATGTATTTAAGCATGATATATCGAAATAAGAAAGCCAGTGGCTTTAGGTTAGATATTAAATTTGATGGCAGTTCGTACCTCTGGTATTAAACCCGCCTCAAATACCCTTAAACGTTTAATATTCGTCCATATTAAAACGACAGGAAGTAGCGGATTACCGCGAAATGGGATCGTGTAATGTACAGGCCTAAAGAAGAAATGATATTTAATTGTGGAACGGTGGAAAGCGGATAGCAAGGCCTTACAAGGCGGGTACCTAGCTCATATTAGCTATTCGTGAGGGACCTTTGGGAGAAAGCAAGCCATTTTATTTTAAACAATGATAAATTGGATACGCCAACGCCCAGAGGGTCTAAGAGAAATTAATGTTTTAAATTTATAGAGGTACATATGAGCATTCCAGCGTGGAAGGATATCAATTGGTCATTGACCGATAAGAGAATCCTCCGATACCAAACTAGAATTTATAAAGCAGCCAGAGATGGTAACATCTCAAAGGTAAAGTGTTTACAAAAGCGTCTCCTGAAAAGTCCGGATGCTAAATTAATTGCAGTAAGGCGGGTAACGACCTTAAACAAAGGCAAAACGACTCCAGGAATCGATAGACAAATATACGTTACGGACATAGAAAAGATAAAATTAGTAAAGCGATTGAGGTTGGATGGTAAAGCGTTACCTATCCGTCGTGCATATATCCCGAAACCGGGTAAAACAGAGAAAAGGCCCCTTGGTATTCCCACAGTGGGAGATAGAGCAAAACAAGCCTTATGTAGACTTGCTCTTGAACCTGAATGGGAAGCTCGTTTTGAAATTAACTCATATGGGTCTCGCCCAGGTCGTAATTGTCAAGATGCCATGGAAGCTATTTTCACCTCTCTTCGGAATCATTCAAATGATAAAGGGTATCATAAATATGTTCTAGATGCTGAAATATCCAAATGTTTTGATCAAATTGATCACACGTATCTTTTAAAGAAACTTAATACTCTTCCCGAAATGGAAGCTCAGGTTAAAGCGTGGTTGAAAGCAGGCATTATGGAAGAATTTTCAAAAACAAAACAATGGAACGATATCCCAGAAAATCAAAAAGGAACTCCGCAAGGTGACATTATATCCCCGCTTTTATCTAATATTGCTCTCCACGGAATGGAAGAACACATGAAAGATTGGATTTGTACAAAACCTTCGTTTGCGAAAACGAACAAGTATAATAAAATCGCGAAACGCAAATCATTGTCGATAATTCGCTACGTAGATGATTTTGTGATAATTCATAAAGATGAAAACATTATTCGCGAAGCAAAAGCAGAAATATCAAAGTGGTTATGGGACGGTCCCCGTCTTGTGCTCAGTGAAGATAAAACTGCCATACGCAACACAAATAAAAGTTTCGACTTTCTCGGATTTACATGTATCACCATAACAAGGGTCAGTAGTACTAGAGCTAAAATATATCCGAGTAGATTATCCCAAGCGAAACTACTTTTAAAAGTTCGACAAATTGTTATAAATAATCGTAACGCTTCTAGTTATAACCTGATTAATTTACTTCGTCCTGTTATTATAGGATGGGCAAACTATTTTCGCTTCAGCGAATGTTCTTCCATCTTTAGTAAACTTACACACCTTATCTTTCAAAAGCTTCGTGCTTGGGTATTCCGTAGGGACACCCGTAATGGAAAGAAAGAGGTGAAACAAAGGTATTTCCCTAGTAATAAAACTTATTTATTCGATAGTGCAAAACACCAAGACAATTGGGTTTTACATGGAAAACAACTAGGTAAATCAGGAATAGGAAAAGAAAACTGGCTTCCTCATCTTTCATGGGTCAAATCAAGAAAATGGGTAAAAATACGAGGAGATTACTCGCCGTACAACGGAGATAATTTATATTGGGGAAAACGAACAATCAATAAAGGAACTTGGAACATTCGACAACGAAAACTGATCAAATCGCAAAAAGGGTGTTGCCCATACTGCAAAACCCCATTCTTAATTGATTCAGTCGTGGAAGTCGATCATATTATTCCAAGTTCTAAAGGTGGTAAAGACGTATATTCAAATCTTCAGCTTCTTCATAAACATTGTCACATCTTAAAAACTCGGCAAGATAATGTATTTAAAAAGAATTATCAACCGATTCAGAAGATTGTGAAAACGCAGACATAATATCTTTTAGGCAGGAGCCGGATGAGGTGAAAATCTCACGTCCGGATCTGTCGACGGGGGCTAAGGTAACAAGGCCTCTAGTTTAACTACAACTCAATTTCAGTAGTAATTTTCCATTTCAGTTGGAAAATGCAATCTGATGTTTGGGGAACTATTACACCAGACGGTAGTATTTCACATATTACAGGTGGAAATTTTGCAAAAAGCGCGATTACAATTAATGGGTGGTTGCGTGATTTCTTATGGTCACAAGCTTCTCAAGTAATTCAGTCATATGGTTCTGCGTCTTCAGCATATGGTCTAATTTTCTTAGGTGCACATTTCATATGGGCATTTAGTTTAATGTTCTTATTCAGTGGCCGTGGCTATTGGCAAGAACTAATTGAATCAATTGTTTGGGCACATAATAAATTAAACTTTGCTCCTACAATTCAACCTAGAGCATTAAGCATCACTCAAGGTCGTGCTGTTGGATTAGCACACTATTTATTAGGCGGTATTGGAACAACATGGGCATTCTTTTTAGCTCGTGCGATTTCCATTACTTAATAAATTTTAAATACATAATTAAATAAGTTTTTCTTTTATGAGTGCATAAAAGAAACTTTTTAAGTTCCATTTTATTTACAACTATAAATTATATAAAAAGGTATCTAACGATTATGGCAACTAAATTTCCAAAGTTTAGCCAAGCCCTTGCACAAGATCCAGCAACTAGACGAATTTGGTATGGTATAGCAACTGCTCATGATTTAGAAGCTCATGATGGTATGACGGAAGAAAACTTATACCAAAAAATCTTTGCATCACATTTTGGACATCTTGCAATTATTTTCCTTTGGACTGCAGGAAATTTATTCCATGTAGCATGGCAAGGTAATTTTGAAAAATGGGTTTCAAATCCCTTAAAGGTGCGTCCAATTGCCCATTCTATTTGGGATCCACATTTTGGAGAATCAGCATTAAAAGCATTTAGTAAAGGAAATACCTACCCTGTAAATATTACATTTGCAGGTTTATATCAATGGTGGTATACAATTGGTTTTAGAACAAATCAAGAATTGTACAAAGGTTCTATTGGATTATTATTACTTGCAAGTGTTTTATTGATTGCTGGTTGGTTACATCTACAACCAAAATTCCGTCCAAGTTTATCATGGTTTAAAAACAATGAATCACGTTTAAATCACCATTTATCAGGATTATTAGGATTTAGTTCATTAGCGTGGACTGGTCATATTGTACACGTAGCAATTCCAGCATCTCGTGGTGTTCATGTTGGTTGGGATAATTTCTTAACAACTCCACCGCATCCAGCAGGACTAACACCATTTTTTACTGGTAATTGGACAGTATATGCTGAAAATCCTGATAGTTCAACACATGCGTTTAATACAAGTGATGGAGCGGGTACAGCAATTTTAACATTCTTAGGTGGTTTCCACCCACAGACACAATCTTTATGGTTAAGTGATATGGCTCACCACCATTTAGCTATTGCTGTAGTTTTCATAGTTGCTGGTCACATGTATCGAACAAATTTCGGGATTGGACATAACATGA
>Ga0307492_10001046_pt1 | contig 11517 bp, 10 predicted proteins | sample SI3LmetaG_FD_202365 | JGI IMG/M metagenome (GOLD analysis project Ga0307492, IMG submission 202365) | Sea-ice brine microbial communities from Beaufort Sea near Barrow, Alaska, United States - SI3L | ecosystem: Environmental > Aquatic > Marine > Coastal | place: USA: Alaska | collected 2017-05-06
GAACCCCGCGTGCGGGGTTTTTTTTTGCCCAGTACAACAGATCCGCTGGCCAGCCAAGCTGATAGGCGGGGAGCGGGAGCGTCGCTGAAGCTTAATGGCATGCGCAGGCGCATTACCTTCAATAGCTTGCACTCATCGCCTTGCAGGACACACCATGACTCTTATTCAGTTGGCTACTGCTTTAACCCCGGTACTGGCCGTTTTTATCCTGCTGGTGATCCTTCGCCTGCCCGCCAGTAAGGCCATGGCACTCAGTCTGATCGCCACGGCCGTCACTGCGTTTCTGGTTTGGCAGGTGCCGGTTGATCGGATGGCTGCCTCAGTATTGGAAGGGTGGGTCATCGCCTTGACGATCGTCTGGATCGTCTTTGGCGCCATTCTACTCTTGAATACCCTGCAGTACTCCGGCGCGATTGCCGTGATCCGCGACGGTTTTACCCAAATAACAGCCGACCGACGCATCCAGGTGGTGATCATCGGTTGGTTGTTTGTCTCCTTCCTTGAGGGTGCGTCGGGCTTTGGCACACCGGCGGCTATCGTGGCGCCATTAATGGTGGCCTTGGGCTTTCCGCCGATGGCGGCCGTGGTGTTAGCCCTGATAGCCGACAGTTCGGCGGTATCCTTCGGCGCGGTCGGTACGCCCACCCTGGTGGGCATCGGCCGGGGTATTGAGGGGGCCAGTGCAGAGTTTCTGCAGGCGGTGTCGGTCCAAGCGATTGCCATTGATATAATGGTGGCGTCCTGCTTGCCCCTATTGATGGTGATGATTCTGACGCGTTTTTTTGGCCCGAATCGATCCCTGCGTGAAGGCTTGCAAGTCTGGCCATTTGCCCTCTTTGGTGGCCTATCCTTTACCGTTCCGGCCTGGCTGGTGGCGACATACCTGGGGCCGGAATTTCCGGCTATTTTCGGTGCCCTGATCGGACTGGTGTTGACCACCGGCGCGGCGCGAATTGGTTTTTTAATGCCCAAGCAGCTCTGGACCTTTGCCGAGTCGGCTGCAGCGCCGCTAACCGAGCCAGGCCAGGCCACTATGTCCCTATGGCGGGCTTGGCTGCCTTATTTGCTGGTGGTTGGGCTGCTGGTCGTGACCCGACTCGATTTTTTACCATTCAAAGGCTGGTTATTAGCCACCGCGCTGACCTGGTCGGATATCCTTGGGACCTCGGTCACCGTGGCCGCCCAGACCCTATACTTGCCCGGTACGGTCTTTGTTTTGGTCGCCTTGCTGACTATTCCCCTGTATCAGCAGAATCGTCATCAGGTCAAGGCCGCCTGGCTTGATTCGGTACAGTCACTCGGTCCTACGGTGATCGCATTGGCGGCGTCAGTGCCGATGGTGCGGATCTTTCTCAACTCGGAGATCAATCAAGCGGGTTTGGCCAGTATGCCACTGGAGCTGGCCGCTCTGGCCGCCGATACCTTTGTAGGGGCCTGGCCGCTGTTTGCACCGTTGATTGGCGCCCTGGGCTCGTTTATCGCCGGGAGTGCGACCTTTTCGAACATGATGTTTGCTGGTTTGCAGCAATCGACCGCCCTAGAGTTGGGTCTCGATCTTGAGGTGATGCTGGCACTGCAGGTGATCGGTGCTAATGCCGGTAATATGATCAGTGTGGTCAATGTGGTTGCGGCCGCCTCGGTGGTCAATTTGGTCGGTAAGGAGGGTGAGATTATCCGCTATACGTTGGTGCCGATGCTCTATTACTGTTTTGGTGCTGGACTTTTGGCGTGGCTATTTCTCGCCTAAAGAGAGCTTTCTCGCCTAAAAAGAGCTGTCGTGGTGACCGGTGGCTAGGTGACAAGGTGGCTAGGTGGCTAGGTGGCTAGGTGAACAGCAGTAAGGTGAGCAGCGACCAGGCTGCGCTGCTCGGGCGGCACCGCATCGCCTTGCGCGGATATTAGCCTGATCGAGTTCTGGCGCGCTGCAGATAGGCGGTTAAAGCTAGGATCAGTAGTACAGTCGGAATCAGAGCAATGACGATAATGGCCGACCAACCCTGGGCGAACAGGATGGCACCTGCCGCAAATGATGCGGTCGCTTGCAGAATGAAGATCGAAAAGTCATTAACTGCCTGAATCTTGAATTTCTCCTCAGGCAGATAATTTTGCGCCAATAGGGTCGTTCCGCCGATAAACAGAAAGTTCCAGCCTAGGCCCAAAAGTACCAGCGTCCACCAATAGTGCACTACCTCGGCACCGGCGAATGCGACGACAGTGGTCAAGAGAAACGCGAGTAGCCCAACATAGATGATCTTGAGGCTACCAAAACGGCGAATCAGTTCGCCGGTTATGAGCGAGGGCAGATACATCGCCATGATATGGCTCTGGATAACCCACTTGGTGCTGGCCAGGCTGTGCAGGTGGATCTCGTGCATCGCTAGTGGCGTAGCGGTCATCACGAAGGCCATGACGCTGTAGCCGACGGATGCAGCCGCGATGGCAATCAGCAGGGTTGGCCGTTTGAAGATGGCGCCGATCGGGAAGTGGCTCGCGCTCTGGCTGGCCGCGGCGCTCTCTGGGTTGTTCTTAAAAAATAGCAGCAGGACAAAGGCAATTAGAGTAGAGAACGACAGCAGGGCGTAGGAGCCCGCGTAGTCGACCGCGAGCAGCTGCCGACCATAGGTAGCAGTCTCGGTGCCGATAACCGCGGCAGCCACGCTACCGAGCATTAGGATGGATACGGCTCGCCCACCCAGGCTCGGATGGTTAGCGCCTTCGATAGCCGCGAAGCGGAATTGCTGTACCACGGCCAGTGTCGCGCCAATGCCGGCAATGGCCAATAAAAAAAGCACAAACTGACTCTGGTGGATGGCCCAAGCCGCGAGCAGGGAGCAGAGACTGGACAAGAGCATGGCGGCGAGGAAGATCGGTTTGCGGCCAAAGCGTTGCATTAGCAGGGCCGCCGGTATGGCACCTATGGACAGGCCCACGACCATCAGGCTGATCGGTAGGGTGGCCCATTGCGGCGACGGTGCCAGCGCCTTGCCGACAAAGCCGCTGGTGAGCACAATGGCCGATGAGATGGCCATTGCGAAAGGCTGAACCAATACCAGTAACCAGCTGTTTCGTCCTAATCCAAACATATTCGCCTCTCTCACCATCGTGTGCCGAAGTTTTGGCCTCGCTTGGGGGTGCCTATCGACCATGATGCAAAAAAAAGGCGTACCTTGCGGTACGCCTTGTATATGGCTCCTCGAGCTGGACTCGAACCAGCGACCAATAGATTAACAGTCTACTGCTCTACCAACTGAGCTATCGAGGAAAAGTCGGTATAATCACGTTGTTGGACGCGATAACAAAATAAGTTGGCTCCTCGAGCTGGACTCGAACCAGCGACCAATAGATTAACAGTCTACTGCTCTACCAACTGAGCTATCGAGGAACAACGGGGACGTATTCTAATGTCAGATCAGTGAGAGTCAATAGCTAAGGGATTGTTTTTTTTAGGTTTTTCCCGAATTGGGCAAATTAGAACCGGTTTTGGCGCTATTTGCTCACAAAGCACTCAGTGCTGATTATTATTACACCAGCTGGCCCTTGGGGTTTGAAGTTCGGACCGGCTTTGCCTGAGTTGCTGATCACCGCCGGGCGTTTTAGATTGCCTGTCGTTTTGTTTAGGTATTATTTAGGCACTATTATTGCATTAGACCGTTAACCGGTTTAAACCGTCAAAAATCCGAAGGAGTTAAGTATGCTGACCCTAGAAATGATCGACGCAGGCGTCAAAATAGCGGCAGGCATGTTGTTGAGTGGCTTGGTCTTTCTCTATTATCTACGCCGTCACCAATCTTTGGACACTCGTGTCGAGGCTGAGATTCGACGCCGACGGGAACTATTGGAGTTGGTCGCTGCGAACGTCGGGCGGGTGCATTACGTCTATCAGCAATATTTGGCCCTGGCGACCGAGTTTACCCGCTATGGTCAGCAATGGCCCAAAGCGCGCCGTGATGAGTTGGCCCGGGTCGGGGATGAGTTGGCAGTGGTGTTCCACGCCCTCACCGAAGCCGAAAGCACGCTGCTATTGCTGGGTGAAAAACGTCTGGAGCGCGCACTACGCATCTATGGTGCCAAGATTGTCAATCTGCGTCGGCAAATTTATGCCGAGAAAAAACAGCTCAGCGGTGAAGAGATTCATGTGCTTGATGAAGTCAAAAAGGAAATTTCCCAATTGAAGGAAAGTTTTTTTGACGCCCTGAGTGTGCGCTATATGCCCAAGAAGGCGGCCGGTTGATGGCTCGAAAACCCTGTCGGCGTTGTCGGCAGGTGCGTCTGAGTGCTCTCGTGGTGGTGGTTTTTGTCCTGCTCGGTTATGGCCTGCTGAAAACCTCAGTCTAGTATTGTGTGCAGACCGGTCTAAATGTCAGCTTTAACCTGTATTTTCCAGCCTAAACCGTTATTATGCGCGCCGTTTTATCAGCTTAGGGTTTCCGGCAATGACACAGGCGTTATACGATTACCCTTCCTATTCCCCCGGCTTTGGGCTGGCCAATGGTCATGTTCAATCCATAGTACCGTCATTATTCCGCCAGGTAAGCGTGCCTTTCGAGCGCAGTCGACTGGAATTGGCCGATGGCGATTTTCTCCTCTTGGATACGCTGCGGCAATCGACGCCCTCGGCACCCTGGGTTGTTCTCAGTCATGGCCTCGAAGGCTCCAGTCGTCGGCCTTATATGCAGGGTATGGCACGCGCGTTTTACGCCGCCGGTTGGCAGGTGTTGGCGTGGAACTTTCGCGGTTGTGGTGGCGAGTTGAACCGCTTGCCGCGTTTCTATCACAGTGGTGCCATTGCCGACCTTAAGGCGGTGATGATGGAATTGCTCAATAACCAACAGGCCGAGAAAATATTTTTAACCGGATTCAGCATGGGCGGTAACCAGACGGTACTGGCCCTGGCCGAGGCTGATTTGCCGACCGAGGTGATCGGTGGCGTCGGGTTCAGTGTGCCGCTCGATCTGGCCAGCTGTGCCGCCCGCCTTGCGCAACCGACCCAACGTCTTTATATGCAGCGTTTCCTGCGCGATCTGAAGGTTAAGATAGTCGCCAAGTCCGAGCGCTTTCCCGACCAGGTATCCAGCGCCAACTTTGACGACATTAAAGACTTTCGGGCTTTTGACGATCGTTACACCGGGCCGCTCCATGGCTTCACCGATGCGCAGGATTACTGGACCCAATGCTCCAGTAAGCATGCGTTGCCCTATTTGCGCAGACCGACCCTGATCGTCAATGCCGCCGATGACCCATTTTTGGGCAGTAATTGTTTCGATTGCCATTTGGGTGTTCGGTCTAATCGATTGTTTATGGAAATTCCGATCAGTGGCGGCCATGTCGGTTTTGTGCGCTGGAAACTCAACAGCGAGCTGTGGTCTGAAAAACGGGCCCTAGTGTTTGCTAACTATCTTCTGGAGCGAACTTGATCATGACTGCATTACTGCTTTATTGCCGACCCGGATTCGAAAAAGAATGTTTGGCTGAAATTACCTACCTAGCGGGCGAAAAGGGTTATTTTGGCTGGTGTAACCTGATTATAAATTCCGGTTTTGTGATCTTCGAGACCGACTCGGTCGCAGAGGTCTACCCGCTCTGGCAGAAGTCAGTCTTTTGTCGCGAAGCTTGGCCGATCCATGAACGTCTGGAAGACCTAGACCCGAGCGATCGTCTCGGTCCAATCCGGGCAGCGGTCACCCTTGTGGTTGCTGAAACGGGCATAAAACTGTTTGGTAATGTCTCCTGTGAATACGCTGAGGGCGACGATTACCACTCTACTTCCCGCTTTGCCGGCAAGTTTGTCCATCCGGTTCGCCAGGCCCTGCGCAATCAGGGATTGTTGAGCAAAAAAGAGGATACGACCTTACCGACCTTGCGGCTCTTCTTTAAGGATTCCGCCCAGGTGCTGATCGGTCTCGATCAGCCCCGGTTGCGCGCGCCCTGGCCGATGGGTATCGCCCGTCTGCGCTTCCCCAGTGCCGCACCGAGTCGCAGTACGCTCAAGCTGGAGGAGGCCTTTGCGGCCTTCCTAGGGCCGGAATGGCGGTCCCTCTTGGCGGATTGTCGTACCGGGGTTGATCTGGGCGCAGCGCCGGGCGGCTGGACCTGGCAATTGGTCAAGCAGGAACTTTATGTCTATGCGGTTGACAATGGTCCGATGGATAAGGAGCTGATGGCCTCAGGGCTGGTTGAGCATGTCCTAGCCGACGGTTTTATCTGGAAGCCGCTCAAATCGGTCGACTGGCTGGTCTGTGATATGGTCGAAAAACCGGCCCGAGTGGCCCGGCTCATCTATGATTGGTTGGACGGCCGACACGCCAAATACGCTATCTTTAATCTCAAATTACCGATGAAGAAACGCTTTCACCAGTGGCAAGAGATTAAAGACGAGCTCAACGGGTTGATCGCCGAACACCACCCCAAAGCGGTATTTAAGGCCCGTCAGTTGTATCATGACCGAGAAGAAATTACCGTGATGTTGGATCTAAGGAACCAAAACGGATGACCGAACGGCACGCCGATTGTGAACTCGATACCCGGGGCTTGCGCTGCCCCGAACCGGTGATGATGCTGCATCGCCAGCTGCGTAAGATGCAGGTCGGTGAGGTGGTTGAGCTGGTGGCTACCGATCCGGCAACGCTGCGCGACGTGCCGCAATTCTGTGAATTCCTGCCGCATCGTCTGCTGGCCAGCCTGGATAACGAAGGTGACTATCGCTTTTGGATTGAGAAGGGTGAGCGGGCTTAGGCGGGAGCCGGGCTGAGCCCAGCACGCCCGTCGCAAGGCTAAGCTTTGAGCCCTTCAGTCACCGGAGTCGGGGAGTTTCGGCTGATTAGGAAAAGCCGGATCAACAACCAAAATGCCGCATGAGAGAGTCCCGCGATCAGTCCTATCCAGAAGCCGGGGGCGCCCATAGCCGGTACCAACCAATCCATAAATGCCAAAATATAGCCGAGCGGGATGCCGATGCCCCAAAACGATGACAGCATAATATACATCGGGATGCGCGTGTCCTTATAGCCGCGCAAGGAACTGATACAGACGACCTGCAAAACATCGGCTATCTGGAACATAGCGCCATAGCCGAGCAACAGTGTGGCCATCTTTAGTACCTCTAGCTCGGTGCTATACAGACTCGCGATCGGCTGAGCAAACGCATACATGAAACTCGCAAAACAGAAGGAAATCGCTGTGACCAGCAGGATTGTGCTACGCGCCACTAGGCGGGCCGTCTTCGGCTGTTGTGCGCCGATCAAAAAGGAAATCCGCAGGGTGATCGCCAGTCCAATGCTCATTGGGACCATAAAAAAGATACTGACCACATTTAATGCGATCTGATGGCCAGCCACGATATCTGCGCCGAGGGGTGCCAGGAGCAGCGCGACCAACGAAAACATGGTGGCCTCGACAAAAATCGTGAAACCGATTGGGATGCCCAAACTGAGTATTTGGCGGATGATGGCTCGGTTGGGCATCATCCGCAAATGCCACAGGTGGTAGTTCTTAAAGGCTGGGGCGAAGTGCAGATAAGTCAGAAACAGCAACAGGCTGCACCATTGGGCGATGGCCGTCGCCCAGCCGCAACCGATGCCGCCCAAGGCCGGCATGCCGAGCTTGCCATAAATAAGGATGTAGTTAAGCGGGGCGTTAATGAGGACAGTTAGGATAGAAAAAATCATAAAAATTTTTGTATGCCCTAGGCCATCGGTCAAGCCGCGCAATGACAGGACCAATAAAATGGCTGGAATGCCCCAAGCAAAGGCCTTTAGATAGCCGATGGTGATCCGTGCCGAGTTGCTGCCCATTTGAATCAGCTCCAATACCGGGGCGACATTGATCAGCAGGAGTATGGCTATAAGGGCTGCGGCGAGCGCAATATAGATGGCGTTCCAAGCAACTGGGACAATTTTCTGCTTTTGGTTCGCGCCACGGTAACCGGAAATGATCGGCTGGGTGGCGTTTAACAGGCCGATCATAAAGAGCATTAGGGGAGCCCAAAGGCTGTTGCCGATGGCCACTCCGGTTAAGTCATCGGCGCTTGCTCGGCCAGCCATGATGGTATCGACCACCCCATTACTCATTTGCGCGAGTTGACCGATCAGGATCGGTGCGCCGAGTATCGCCAAGGTCAGCCACTCGCGTTTGATGCGTACCAGTAGAGGTTCATTCGCATTGCCTATGGGCTGATGATTTTCATCGATAATATCTGGCTTCATGAGTGTCTTAGCTTGGCGCATGCCATAAAGGGAGGGGCATCTTAGCAAATTATATCGCAGGGGCTTTCATTAATCGGTCATTACCTTATTGAATCGGGCTGACTTAGTTGAATAGGACTGACTTAGTTGAATAGGACTGACTTAGTTGAATAGGACTGACTTAGTTAAATAGGACTGACTTAGTTGAATAGGACTGACTTAGTTGAATCGGGCTGACCTAGTTAAACCGGTCATGATGTTGTTGAAGGGGGCACAAATGCAGAATTTTGCCATGATGCGGAAACCAAGACCAGCGTCGGTCCTGGCTTCCTGCACGATGTTAGGCGGGGTCCTTGGGCTCAGTCGCCTGAGTGTCAGTCTCGACAGTTGTATCTGTATCTGTATCTGTCTCGGCGACAGCTTCGTCTTCACTTGTGCCTGAGTCTGTGGCGGGAGTCGGTTCCGCCACTACAGAGCCATCGGCCTGCCAGCGGGCAAAGGCTTCGAGATCCTTGGCCACCTGGGTAAAGACCACGCCGAGCACAAAGATATCATCCAGATAACCGAGCACAGGGATGAAATCGGGAATGAGATCGATCGGCGACAGCAGGTAGATCAAGCCCGCGACGATCGCGACGATACTGGCGGTCGGTACTTCTTTATAGTTCCCGGCAACCCACTCCTTGACGAGGCTAATCATCAGTTTAACCTGCTCCCAAACCTGTTCTAATGGGCCCTTTAGGCCCTTTATTTTTTCCCAGGCACTTTCGGCGATTTTTTTCAGTTGCTCAGGGTTGTCCATCATGGCCTCCGCCTTATGTTTAACTTTCTCGAATTGTGCATTGATGTTTGCTTCGTTTAATTTGTCTTTCATGTTGTGCTCCATGGTAGTTGCGCCTTTCAGAAGGCTCGTATTCATCAATCTTAGCGCTCTGTGCAAGCTATGCATTAACCGTGCCTGCCCCAGAAAGGCCTGTTATGGGCCTTATTTAGGGTTGATTGGTCAAAAAAGTTAAACCGATTGGTCAATTATACTGCTTTGGAGGGTAAATATAGGCCCTAAGCCTAACTGACGGCTTACAAAGATCCTGAGCTGATGTATCTTGTGTGGGTCTCATCAAGGAATAAACAATATGCCAAACAGCACAAAAATCGCCTTTATCGGACTGGGTGTTATGGGCTTTCCAATGGCCGGCCACCTGCAAAAAGCCGGTTTTCCGGTGACGGTTTATAACCGGACCACCGCCAAGGCTGAGCTCTGGGTTGAGACCTACGCCGGCGCTTGGCAAAGCACCCCGGGTCTAGCCGCCCGAGGCGCGGCCATCATATTGATCTGTGTCGGCAATGATGAGGACGTCCGATCAGTCTTCTATGGCGACGACGGTGTCTTAGGCGCTATCAAACCGGGTACTCTAGTCATAGACCACACCACTACCTCAGCGGAGCTGGCGCGCGAATTAAGCCAAGCAGTTGTGGCAGCTGGTGGTCAGTTTCTAGATGCCCCGGTTTCTGGCGGGCAGGCAGGTGCCATCAATGGCCAGTTATCGATCATGGCCGGTGGTGAGCAGGAAGCTTTTACAGCCGCAGCGCCTATCTTCGGTACCTATGGCAAGGGCTGGCAGTTGCTCGGTCCGGCCGGCAGCGGTCAGCTGTGCAAAATGGTCAATCAGCTCTGTATTGCCGGGATTTTGCAGGGTCTGTCGGAAGGCTTGGCGCTGGCCCAAAAGTCCGGCCTCGATGTCGCTACGGTGCAGAAAGTTCTAGGCGGAGGTGCCGCTCAGAGTTGGCAGCTGGATAACCGCGCCCAGACCATGGCTCAGGGTGACTATGATTTTGGCTTTGCCATCGATTGGATGGTCAAGGATCTGGGTTATTGTCTCGATGAGGCGAACAGCAAAGGCTTGGACCTGCCTGTGGCCAGTCAAGTACTGGGTTTTTACCAGGAACTGCAAGCGGCCGGGCAGAATCGTTGCGATACCTCGGCCCTATTGAGTCGGCTAGTAAAACCGGTTTAAAACTCAGCGACATCTTAAGGGCGGGCTTACCGAGCTTTATTCGGGTGTTGGCCCCGGGGATCGGCCGCACACTCGATCGAGGCCCCTGCGGGGGTGATTCCTGCTCGCCGAAATCTGCTGTCGTGATACGTTAAAAAATGAGCTACAATCCATCTTATCTATGGCAGGGTAAGCCGAGGTGTCCCAATCAAACCGACATCCGGCGGCCAGCCGTTGCTCTGAAGTTCGTTAAGCCAGAGCCCCAGAAAAGTACCAGATCAGTCTGGTTACATAATTAAACCAGGGTTTGGAGGCCGCGTGCCTTAACCCGTAATAGAGAATATGTGATTCTGTGACAAACCAAAATAAACGTTACCGTCGTCCAAGATGGCACATTGCTCAATTTAAAGTTGAAGAAGCTGCCGGCAAAGTTAGATTTCATGACCTCTTTTTACCCATCGCCCTGATGCGTGCCATCCAAGAAGTAGGTTATCAATATTGCAGTCCCATCCAAGCCATGACTCTGCCTTACGCCTTGGCCGGTTTTGACTGCATCGGTAAAGCGCAGACGGGAACCGGCAAAACCGCCGCCTTCCTGATTACCGCCATCACCGATTTATTGGAGCATCGCCTGGAAGAGCAATATCTGGGTGAACCACGGGCCTTGATCTTAGCGCCGACCCGCGAATTGGCTCTGCAAATTGCAGAGGATGCCCAGCAGCTAACCAAGTACAGTCGCCTGAAGGTAGTCGCCGTAGTCGGCGGTATGGACTTCGAGAAGCAACAGAAGCAACTGGCCGAACAGCGTGTCGATATAATGGTCGCAACCCCGGGTCGTTTGATCGATTTTATGAACCGTAAGTTGGTGTTCTTGGATCAGATCGAATTGCTGGTTATTGATGAAGCTGATCGGATGTTGGACATGGGCTTTATCCCAGATATTAAAACCATTGTTCGGGCCACACCGCGCACTGAAAACCGTCAGACCCTGATGTTTTCGGCAACCTTCTCCCAGGATATACTGAACCTGGCAGAGCGTTGGACTAATGAACCGGTACAGGTTGAAGTTGAGCCATTGACCAAAACCTCTGAAGATGTCGAGCAGCACGTCTATATCATTTCCGCCGACGAGAAATACCAGGTATTACGCCGTATTTTACGCCGACCGGAAGCCGACCGGGTGTTGGTCTTTGCCAACCGCAAGGATATCGTTCGTGATCTGTCTGAAAATCTCAAGAAAGATGGCATCGAGTGCGAAGTATTGTCCGGTGATGTGCCGCAGAATAAGCGCATACGCACGCTCGACGGCTTTAAAGAAGGTAAGTTTGAAGTCTTGGTGGCAA
>Ga0307492_10001047_pt1 | contig 11510 bp, 10 predicted proteins | sample SI3LmetaG_FD_202365 | JGI IMG/M metagenome (GOLD analysis project Ga0307492, IMG submission 202365) | Sea-ice brine microbial communities from Beaufort Sea near Barrow, Alaska, United States - SI3L | ecosystem: Environmental > Aquatic > Marine > Coastal | place: USA: Alaska | collected 2017-05-06
TTCCTGAGCCTTCTGCTCTAGCTATACTAGGTCTTGGTTTGATTGGACTTGGTCTACGTCGTAGAAAGATTGTTTAATATAATTCATATTCTTAAAGCCCGCTATTAGCGGGCTTTTTTTTAACTTTAAATTGTGCGGCGCTATCCTATTTTGATGCTCGAAAGGTTGTTAAGTTACATCAAGAGGAAGTGCAGTTTTAGCCTAACTCGACAATATCCTAAGTTAAGCTCATTTAATCTCTATTATAAAAATAGCTCCAACAAGCCAAGGTTGTATAATTCACACTCGAAACTAAAAGACCTAGAGCGAAACACATTATTCGGTGCTCGGTAACAAGGGTAAAGCTGCTCAGGAAGTGGAATAAATACTAGGAAATGGTTATTTGTTTGATAATCTAAGGTTACAAAAGAGATTTACTTAAGCCTGTTGATCAATATCATAAATCGTCAACAGTTAACGCCGAATTAATAGGTGCTTCTATTAGTGAGGCTGTACATTGAGGGGCTTAACAGCCATTGTTGTTTATTACCTTACTAAGCAGTTACTCTTAAGATCCATAGCAGCATAAATCCAGATAAAGCGACCTATTCAAATTTGAGTAACGTTTCAGTTAAATGCCTGTTTGTTAAAGCCGTATTATCAAGAGGTGCATCCACTTTACCGATCCTTAATACCCACTGTACTTCTTCTTCTGCTATATCTAGGCCTAGGTATTCTCTTTGCTTTTGTACTTGTTGTTCAAGTTTACTCGGTTGCATGTTGGCAGAAGATACGATGTTAATTAGTTTAAAAGGTGTATTGAGGATTTCAGCACTCATTGTTGAGGGCTGAAATACATATCCGTTTTTAGAAAGTGATAGTAATATGTGCATCATTTGTTTGCTGGCGATGGTTTTATGTTCTTTAGATAAACCAGGATCATAAGAAAAGACTAAAAAGCTTTTACTGGACATCCATAACTTCTTTTGAAGGTACATCATTAGCATTCTAGCACCACAATATTTGAGTACGTTAAAAAGCCAATCATGGCGTTGAATTGCTTTAATCAGTAAGGCGTCGGATTTTTTTACACCCAAATTACGCCATGGCAATCCGGTAGGGCTTTTAGAGTCGAATGCTACTGCATCCATGATATCTTTGCCAAGGGACTTGGATAGCCAAATAGAGCTGTCACAGCCAGCAAAAAAATGTAACGTGTCTGTTGCTGCGTTAGTAAACAGCTTACACGTGCTGTGAGTAAGTTGTTGATTCAGAGGTTCAATTGAAATATCGATTGTTTCAGGACCTTTATAGGTACGTCTATCGGTGAATCTTTGTTTTAAAACACTGAACAATGATGTGTCGTTTGTTTGTGCTGAGTTTGCATGAACCGCAACTGAGCAAATACCTGGCTTATCTTCGTAGGCAGAAAATTTTTCAAAATCAAAGGTTAGTTCACTACTGTAAGAGTATTCTTTGAGTGTTGTGTCTAAATATTCTAATAAGCTACCAAGTGTAAGTAAAATTGTGTAGTCGTCGTACACAAAGGTATGTTTTGCTTGGTCTGCTAAATAATCAATATGAAAGGTTTGATTGGCAATATTAAAGCGATATCGGAAGGGTTGGCAGTTATCGCCGCTCATATAAAAGCGGGCAGTATCAATTACTTTTGTTGCTAATACTTTATCCATTACTTCTCCGCTAGTCGGCTAACACGATTTTTTTTGCGATCTGAAATTTGAGTCTTTGCATCAATCCTCTGTTACCGAAAGGGCACCAGGTTTTTACCATTTTGTTTTTGTAAGCATCAAAATGTAATCCATAAGGTGCAGCAATGACCTTGCCTCTGTTTAATAATATTTTTAGTACGTAGGTACCTGCCATTCCGGCGCATAATTCTACAGACATAGGTGTAGAAGGGCCTTTTCTGGCTTTGAAGTCAGCTTTGCTTTCATCTACTAAATAAGAGCGCTGTAACATGCTGGGAGATAATCCAATTAAAAACTGGATATATTGTTCATCTTCAGTTTTGGCATCTTCAAATCGAAAGTACTCCTCGAAATTCATCTGGCCAGGTTGAAAACAAACAAACGCAACGCCCATACCCAGAGGTGCAGCAATAACTACTGGGATGCCTTTTTCATCACATTTGCTTAAAACAGTTTTTCTTGCTTCTAAGGCAAAAAAGTCAAGGCTATCAACATAGATATCTACACCATCAAGAAATGCGTCAATGTTGTGTTCAAATACACCTTCAGGAAAAGTTGTGATGTTACTTTCGGGGTTGATGTCTTTCGCCATTTTTTCCATTACGGCACATTTGGCTTGACCGACGGTAGACATAAAAGCACCCGCTTGGCGGTTGAAATTGTGCACTTCAAATTCATCAAAGTCGGAGATGTTAAAGTTAGTAATACCAAGTCTTGATAATGTTAGAAGGTGGATCCCGCCTACACCCCCACAGCCCGCTATTGCGACCTTTTTGTGTCTTAATACTTGTTGTTCTGAATCGGTTACCCAGCCAATATTTCTAGAGAACGCGCTTTCATAATTAAAGTTTGACACTTTTCTGTACCTCTATATTAAAGCTGGGTTTATCGTAAAAAGTCATGGGCTGGTTTTCATTTGTTTATGAATGGTTAAGGGACTTTCTAATATCTTTTAACATCACTTGAAAACCAGGGGTTAAGTTTTCTAACAATAACGAGGGGTTAATGTAATAAGGTGCTCTTTTGCCATGGTATTCAATGGCAGGACCAATTTGTTCAAACTGAATGCCTATGAAGTTCATGCTTCTTGCTAATCTAGGCTCCATCATTACAAAAGTATGTTTGATTTCATTTTCTATGACAATTGAGGCTGCCGATAGGTATAAACCTACAGCAATAAAGGGGAAGCAACGTAACTCATTTTCTGAATAAATTTGTTGATTAATGACACCCGTGGCAGCACCCTTAAATTTATCGGTTTGTCTTTTTCTAAAGTCACTGGGAACCGCTAATCTCGAAATTTCACATATTTCGTGTGGTGCAAAATCTCGAGGGTTTATTTTGTCTTTGGCAATTGAATCCGAACAGTATTTTTGTAATGGAATGGTATGCCCATTTTTTTCGGGTCTGACCACTCTTACCGTTCCAGAATAACGTGTAGTTGGGATATGTTGGATTAGACAGTGAGTCGAGTATTTATCAAAATCATCATTTTCTAAGCCATTCTTTCCTGTATCTAAAAAATGTAGCTCATCACAGTACACTTCATTTCTTATTTTATATGACTCGTTAGAAAGCTCTGGGGTATTGGCAACTACTGGATGTAAGTATGTGGAAAAATGTCGCGCTACTGTTTTAACTTCACGATTGATTGCAAAGTCCATAACCTTCTTGATCAGTGGTCCGATTATAGGTTTGTTGACATATTTTTTTAAATTTTTCACACTTTAGGATCCGTAAACTTTACTTTATTTTCCGTTATGGCCGTTTCGACAATTTTCAGTCTTTTGGGAATGAATTCTAGTGCCGTTTTATAACCTATTGCGTACAACGTTTCTTTATCATGAATGGACATATTAAAGTCAACAGGTGAAAGCTTGCCGGTATTAACAATGATAGTGTTTTTCCAATACTGATCGTGTACGTATTCTCGGGACATAGCGGTCATAAATGTTCTAATTAACATCATCACATATTGCACTAGCGGTAACCAACTTTTTTTAAATGGTTTGTCTGTGACTTGGTCACTTTTTAATCTGAAACATATAACTGGGGTTCCGTCACCTGCCCAGTCATTAAAAATAGCATCTTCTGAAAGAATTGCGCCATCGACTAAAATATGATCTTTGTATGATTTAAAACTAAAAAATATGGGGATCGACATTGAGAATCGCACTGCTTTGGATATTTTCAAATCAGGGGAGTTTTGTTTATTAAAAACGATAGGGCCACCGCCATTTACATCGGTAGCTAAAATATGCAAATCTTTGGATATATCTTTAAAAGATTTACCTTCTAACTTTTCATCCATCCAACGTTCAAATGCGTCTCCAGTGCTGAGACCCCCTTGCAGCAAAAGCGTGATTAAACTGAATCCTCTAAACTGTCTAAAATTTGTTTCAATGGCTAGTTTTTTGATGTCATCGAGGGGCATACCGATACAATACAATGATGAAATTATGGAGCCACCCGAAACACCAACAATATGTTGAAATTCAATATTAAGCGTGTTTATTGCATCCAAAATTCCTATGTGGGCAGACAATTTGGTCCCACCGCCAGAAAATATCGGAACAATTTCACTCACAGCATATTTCCTCTTAGATAAATATTGTTAACCCAAAATGAGACTATTCAACTTGATTTGGTTTATAGCAACTTATCGGATATATTTTTGATAAATCAAGCCTAAATATTCATGTATTGCTCTTTCACTTCTATACAGACTAGCTGCATTAGGCAAACCAACAACGGGCTCGACGTTTTTCCTACTGAAATGTTCCACTGGGATAGGTAGCACGGGTATATTATTTTCTTCGAAGTAAGAAACAGCTCTTGGTAAGTGGCTTGCTGAGGTTACAAGGGATATGTGCCTGCCCTTGAGTATACTTGCTAATGCATTCACTTCCGTTTCCGTATTGACCCCTTTAGGTATAATAAATATGTCAGTATTTTTTACACCCATTTTCACAAAAAAGTCTTTGTTGTGACTGGCTTGCGAATATTCATCACCGCTGCCCAAAATATCACCTGCTAAATATATTGGCATGGGATGTTCCCGATACATCAAAGCTGCATGTAAATTTCGTTGCAGCGAACAATTGGGCCAGCGGGATACAAAGGGTAAACCGTCATCTTCGAAATAGTTACAGGCTAGTACCGCAATCGCTTCTGTTTTTCGCCATTCTTGCGAATCTAGAGGTACAACAGGATACTTATCCTCAAGATGTTTAATGAGTAAAACACTTGGGTATGTCATGGAGCATATCAACAGCCACAGCAGTGGCAGGATCGACAAAAAACTAAACAAAGTCGGCTTAAATTTTGTGTGGCTCAATATTTGGAAAATTGCAAAAAGCGTCAGTGAATGCACTAAGGGGGAACTAAAGGTAGAAGCAATCGACGCCAACATCAGTATTGGTACCTTATAATGTAGTTAAAAAAATAATGGGATTAAAACGTACGTCTAATCAGCATAGCTTTTAATATTCACGACTGAGAGTAAAATGCGCGATACCAGCTCACAAACTGCTGAATTCCTGTGGCCAAATCAGTTTTTGGGCTGTACCCAGTATCGTTAGCTAAAGCGGACACATCTGCGTAAGTATCTGGCACGTCACCAGGTTGCATTGGTAGCATCTCTTTTATCGCTTTTTTACCTAGTGCAGTCTCTAATGTTTCAATAAACTTGAGCAGGTTAACTGGGTTGTGGGCTCCTATATTGTAAATTTTCCATGGTGCCTTACTGGTACTTGGTTCAGGATTTTTGCCATCCCAATTTTCATTGCCTTCAGCTACTTTGTCTAATGAGAGAATGACGCCGCTGACAATATCATCGATATAGGTAAAATCTCGATGATGGTTTCCGTAATTAAATACTTCTATTGGTGTGCCATTTAAAATCGATTGGGTAAACTTAAATAATGCCATGTCGGGACGGCCCCACGGGCCATAGACAGTGAAAAATCTTAAGCCAGTAGTAGGAAGTTGATATAGGTGGCTGTAAGTATGTGCCATTAACTCATTGGCTTTTTTACTCGCAGCATAAAGAGAAACTGGATGATCAACATTATCGGTAACTGCAAAAGGTGTAGATTCGTTTGAGCCGTATACTGAGCTTGATGAAGCGTAAACCAAGTGTTTGATTTTATTATGGCGGCAGCCTTCGAGTATGTTCATAAAACCAATTAAATTACTGTCAACATAGGCATGAGGATTTTCGATTGAGTAACGTACACCAGCTTGTGCAGCTAGATGAACTACCTTGTCAAAAGCCGATGACAAAAATAATGATTCAACTTCAGCTCTATGGGCTATATCCATTTTTAAAAATGTAAAGTTTTCTGACAGTGCATGCTCAGCAAGGGCGTTTAAACGTCCCTGTTTAAGTTTTACATCGTAATAATCATTGATATTGTCGATGCCAGTAACCGTATCCCCGCGGGCTAACAGCTCCTTAGCTACGTGAAACCCGATGAATCCTGCTACGCCAGTTACTAATACCTTCATAAATAAAACCTTTTGAGATCAATACTCTTTACTAAAATATGATTGGAAGAGAGCTGCTATATTTGTGATTATACTTAAATACATAATAGGAACAGTATTTAAAATCTATGTTTATACGTAAATTTTTATTTTTAACCGGGCTAATAGGGGCAAGCTTGTTGTTTGTTCCTCATGTTTTCGGCCATTCAATCACACAGGTGGTTGCTAAGGTGAAACCTTCGGTAGTAGGGGTTGGTCTGTATGATGCGATGGGCACACAAACTCATCAGCTTCGTGGAACAGGTTTTGTATTTGGCGATGGTTCTTTGATTGCCACTAATTATCATGTTGTGTCTAAAGGGCTTGACCCTCAAAAAGTGCAATACCATATCGTATTTTCAGGCACAGGACGAAAGCCAAACATTCACAAAGCCGAGATCATTGCTAAAGATCGAGATCATGATTTAGTGATTTTAAAAATTGATAGCAAACTACCCTCTGTCACATTGGCTGGTCAGGCATATGCCGATGATGCTACCGAAGTGTTATTAACCGGCTTCCCAATCGGCGCGGTTTTAGGTCTATACCCCGCAACACACCGAGGTATCATCGCCGCTACTACGCCTGATGTTATTCCTAGTGCGCATTCAAGCCAGTTATCAATAAACATGCTTAAGAGGCTTGAAGATATGTTTATGATTTACCAGCTAGATATAACCGCTTACCCTGGAAATAGCGGTAGTCCGTTGTATAACGCTGAAAATGGCGAGGTATTAGGTATTTTAAATAAAGTGTTTGTAAAAGAGTCCAAAGAAACGGTACTTGAAAAACCTTCAGGTATTAGTTATGCGATTCCAGTTAAATACTTGATACAACTTGCCAAGCGCAAAGGATTGAAGATAAAATAGACTCATTACGAAATAGTGTCAGACTTTTTGACAACTTATCATGCTAGCAATTTATAACTTGTTGTTTTTCAATCGCTTACTAAGTGGTTTGATAATTGCATAGACTGTTTAATGAAGTTTAAATTAGCTGTATGTAAAAAATTAGGAGGTATTATGAAAATTGAAAACCCAAAGGGAACAGAATCTTCGGTTTCTAAAAATACCAAGTCAGATGTGCGTAGAACATTTTTAAAAAGAGCTACTGCTGGGGCTGTTTTGACTTCTTTGCCTGCTCAATCTGTATGGGGTGCGGTATGTACTTTATCCGGAGCACAGTCTGGAAATATGTCAGGCATTGAGCGTCACAAAGATTGTGAAAAGCCTATTTTATTTGGAGGTCGATCTCCTGGTACTTGGACGAAATTAGCGGGTGACGACCCTAGTAAGTTACATGCTGTTTTTACCAGTTCCCCGGAAAAAAATGGGCAGTTCAGTGCACATGATATAGATATTCGCCAATGTTATATGGACAAGATTAAAGTCATCGCCATGTCTAATAACATGGTTAGGCCTGAAAACGTTAATGAGCTCATTAACGGGGATTTTGAGAACAATGTATACAGTGCACTTGGTTTGGATGATGGCAGTAAACCTGGAGGCCTTGATTACAACATGGCGGCTGTTTGGTTAAATGTTTATTTTGGCCTGTATAACAACGTCGCGTATCAAACTGAAGATGCTAATTACGCCTCTGCTGTAGTTGAACAATTTCTTGCATACCTTGTGATACAGCATAATTCGGGGTCGGGCGGAACGATAAGCGATGGTGATTATGGGTTTACTGACGGTAACACTAACTTTTCAATTAATGAGTGTGACTCAATGCCCGCTCCAGAACCAAAACCAGAACCAGAACCGCCATGTATACCCAACGGTAAAAGTGGTAAAAGTGGTAAAAGTGGTAAAAGTGGTAAATGTAAATAATGAACAAGCACCTTAATACCTTATAGGGTCGTTGATGAATATTTTTGAATAATTACCGCTTACATGCCAGCACAGTCAGCGCGGTGTTGGATGATGAAAGTGGTATTGCTTTATATAGCCGTTGCAGTGGCCGCTCTGCTTTTTTAAAAACGCAACATAAAGAACTAGCCACTCACGTTATATCTTCAAGATTACTTGCAATATTTTCAAGTATCGATATACAACATTGGTTGAATATCGACGATGAGAAGGCAAGTAAGTTGGAGTTCTGGTTAGTTGAAAATAAATTTATAATTACGCATTCGTCATAGGAAATACCATTGGTTGTTAATACTGGGTTATATGCCTTTAACGTTACCTGCGAACAACAACAGCTAGTATCTACTATTAACACCATTTACGGTGATGCTACCGCTCCTGCCACCCCATCAGATTTTGAAGTCAAAGTCGCCTCTCCAACTTTGTTACGACGATTTTTTCGACCTCAAACTTCGTTTTATTGTGATCAACACAGCCCTTTTAAACCTTTGCCCGCGTCTCAGGCCTATGCGATTCTGGAATGGGGAATGAATTGGTGTATCGCCACTCACGACCATACTCGGTTACTGGTTCACGCAGCAGTGTTGGTTAAAGATAATCAAGCCATTATATTTCCAGCGGTGCCTGGCTCGGGGAAAAGTACGCTCACGGCTTATCTGGCCTTGTCTGGTTGGTCTTTATATTCTGATGAGATGGCTATTATCGATTTAGAGACGGGTTTAGTCTCGCCTTTGTATCGCCCGGTATGTTTAAAAAATAACTCTATTGATTTAGTGAAAAAATGGTTTCCGGATTCTGTTTTCACATCAACGTGGAAGGATACTCATAAGGGGGATGTTGCGCATCTCAAAGCTTCCAGTTGGAGTAACTATACCCAATATGCACCAACAGAGATTGTGGCGGTTGTATTTCCTAAGTTCATAGCAAATAGTGAGCTCACCATATATTCGTTGGATCAGCTGCAAGCATTTGAGACCCTGAGTAAAAATGCGTTTAATTATGGTGTACTCGGTGGTTTAGGGTTTAACGTGGTGAATAAAATTATCAAACGAGCTGCATTATTCGAGATTGAGTTTGGTGATTTGCGTGATGTAGAAGCCTTTTTGTCGGAAGACATCATTAAATGAGTCTATATACTAATCAACAACTTGCGCGATTCTTAACTTCTCCAGAGATTGCGGTTGATCTTCCTCTGGAGCGTTGGGCTCAGTTAATACTGATTCTTCGAGAGAGTAAGTTGCTTGCCAGTTTTTATCACGTCTCGATAATGCAACAATGTTTTGAAAATTATCCTGAATATGCCCGAAGACATTTGTATGCTGCATCTATCCATGCGGCTAGACAAAATGCTCAAGTTCTATTTGAAGGTGATAATTTACGCGTTTTACTTGCTAAGGTTGGGGTTAGTCCTATTTTTTTAAAAGGGGCTAATTACATACTTCGAAATAGCATAAATAGTCGTGGGCGCATTGTTTCAGATATTGATGTTTTGGTTAAAAAGGAAGATATAGATAAGGTTGAGAAGACACTAAAGTCTTCGCTTTGGCAGTCCGAAAAGCTCTCAGATTATGATGATAAGTACTATCGGAAATGGGCTCACGAGATCCCCCCCTTATTTCATTTGTTGCGTGAAACTGTGCTAGATGTACATCACAATTTTTATTTACCTATTAGTGGTCGATCACCAAATGTGGTTCTGTTTTCCTCCACTGCTGAAACTGTTGCTGGTGGTTGTCTGGTGTTAGGCAAGGCAGAAAGTGTATTACATAGTATTATTCATTTGTTTATGAATGAAGATTTCACGAATGCCTTTAGAGACTTATTTGATTTACATTTGCTTATCAATGAATATGCAAGTGATCAGTTTTGGCAAACCCTTGAAACACTGGCAATTAAGACGAAATTTGAAAAAGAGCTATATTACTGTTTAGTCTTACTGATGAAAATATTCGATGCAACAGAGCCGTTAATACTCGCAAAACTAAGCACCCGATATAAATCCTTAAGCAGTGATATGTTTATACACACGATATTGTTTAATGGGATAACACCAAAACATAGCTTGCTGAATAATTATAAGAACAGGACTGCTAGGTTTATTGTCTTCATTCGTGGTCATTGGCTTAAGATGCCGGTTCACATTTTGATAACCCACCTTGCTATCAAATCTTATAAAGGTACTTTGGAATTTTTTTTTGGAAAATATTTCTTAGATGAAAAATAACACTTAAGTGTTATTTTAATATTGCCGCCTCACAACGATAAGAACCCGTTATTATGAGGCAGCATGGTTATCATTTGAAAGTGCCAGTGCTTTTACTTCATCTCTTTGCGTTTTGCATGCAACAAAGGTTCAGTATATCCACTAGGTTGGTCTTGCCCTTTAAATATCAATTCATGAGCTGCCTGAAAAGCTATGGATTCACTAGTATCAGGTGTCATAGCTGTATATTCAGCATCATTCACATTTTGAGTATCAACTAATTTAGCCATGGTTTGCATTGAGTTCTCTACTTGCTCTTTTGTAACAACTCCATGCATCAGCCAGTTAGCAATGTGTTGGCTAGATATTCTCAAGGTGGCTCTGTCTTCCATCAAACCTACGTTGTTGATGTCAGGTACTTTGGAGCAACCAATACCTTGATTCACCCATCTGACCACATAACCCAAAATGCCTTGCACGTTGTTATCAAGTTCACGTTGTATCTGCTCAGGTGATAATTTTTCGTCTTTGAGCAGTGGTATATCTAACATTTTCTCTAGTAAACCATCGTCTTGACTCGTCATGTTCATTCTGATGTCGAACACATTTTCTTGATGATAATGTAGAGCATGTAATGTTGCAGCTGTGGGTGAGGGCACCCAAGCGGTGTTTGCTCCAGAGCGCACATGTGCAATTTTTGCCTGCATCATTTCGGCCATGTTATCTGGGATGGGCCACATACCTTTACCAATCTGTGCTTTTCCAGACAACCCTGAGTTCATGCCTGTAACCACATTAGATTGTTCGTAGGCGTTTAACCAAGGTCTTGTTTTGATAGTGGCTTTGGTGGCAAAAGCGCCTAGGTGCATAGATGTGTGTATTTCATCACCAGTGCGATCTAGAAAGCCGGTGTTGATAAATACCACTCTGTTTTTTGCTGCTTGTATACAGGCTTTTAAATTCAGGCTGGTGCGTCTTTCTTCATCCATCAGGCCAATTTTTAGGCTATGGCTAGGTAAACTGAGAACCGATTCCATTTTAGAAAATAACAAATCTGCATAAGCGACTTCTTCTGGCCCATGCATTTTGGGCTTCACGATATAAACGCTACCAGCTTGGCTATTTTTGAACACGCCATTACCCAGTAAGTCATGTTTTGATATTAAGCTGGTGACTAGAGCGTCCATGATCCCTTCGTAAATAGGTTTATCATCAAACAGG
>Ga0307492_10001048_pt1 | contig 11506 bp, 6 predicted proteins | sample SI3LmetaG_FD_202365 | JGI IMG/M metagenome (GOLD analysis project Ga0307492, IMG submission 202365) | Sea-ice brine microbial communities from Beaufort Sea near Barrow, Alaska, United States - SI3L | ecosystem: Environmental > Aquatic > Marine > Coastal | place: USA: Alaska | collected 2017-05-06
ACGCTTTAAGTCGTTTTATCACATATCCGTATTCATTGAGTCATTCCATGTCTTTATTAGATGATTTAAAAAGTGCACAAAAAGATGCTATGCGTGCCAGAGACAAAATTCGTCTTGGCACAATACGTATGGCTCTTGCTGCCGTTAAACAACATGAAATCGATGGGCGTATTGATCCTAATTATATTGCCCTCGATGATGATGGTGTTCTTGCGATATTAATCAAGATGGTCAAGCAACGAAAAGACGCTGCAAGTCAGTACGAAGCTGCCGGTCGTCAAGACTTACTGGATATCGAATTAGCAGAAATTGTTATCTTGCATGATTTTTTGCCCAAAGCTCTTAACGAAGAAGAACTTGATGCTTTGATTGTACAAGCGATGGCAGAATCAGGTGCAACGGGTATGCAGGACATGGGCAAGGTAATGGGCTGGTTAAAACCTCAAGTCCAAGGTCGAGCTGATATGGGTCAATTAAGTGGCAAAATAAAAGCCAAACTTAATTCACTGTAGTACAACGTATTGTTGAATTAATTTACAAACCGCACCTTGATGCGGTTTGTTTGTTTTATTGCATAAAATTTAAATTTGCCAAATTATATGGCATCATATTCAGCCGTTTTTTTTAATTGAGAAGGTACAATGTCTGGTCGTATCCCCCGCGAGTTTATTGATGACATTATTGCTCGCTCAGACATAGTAGAACTGATTGATAGCCGTGTGCGTCTTAAAAAGGCGGGGCGTAATCATCAAGCTTGCTGTCCATTTCATGAAGAAAAAAGTCCCTCTTTCACCGTTAGTCAAGACAAACAGTTTTACCACTGCTTCGGCTGTGGCGCTCATGGTAATGTGATTTCTTTTTTGATGGAATTTGACCGTCTAGAATTTCCAGAAGCCATTGAAGAATTAGCGCAGTATCATAGTATCGAGGTACCAAGAGAAAAAGGTGGAGCCCCTCCCCCATCAGCTGAACAAAAACAACAAAAAGAAAGCGATTACGTGCTGATGGAAAAAGTAGCTAAATACTTCGCCCAGCAGCTTAGAGTGCATCCTGAAAAAGACAAAGCAGTCAATTACTTGAAAAATCGCGGACTCAGCGGCGAAATTGTTAAAGCCTTTGATATGGGTTATGCACCACCAGAATGGGACTCAGTTCTCAAGACCTTCGGTGTCAGTCCGGTCTACCAAGAACAGTTACTCGACTTAAAACTCATCACCGAAAACGATAACAGACGTCGCTTCGATTTCTTCCGTGACCGAATTATGTTTCCTATTCGTGACAAGCGCGGTCGCGTTATTGGCTTTGGTGGTAGGGTATTAGACGATGGCGGTCCCAAATATTTAAACTCGCCAGAGACTCGCATCTTTCATAAAGGTCATGAACTATATGGCTTTTATCAAGCCAAACAAGCTCATCGAAATTTGACGCGAGTGATGATTGTCGAAGGTTATATGGATGTTGTAGCCCTTGGGCAATTTGGTATCGACTACGCAGTGGCATCACTTGGTACAGCCACTACATCAGAACATATTCAAATGTTATTCCGTGCCACAAGTGAAGTGGTGTGTTGCTACGATGGTGACCGAGCAGGCAGAGAAGCCGCTTGGCGTGCCTTAGAAAATGCTCTGCCTTATCTAAAAGACGGGGTAGAAATGAAATTTCTGTTTTTACCCGATGGCGAAGATCCCGATACGTTAGTGCGTAAAATTGGCAAAGAGACCTTTGAAGAAAACTTAAAGAATGATGCGGTTCCTTTGTCTAAGTTCTTTTTTGATAACTTATTACAACGTCATCACGTTGGAAGTAATGAAGGTAAAGCGGCTCTAAAAGCCGAAGCCTCACCGCTAATTGAACAAATAATTGGAGATAATATTCGAGAAATATTGTTATCTGATTTAAGTAATTATATGGGTGACCAAAATAAACATAAATATGAACGTGATGTCGCACAAGCAAACCTTAGAAAATCACCTAAGAAATTAGACTTCAACACTCCCAATAAGAGCACAATATCGCCAGTACGTATGATGATTAGATTGCTATTAGATGACCCTAGTTTAGCGACTAAATGTCTAGCCGCTGATCCAACGCCTCTAGTATCAGTAGAAATACCAGGCATATCAATGTTGATTGAGCTTTATCAGTTTTGCTTAAGCAAACCACTGGCGAATACAGCGCAAGTTTTAGAACATTTTCGAAATCACTCACAAATGGCTCAGTTAGCAAAATTAATGATGTGGGAATATGCAGAGCAAAATCAAGCAGCAGTATTTGAAGACAGTTTTGGCAAATTATTAGATTGGCATTTACAGAGCCGCATGGATGAGTTGTTTTCTAAATCTAGGGTCAGCAAATTAACCGATGCAGAAAAACAAGAGCTCAATATTCTTATAAAAGAACAAAAGTAACTATTTAAAAGAACAAAGGTGACCTTGTAAAAGAACAAAAATGACCCAACATCTAGCCCAATGCCTAGTGAATCTGCTATACTGGCTAATTCGCTAACAATGCAGTAATTACAGGGTACTTGCTGGATCGGTTAAGCAAGTTACAGCGTAAATCCTCTCTGACGAGGGGTTTTGATGAATATTCAACTAATTCGAGAAGCGTAGGTTATATGGTGCAAAGCAAGCAGTCGCAGATAAAACTCCTCATTGCTAAGGGTAAAGAACAGGGCTATTTGACTTTTGCGGAAGTTAACGACCATCTTCCCCAAGATATTGTCGATTCAGATCAGATGGAAGACATCATCCGCATGATCAACGACATGGGCATCAAAGTATTTGAAAGGGCTCCTGATAAAGATGAGCTCTTGATGCAAGACAACGATACTGATGATGAAGCCGCTGAAGCTGCTGCTGCGGCTCTTGCTACAGTAGAAAGTGAGATTGGCCGCACAACAGACCCCGTTCGCATGTACATGCGTGAAATGGGAACTGTTGAGCTTCTGACCCGTGAGGGCGAAATTGTTATCGCTAAACGTATCGAAGAAGGCATCAATCAAGTTCAGTGCTCTGTCGCTGAATATCCAGAAGCTATCACTCATTTGCTAGATCAGTGGGACATGTTCGAAGCAGAAGAAATTAGACTTAGCGACATCATCATCGGTTTTGTTGATCCAAACGAACAAGACGTGGCGCCTACAGCTACTCACGTTGGTTCTGAATTGTCATCTAAAGAGTTAAAAGAAGAAGATGGCGATGATGAAGACGAAGAAGAAGAAGACACAGGTCCAGATCCTGAGTTAGCTCGTGAAAAATTCACTGCACTTCGTCATCAATACGAAAAAGCTCGTGATGTTATCGATGCAAAAGGCCGCTCACACAAAGAAGCCCGCGTTCAAATTAATGAACTTAGCGAAGTTTTTAAAGAATTTAGACTAACGCCCAAGCAGTTTGACCGTATGGTTAAAAACATGCGCGGCATGATGGACAGAATTCGTGTGCAAGAGCGCATAGTGATGAAACACTGCGTTATTACAGCAAAAATGCCGAAAAAAGATTTCATTAAAGCGTTTGCTGGCAACGAAACATCGACAGTTTGGCTGTTTAAGATACTCAACTCTTCTTTGCCATATGCAGAGGAAATGCGAGAGCACCAAGAAGAACTTGAGCGCGCAATCAGTAAAATGAATACGGTAGAAGATGAAACCGGATTAATTATTGCTGATATTAAAGATATCAACCGTCGCATGTCGATTGGTGAAGCCAAGGCTCGTCGTGCCAAAAAAGAAATGGTTGAAGCTAACTTACGTTTGGTTATCTCTATTGCTAAGAAATATACGAACCGTGGTTTGCAGTTCTTGGATCTTATCCAAGAAGGTAATATTGGTTTGATGAAAGCAGTAGATAAATTCGAATACCGTCGTGGTTATAAGTTTTCAACGTATGCAACTTGGTGGATACGCCAGGCGATTACTCGCTCGATTGCTGACCAAGCACGTACTATCCGTATTCCTGTGCATATGATTGAAACGATTAACAAACTTAACCGTATCAGCCGTCAAATGCTCCAAGAAATGGGGCGTGAGCCAACACCTGAAGAATTGTCAGAGCGCATGTTAATGCCTGAAGACAAAATTCGTAAGGTCTTGAAAATTGCTAAAGAGCCAATTTCAATGGAAACGCCTATCGGTGATGACGAAGATTCACACTTAGGTGATTTCATACAAGACGATACTATTACGCAGCCTTTAGACTCTGCTACAGGTGGCAGCTTAAAGGATGCAACTCAAGAAGTGTTAGCTGGATTGACCGCTCGTGAAGCAAAAGTACTGAGAATGCGCTTTGGTATCGATATGAATACCGATCACACGCTTGAAGAGGTAGGTAAACAGTTTGATGTAACCCGTGAGCGTATTCGTCAAATCGAAGCGAAAGCATTACGTAAACTGCGTCATCCAAGCCGCTCTGAGCAACTAAAAAGTTTCTTAGACGATTAATTAATACCGAAATGATTACAAGCCCTAATAATCTACATTATTAGGGCTTTTTTATTTAAGTAACTATATTCTTCCCACGAATTAATTAGCTACTTTGCTGTCTCAATCTGGTCTGTCGTCACCAATTAAAAGATTAAACTTTTCATGGGTTTATCAGTTTTTACATTATTACGTCCTAATTTTCTATTAAGGCATGTGATCGTGCTCAGCTTAGATTTAAGTTTGTCAGGCTGCACTAGCATGGGTGTTAAAGACTTGTTTTCTGATTATGCTGCACAGCTTGAAAACGTTAGATCTGCTCAGTTAAAAGGTGAATTTAAAACCGCTGCCACATTATTTTTGAGCCAAAAGCCAGTCAAAATAACTACACTCTAAATCTACTTGAAAAAGCGCGTTTATATTATCTAGCCAATGGCAAGGTACGCATAGATAAACAATTATAATGATACTCCAAAGCGTTGCTGTTCTTCACAAGCTAGGCTTCGGCTTTAAGTAATCAAGATCAAATATCCAAATCACCTTTCTTATATTCGATAGTCTTTTCTAGACTAGCTATCTTTTGCGCTCTTACATTGGGTGAGCCTGTATTTCTAGCCAATAAATAATAAGCAGTAGGCACAACATACAAGGTTAGGAAGGCCGAAACTGTCACACCAGCGAATATCACCATGCCAATCACTGTTCTGCTCTCAGCCCCAGCACCCGTAGCTAAAACCAGCGGTAATGAACTAAATATAGTTGTAAAGCCTGTCATCACTATGGGTCGCAATCTTTGAGTAGCGGCTTTACGTAACGCCTCTTCAAACTCTATCCCCGCATCCCGTAATTGATTCGCAAACTCAACAATTAAAATACCGTTCTTAGCGGCTAACCCGATTAACATCACCAAACCAATTTGACTGTATATGTTTAAAGTCATATCTGAAAAATACAACCCAATAAACGCACCAACTAATGCCAAAGGCACCGTTAACATGATCACCAGTGGCTGGATCCAATTTTCGAATTGAGCGGCTAAGACCAAATAGGTGATAGCTAGGGCTAAAACAAAGATAAACAAAATAGAGCTGCCTGAGTCCTGATACTGCTGCGACTCTCCTTTATAATCTATAGCTACCTCAGCAGGTAGTTCAGTATCCACAATGTTACGTAAATAATCTAATGCCTCACCTACTGTGTAGCCGTCGGCGAGGTTGGCACTAATAGTGATACTGCGCATTCGATTGTATCGATTAAGCCTCGATGAGGTGGCATTTTCGCCCACAGTCAGTAAGTTATCTAAAGGGATCAATTGGTTAGACTGAGACGAACGAACATAAATATTCTCAATGCTCGAAGGACTGCGATAATCCTCTTCCCAGCCTTCCAAGATCACATCATATTCTTGACCTTTATCGAGAAAAGTCGAAACCCGTCTTTGACCTAACATGGTCTCAAGTGTTCGGCCTATATCACTTATAGACACACCTAAGTCTGCGGCTCGGTTCTTATCTATGTTCACCAATAACTGTGGCCACGTTTCTTTATAATCAGAATCGATTCGGATCAAATTAGGATTTTCTCTCGCCTTAGTTAATACAATGTCTCGCCATTCTACTAACTCTTCATAAGTATTACCCTGCAACACAAATTGCACCGGTCGGCCTAACCCTCGCCCTCCAATCCCACTGCGCATTACAGCAAAAGCGGTGACGTCAGGAATATTAACTAACTTCCCACTAATTTCGTCCATCAAATCAAAGGTCGATCCCTTCTTCTCTGGACCAATCGGCGTACCGACTATTGCAATACCTGCAGTGCCACCAAAACCCGGGGTACGCACGATAATACGCTCGGCTTCACCTGTTTCTGTATAGGGCAGCAATATACTCTCAATCTTTTTCAAATTAGCAGCATTGCTTTCAAAACTTGACCCTTCGGCGCTTTGCATCAGTATAAAAAAGTTGCCCCTGTCTTCTTTAGGCACAAACTCACTGGGCAATATTTGTATCAATTTAAATAAAGCCACTATGCTACCAATCACCAGCAAACTCATTAACCATGGTTGATGTAGAGTTGTGCCTAAACCGTCAAAGTAACCTTGTTCAATTTTTCTAAACTTAGTATCCACCCAATGCGCAAATCCCGAAGGCTTTGAGCGTTTTTTCAATAATTTAGAACACATCATGGGTGACAAAGTTAAGGCAGTCACACTAGAAAAGGCTACTGCTGCTGCAATAGCCAAAGCAAATTCAGTAAACAGTCGACCAATATTACCTTGTAAGAATACCAAGGGAACAAACACAGAGATTAAGACTAACGTGGTTGCTATGACTGCAAACCCCACTTCTCTTGCCCCTCGATAGGCTGCTAAAATTGGCGGTTCACCCATTTCTATTCGCCTGGAAATGTTTTCCAACACCACTATGGCGTCGTCAACCACTAACCCAATAGCTAAAACCATCGCTAGCAATGTGAGTAAGTTAATCGAAAACCCCAAGGCGTACATGACGATAAAAGCTGAAACCAAAGACACGGGCACAGTAACGGCAGGAATTAGGGTCGCTCGAATATTGCCTAAAAACACATAAATAACTAATACCACCATCAAGATAGCAATGGCTAATGTTTCATATACTTCATTTATAGACGCTTCAATAAACACCGAGGAATCATAACTTGAGACGATAAAAATATTGTCTGGCAGAGTCTGCTCGATAAGTTGGATCGCAGCTTTTGCGGCTCTGGCCACCTCGAGTGTATTGGCCTTTGATTGTTTAACAATACCTAAACCAATCATGTTTACGCCACCGCCACGAAACTCTGTCTCGTCGTCCTCAGCACCTAATTCAACTCGCGCCACTTCTTTTAATTTAACTAAGTAACCATCGGCACTGGCCTTAATGGTTAGGTTGGAAAAGTCTTCTGGACTGAGAAAACTTCTGGCCACTCGGACTTCAAAATCCCGATCGATAGATTCTACTTCACCAGCGGGTAATTCAACATTCTCAGAGCGTATGACATTCTCGATATCCGTCACGGTAATATCTCTGGCAGCCATAGCATTTCTATCTAGCCAGACCTTCATAGCGTATCTACGCCCACCACCGAGTTGAACGCGTGCAACGCCCTCTGCAACCGATAAACGGTCAACTACAAATCTATCCGCATAATCGGTTAATTCCAACACCGATAGGTTGTCGCTGCGTAAGTTGTACCAAACTATAACGTCTTCGTCTGAATTAGACTTAGACACCTCAGGGGGTTCGGCTTGATCAGGCAGATTGTTGAGTACTCGGCTTACTCTCTCGCGCACATCATTCGATGCGGCATCAATATCTCTGGACAGATCAAACTCAATACTGATAGATGAGCGCCCATTGCGACTACTGGACTCAATATTTTTAATGCCTTCGATACCACTAATACGTTCTTCGATTAACTGAGTGATACGTGTTTCTACAATCGAGGCGGAAGCACCAGGGTAGTTAGTGTTGATTGAAACGATTGGGGGGTCGATATCAGGATATTCTCGCAACGATAATAAACTAATAGAAACGATGCCAAATACCACAAGCAACAAATTCACAACTGATGCAAAAACGGGGCGTTTAACCGATATATCTGAAAGAAACATGGCTTACCCCTTTATCGCATCAACATTAAGAATTTTGACTTTTGAGCCATCTCTTAATTTTAACGCGCCTTCAATTACCACCAGCTCACCCTCGTTTAAACCCGAAACAATTTGCACTTTGCCAGGTTTACGCAAGCCTATTTTCACCTGTTTTCTGGTGACTTGTGCATCCTTAACTACAAACACAAAATGTTTATCCTCTACTGGTACTAAGCTAGCTTCTGGAAGAATTAAGGTGGTCAGCATTTTCTTCTGCAAGTTAATCTGTAACAGCATACCCGGACGTAATTTAAAATCTTGATTGTTAATATTGGCCCGAATTTGAATTGCGCGTGTAGCAGGGTCAACCCTAGAGCCTATGCTGACTATCTTGCCTTCGAATATTTCATCAGGGTAGGCAATAGACGTCGCTCGGATATTTTGACCAATCGCCAAGTTGGGTAAATGCACTTCGGCAATATTAAAATCAACTTTGATAATAGATAAATCATCTAAGGTAGTGATGGCATCACCGGGTCGAACTAACGCCCCAACACTGACTTGACGTAATCCCAATAAACCATCAAAAGGCGCCCTTACTTGGAGCGCGAGCATTTGCGTTTTTAATACATTCATTTCAGCTATCAGAGCATTAACTTCGGCTTGTTGCTCATCTAATAATTGTTCAGACGCCACATTGTTTTTAGCTAAGTTAGCGATGCGATTTAATTGGCGATTTGCTTCCTGTAAGTCAACGTCTAACGCGGCTAACTTCGCTTTTTCTTCTAAGTCAATTAAGGTCAGTAATACCTGGCCAGCCTTTACCCTATCACCGTCGTCAAAATCGATTTTATATACAATATCTGAGGTTTGTGTGGTGATAAGTACTGACTCATTTGCCCTACCCGTACCTAACGCTTCAACAATTACTTCAAACTGCTCTTCAGCTGCGCGATGCACTTTCACTAAAGTGGCATTGGCTTGTCTAACTTGTTGAGACTCCTCCTTTGGCAAATATAAATACACCACCAAACCTAAGCACAACACAACAGCAATTAACAGAGGAGAAACTTTTAACCCTTTAGACATGATACAACCTATTTAAAATATAAAATTGAATAAAATTTCTGAAGCAAATTTTGAATTGTTAGCCTATACAATTAATCGTGGAGAATGTGGAATTTAATGTGATAATAACTAAAATTCATTTTGCAGGTATACGCAACATTGTGCTGAATAGATTATTTGTAGCAACAACAATTTTAGTATTTTTTATATCAGGCTGCAGTAGAGACATTCCTGCCGACCCAATGTGCAGAACGGATATATTATATACAGAAACAGAGCCTGCAGCAGCAGCCTGTCTCATAAAATCAAACGTTCGACTTTTAGCGGTCAAAAATCACGATACCAATGGTTGGAATCTACCCACTCATAAACAACAAAATTTAATAAGCGCTCAATGTACCGCGCATCAAGCAGTGTGGGAAACAACAGGATTAAATGTTGAAGTGGGTAAGTTACTGTTTACAGCTCCAGATGAAACCCAATATTTTGAATGTAAACTCACCGATGACTTTTCTAGGCAACTGCAGGAGTTTCCAGTTCCAGAATGGGCTCAGCGCAAAACCAGTGAAATTTCTTTGGTTAACCCATTTAGCACAGAACAAGACCATTGGGTGAACAACATTAATTTGATTACATTACGTGAAGCTTACAATCAATTAGAATGATTTGAGAGTGTAACGTCGGCTAAAAGCAGCGAACATTCATAAAATGAGTAACGCCACATCAACACTTTTAATAGTCATTACATGATTTTTAGGAACTAAAACCATCAAATAACAGTACAATCGCTACAATATTAGATTTTTAGAGATTATTCCTATGTCCCAATACCATGCCCCAATAAAAGACATGCAATTTATACTGCATGATTGGTTAAATCTGTCGGCACATTATCAAAAATTAGGATTAGAAGATTTTGATCAGGATTTAGTCAACGAAATCTTACTTCAGGGCGCAAAATTTGCTGAAGAAATCATCGCGCCACTAAATCGAGAAGGTGACGAGCAAGGTGCTAAATTAGTTGATGGAAAAGTCACGACTCCCGATGGTTTTGCTGAGGCCCATAAAGAGTACGTGGCAAACGGATGGAACGCGATGTTAGGAAACGCTGACTTTGGCGGGCAAGATTTGCCTAATACCATTGCAGTGCCAGTCCATGAAATGTTGAATTCAGCCAACTTAAGCTGGCGCTTGACGGGTATGCTGAGCGAAAGCGCCATATTAGCCATCACAAAACATGCAAGTACTGACCTTCAAAATACCTATTTATCCAAACTTATTTCTGGCGAATGGACTGGCACTATGTGTTTAACAGAGCCCCATGCAGGAACTGACTTAAGTTTATTAGGAACTAAAGCTATACCCAATGAAGACGGTAGCTTTAGTATAACCGGAAGCAAAATATTTATATCTTCTGGCGATCACGACTGGACTGACAATATCATCCATTTAGTGCTAGCCAGACTCCCGGATGCACCTGTGGGTGTGAAAGGCATTAGTTTATTTTTAACACCAAAATTCTTACCTCTTAGCGACGGTGGTATAGGCCAAAGAAATGCGGTCACTGTGGGCAGTATTGAGAAAAAAATGGGGATTAAAGCTAGCCCTACTTGTGTCATGAATTTTGATGGTGCCCAAGGGTTTCTAGTAGGTGAAGCAAATAACGGCCTTGCCTGTATGTTTACCATGATGAATGACGCACGTTTTCAAGTAGGCCTGCAGGGCCTTGGTATTGTAGAAGCATCGTATCAAGGCTCTTTGGAGTATGCTCGCGAACGCTTGCAATCCCGCGCACCTCAGGGCATACAAGAGCCAAGCAAAAAAGCTGACCCAATAATTCATCAACCTGACGTTCGCAAAATGTTACTGACTCAAAAAGCCATAGCCGAGGGCTGTCGTGCTTTAGCTCTGCTTTATGCACAGCTGATGGATGTAGAAAGGTTTGGTAAAGATCAAGAAAAGCATAAGGCGAAAAGCGTTATCTCTTTTTTAACCCCTATTGTTAAAGGCTTTATGACAGATATGGGTAGCGAGATGAGTAATCTCGGTATACAAGTCTACGGTGGCCATGGCTATATTCGTGAATGGGGCATGGAGCAACTCGTTCGCGACGCCAGAATTGCGCAGTTGTATGAAGGTACCAACGGCATTCAGGCTCTGGATTTAATATCCAGAAAACTGGCCCGTGACAAAGGCACTATGCTGGAAGATACATTTGAGCTGTTTAACAGCAAAATAGAACAGATGACTAATTCTGATATGCAAGCACAGGCATCTGCACTACTAGCCGAATGGTTGGCCACAGCAACCAAACTAAAACAACAAAATGCGGTTGATTTAGCAGGTGCTGCATACGACTTTATGAATTACAGCGCTTATTGTTTGTTAGGTGTAATTTGGTT
>Ga0307492_10001049_pt1 | contig 11506 bp, 13 predicted proteins | sample SI3LmetaG_FD_202365 | JGI IMG/M metagenome (GOLD analysis project Ga0307492, IMG submission 202365) | Sea-ice brine microbial communities from Beaufort Sea near Barrow, Alaska, United States - SI3L | ecosystem: Environmental > Aquatic > Marine > Coastal | place: USA: Alaska | collected 2017-05-06
AGCGGCCCGACGGCGATGGCCAGCGCCAGAACCAGCACCACCGCGGCCAGCGTCCGCCCGATGCGAGTGCGCGTGAAGTCGAAGATCGCCGTGGACATTCCTGTTCCGTCTCGCTGTCGCTGGCCGGCCGCGAAGGCGGCCGCCGTCTGAAGGTCGGGGGCCGGGCACGGCTAGGCCGCCCGCCTTTCGGTCCCTGTCGCGCGCCCTATAGGCAGGGTTCGTGCGCGTCTCAAGCGCCCCCGCGGACAAATTTTGCAAAGCCACTGCTTCGCGCTTGCATCGCGCCTGCCAAGGCGCTTTCAGAGCCCGCTATGACCGACGACGACATCCTCGCCGAATTCCGCGCCAGCGGCGCCCTGCTCGAAGGGCATTTCGTGCTCTCCTCGGGCCGCCACTCGGCAAGCTATCTGCAATGCGCCCGCGTGCTGATGAACCCCGAGCGCGGCGACCGGCTGGCGCGCGCGCTGGCGCAGAAGCTGCCGCGCGAGCTCAGGAGCCGGATCGAGGTGGTGGTCAGCCCGGCGATGGGCGGCATCGTCATCGGCCACGAGGTCGCCCGCGCGCTCGGCGTCGATGCGCTGTTCCTGGAGCGGCCCGAGGGCGTTTTCCACCTGCGCCGCGGGTTCCGGCTCGAGCCGGGCCAGAAGGTGCTGATGGTCGAGGATGTGGTCACCACCGGGCTTTCGAGCCGCGAGGCGATCGAGGCGGTGCGGCGCGAGGGCGGCGAGGTGATCGCCGAGGTTGCGCTGGTCGATCGTTCCAATGGGTCCGCCGACCTGGGCGTGCCGTTCTTCCCGCTGATCGCCATCAGCGTCCCGAGCTATGCCGAGAATGAAGTGCCGCCCGAACTCGCCGTCGTCCCCGTGACCAAGCCGGGGAGCCGCAAGGCTTGAACACCCGCCCCCTCCGCCTCGGGGTCAACATCGACCATGTCGCGACGATCCGCAACGCGCGCGGCGGGGATCATCCCGACCCGGTGCGCGCGGCCGAGATCGTCGCGGCGGTCGGCGCGGACGGGATCACCGCGCATCTGCGCGAGGACCGCCGGCACATCCGCGACAGCGACCTCGCGCGCATCCAGGCCGCGACCGGCCTGCCGCTCAATCTCGAGATGGCGGCGACCGAGGAGATGCTGGCCATCGCGCTGGCGCATAAGCCGCACGCCGCCTGCATCGTGCCCGAGAAGCGCGAGGAGCGCACCACCGAGGGCGGGCTCGACGCCGCGGGCCAACACAACAAGCTCGCCCCCATGGTCAGCCGCCTCGCCGACGAGGGCATCCGCGTCAGCCTGTTCATCGAGGCCGACGAGCGCCAGCTCGAAGCCGCCATTCGCCTGCGCGCCCCGGTGGTCGAGTTCCACACCGGCGAATACGCCCATGCCGAAGGGGAAGCGCGCGCCCGCGAGCTCCGCCGCATCGCCGACATGGCCGCGCTTGCCGCCAGGAACGGCATCGAGCCGCACGCCGGCCACGGCCTCACCTTCGCCAACGTCCAGCCGATCGCCGCCATCCCCCAGCTCGCGGAGCTCAACATCGGGCACTACCTCGTCGGCGAGGCGGTGTTCGTGGGCCTCGCCGAAGCGGTCCGGCAGATGCGCGAGCTGATGGACGCGGCGCGCTAGGAGCATGCTTGCATGTTATGATTGCATGGTTTACTCAAGCTCTATGAACAAGATGACGCCCATGCCGCGGCATCGCCAGGCGGCAATTACGATCCGGTCCAATGAAGCCGCTCGATTGCTGGCACAGTTGACTAGAGATGGACGCAGTCAGGCGCAGGTCATCGAGGACGCGCTGAAGCGGGAAGCCGAGGCGGCGCCCAAGCTCACCCCGGAACAATTCATAGCTGAAATCGACGCGATCGTGCGCCCCCTTCACGGTCTATCCGGCAAGACCTTCAAGGAGATCGACGACGAGATGTGGGACGAACACGGGTTGCCCATTTGATTATCGACACGTCTGCGCTTGCTGCCATCGTGCTTACCGAACCAGGCTGGGAGCCGCTTCGCTCGGCGATCGCGCGATCGGAATGCGTGGTACCGGCGCCGGTCATCCTGGAAATGAAACTTGCGATGGGGAAGCACGGCGACGCGATTGCCGCAGGTGCGAACGAATTGCTCGATCGCCTGCTGCGCGCTGGCGCGATGATCGCGACGTATGAGGACCGTCATGCCATGCTGTCCCGATCGGCGAGCGACCTCTACGGAAAGGGAAACGGCCGCGGGGGCCTTCTGAACTTCGGCGATTTGATGGTTTATGCCATCGCGAAGGACCGGGGCGAGGCCTTGCTGTGCACCGGGCGCGACTTCGTCTCGACCGATCTCGAAATCCATCCGGCATCGAGGCTGGATTCGTGATCATCGGCCTCGGCTCCGACCTGTGCAATATCGAACGAATCCAGTCTTCTCTGGACCATTTCGGGGAACGCTTCGAGCTGCGCTGCTTCACCGATGTCGAGCGCGCCAAAGCGGCCAGGCGCCCCTTCACCCGCGCCGGCACCTACGCCAAGCGCTTCGCCGCCAAGGAGGCCTTCAGCAAAGCGGTTGGCACCGGTTTTCGGCGCGGCGTGTTCATGAAGGACATCGGCGTGGTCAATGCTCCGAGCGGCGCGCCCACGCTCGCGCTGACCGATGGCGCCGCAATCCGTCTTGCGGAATTGACCCCGCCGGGGCATGAGGCGCGCATCCACCTCACCCTCACCGACGATCACCCCTGGGCGCAGGCCTTCGTGATCATCGAGGCCCTTCCCCTATGAACAGCGACACCGCCCCCGTGACCCCACCGGACACTGCTGCCACCGAGCCCGACAAACAGAAGGGTAAGGAAAAGATCGACTGGGTCGCGGAAATTCGCGGCCTGGCGCTGATGCTGCTGGCGGTGCTCGCCTTCCACAGCTTCATCGCCAAGCCGTTCTACATCCCCTCGGAATCGATGATGCCCAACCTCCTGGTCGGGGACCGGCTGGTGGTGAGCAAATATCCCTATGGCTACAACTGGACTTCACTGAGCTTCCACCCGCTGTCCCGCGACGACTGGCGTCTGCTCCCCGGCACCCCGCAATATGGCGACATCGTGATCCCGGTGCCGCCGCACGAGGACGTCGACTACATCAAGCGGGTGGTCGCGCTGCCCGGCGACCGGATCGCCGTTCGCAACGGCCAGATCGTCCTCAACGGCAAGCCCGTCCCGCAACGGGTCGAGCCGGCGATCGAGATTCCGGTCGATCTCAACAGCCCCTGCGACGAATTCAGCTATCCCGGCATGCGCGTGACCCGCGGCGATGGCAGTTTGGTGTGCCGGATGCCCGTTTACCGCGAAACGCTGCCCAATGGCGCAACCTATCTGGTCATCGACCATCTGACCCAGCCGCTCGACGATTTCGCCGAAATCGTGGTACCCGACGACGCGGTCTTCGTGATGGGCGACAACCGCGACCATTCGGCCGACAGCCGCGCCCCGACCTGGGAGAAGGGCCTGGGCGGCCCGATCCCGCTCGCCAATATCGGCGGGCGGGCGGAGTTCATCACCTTCTCGCTCGACGGCAGCACCAACATCAATCCGATCAGCTGGTTCACCTCTCTGCGCGGCGGACGGGCCTTCACCACGCTGCGCCCGGCCATCGCGGCGGGCAATCCGGCGCCGGCCGAACGCTGAGATGGCGGCGGACGCGCCCGAGGCGGAGTTGGACGGGGCCGAGGCGGGGCCGCACGATCTGGGCACCAGCCCCTCGCGCATCGGCGATCCGCGCCTCCGGCACGAATATACCCGCGCTTTCATCTGGGCGGTGACGATCGGCGCCGTCGCGCTGACGGTCTATCTTTCCAGCGCGCTGCTCGCGCTATTCGGCGCGATGGTGTTCGCCGCGATGATCGACGGCGGTGCGCGCCTGCTCGGCCGCGTCACGCCGCTCGGACGCGGCTGGCGCATCGGGATCGTGCTGATCCTGACCGTCTTGTTCCTCGTCTGGCTGGGCTGGTTCGCCGGATCGACCATCTCGCAAGAGGCGGCGCAGTTCCCCGCCCTCGTCGAGCGCCAGCTGGCGGAGCTGGCGGCCTGGGCGAGAGGCCAGGGCGTGGACATCGGCTTCGAACAGATCGAGGCGCAGGCGAGCCGCCTGTCTGACGGAATGGGGACGGTCACGCGCGCGCTGGGCGGCATCCTGGGAGGGCTCACCACCGCCCTGCTGATCGCGATCATCGGCATCTATATCGCGCTCGAGCCGCAGCTCTACCAGCGCGGCTTCGCGTGGATGCTGCCGCGCGAGAAGCGCGGGGAATTCTACGAGACGGTCCGGCGCATGGGGTTCACCATGCGGCGGCTGATGGCCGGGCGCCTCGTCGGCATGGCTTTCGAGGCGCTGCTGACCTACGCCATGCTCGCCTGGGTCGCCCCGCTGGTGCTGGGCCAGGCGGTGCCAATGGCCGCGCTGCTGGCGATCCTCACCGGCCTGCTCGCCTTCGTCCCCAATATTGGCGCGATCATCTCGGGCATCTTCATGGTCCTGGTCGGCTTCTCGGGCGGCGCCGAGATGGGCGTCTACGCCTTTGTGGTCTATTTGATCATCCAGAACTTCGATGGCTATATCGTGGTGCCGATGATCGCCAGGAAGACGGTCGATCTCGCGCCCGCGCTGGTGCTGGCGATGCAGCTGATCATGGGGATTTTGTTCGGCGTGCTGGGATTGCTGCTCGCCGATCCGCTGCTGGCGATGATCAAGATCGCGCTCGAACGCCGCGCCGAGGCCAACGCGGACGACGAGCACACCCATGCGGTGCTGAAGGCGGCCGGTGGCGCGTAAATTTCTCTATGCGATTGCCGGCATCGTGGTGCTGATCCTGATCGGCGCGCTGGCGCTGGCGATGTGGTCGCGCGAGGCGACCGAGATCGCCTTCGTGCCGCGCGGCGAGTTCGTGGCGCAGGAGCCGCTCGCCGCCAATGCCTACAACGACCCGGCGATGTGGTATTCGCGCCCCGGCATCGGCATCTCCGATCCGGCCCGCTACGAGCCCGCCATCGCCGAGACTGTCACCGACCCCGCGGCCCGAACTCCATCCTCCGAAAGCCCGGCGGCCGAACGCGGCCTCGCCGGCAGCAGGCTCGCTGTCGAATCCTCGCGCATCGGCGACGCCGCCCGCGCCGACGACGCCCCGCCCTTCGCGGTCTTCTTCGTCCATCCCTCCAGCTACATCCCGCTGGCGCTGACCGAGCAGGCGAACTGGAACGCGGCACCGGGCGATGTCACCGCCGAAACGCGCGCGCGGCTGTTCATCAAGGGAATGGCGAGCGCCTTCAACCGCGCCGACGAGATCTGGGCGCCGAAATATCGCCAGGCGGTCGCGGGCGCCTTCCTGACCGACAAGCCGGAGGCGAGCCAGGCGATCGACGCCGCCTATGCCGATGTGCGCGAGGCGTTCCGGTTCTTCCTCGCCAGCGCGCCGAAGGACAAGCCGATCGTGCTCGCCGGGCACAGCCAGGGCGCGCTGCACATCCTGCGGCTGCTGCGCGACGAAGTGGCGGGCAAGCCGGTGCGGCGGCGGATCGCGGCGGTCTATGCGGTGGGCTGGCCGATCTCGATCGAGCACGATCTGCCCACGCTTCCCTTGCCGGCCTGCGCCGCGCCAACGCAAGCGGCCTGCATCGTTGCCTGGTCGAGCTTCGCCGAGCCCGCCGACCCGGCCCTGCTGCTGTCGCGCTACTCGCGCACGCCCGGCTTCGACGGACAGCCGCGCGGCGAAGGGCCGATCCTGTGCGTCAATCCGCTCACCGGCGGCACGGGCGGGACCGCGCCCGCCAGCGCGAACCTCGGCACGCTGGTGCCCCGCGACGATTTGTCGGGCGGCGATCTGGTGGCGGGCGCGGTCGGCGCGCGCTGCGACGCGCGGGGACTGCTGCTGATCGGCGATCCGCCGCGGCTGGGCCAGGGCGTGCTGCCGGGCAACAACTACCACGTCTACGACATCCCGCTGTTCTGGAAGAATCTCCAGGGCGACGTGGTGCGGCGGGTGAGCGCGTGGACTCAGAGCCGCGCATAGTCGAAACCGCGCGCGATTTCGTCGCCCTCCTGCCAGGCGGCGGCGCGCTGCTCGGGCTCGATCTGGGCACCCAGACCATCGGCGTCGCCACTTGCGATGCGGGCTGGATGTTCGCCACCGCCGCCAAGACGCTGGCGCGCGGCAAGTTCGGCGCCGATGCCGCCACGCTGGCCGAGCTGGTGGAGGCGCGCGCGATCAAGGGCGCGGTGATCGGCCTGCCCCGCAACATGGACGGCAGCGAGGGCCCGCGCGCCCAGGCAAGCCGCGCCTATGCCCGCAACCTCGCCGCCAGGTTGGCCCTGCCGGTGCTGCTGTGGGACGAGCGCTGGTCCACCCAGAGCGCCGAGCGCGATCTCATCGCGCAGGATAGGAGCCGCAAGAAGCGCGGCGAGGTGATCGACAGCCACGCCGCGGCGGTGATCCTGCAAGGCGCGATCGACGCGCTCGCGGGCGGGATGCTCTACTAAAGAGCGCCTTCGAGAGCTTCCGGGGCAGGTGTGCGGCGATAGCGCGCCTCCCAGGGCCGCGCGAGCTCGCCCCATACTCCGCGCGTGCCCTCGGCGATGCCGGTCGCGCATCCCAGGTGCGGCGCGGGATCGAGCCAGGTTCCGAACAGCCGGTCCCAGAGCGTCAGCATATTGCCGTAATTGCTGCCCATCAGCGTCTCGTCGCGGATGTGGTGGAGCCGGTGCGCGGCGGGGGAGACCAGGATCTCGCCCAGCGGACCCAGCGTCCAGGGCACGTCGGAATGAATGAAATAGCCCCACCAGCTGCGGAGCAGTTGCGCGGCGACGATGCTCCAGGCGGGAAAGCCGAGCAGCAGCACCGGCAGGCTGTCGATCAGCAGCTCGAGGAACTTGCTCACCGGATGCTTGCGCAGCACCGAGAGCCAGTGGAGCTCCTCGTCGGCGTGATGCGTGGCGTGGAAGCGCCACAGCCCCGGCCGATGCTCGATGCGGTGCCGCCAATAGGCCGCGAGCTCGATGAGCAGGATCGCCAGCACCAGCAGCAGCAAATCGGGAAGCGCGCTCCACAGCTCGGCCAGTCCTGGCGACACCGGAAGCGCTGCGCGCACCGCGAGCACCGGCATCAGCATGAGCGGGGCGAACAGGATGTAGTTCACGATCAGCAGGCCGAGATTCGTCGCGGCTTCCCTGCGGCAGCGCAGCGCAGCGGCCATCGCCTCGCCGCGCTTGGTCGCCAGCGCCACCAGCACGAACACCGCCGCAACCGGCAGCATCGTGGCCGCGACGTCGCGCGCGATGGTGAGGTAGGCGGGCATCGCTCCATCCTGCCCCGGACGTGGGAAAGAAACCGTTAAGCGGGCCGCTCGGACGGGGTCAGTCGAGCGCGGAAAGGCCGAGGAAATCGGGGCGCGGCCCGTTCCATTCGCCCGGCGCAGCGGGCTCCTCGGGCGCCGGACGCGGCTCCTGACGGCGCGGTTCCGATCGCTGTGCGGGACGCGGTGGTTCGCGCTCTGGGCGCGCGCGAGTGTCATCGCGGCGCGACGAAGGTCTCGGGCGGCGCTCGCGACGCGGCTCGGGCGCTTGCTCGGGGCGTTCGGGCCCCTCCTCGGTGCGCGCGTCCCGCTCGGGCGCCTGTTCGCGCTGGCGCAGTTCGACGCGCACGTCCTTCTGCCCGAACAGCGGGATCACGCTGCCGGTCAGCTTTTCGATGTTTTCGATGGCTTCGGCGTCCTCCTTGGCAACCAGCGTGAAGGCGCGGCCCTTGGCGCCGGCGCGCCCCGTGCGCCCGACGCGGTGGACGTAGTCGTGGCTGACGCCCTTGATGTCGAGCCCGCGCGCCGCGACATCGCTGGCGACGAGAATATTGATGGCGCCCGCCTTGAACCGGTCGAGTTCGCGGTTGCGGCTCGCCTGGTCCATGTCGCCGTGAATCTCGCCCGACGAAAAGCCGTGGCTTTGCAGGCTCTTGTTGACCTCTCTTACGGTCGTCTTGCGATTGGCGAAGACGATCGCGCTTTCGACCAGATCGTTCTGGAGCAGCCAGCGCAGCGTGTCGCGCTTGGCGCGGCTGTCGGTCTTGACCTTGAAGGCGGTGATATTGACGTTGTTCGACGCCGCCCGGCTGACCTCGATCCGCTTGGGAGACTTGAGGAACTTCTTCGCCAGCTTCTCGATCGGCGGGGGCATGGTCGCCGAGAACAGCATCGTCTGGCGGCTCTCGGGCAGCTTGGAGCAGATGAACTCGATGTCGGGGATGAAGCCCATGTCGAGCATCCGGTCCGCCTCGTCGATCACCAGCAGGTCGCAGCCGTTGAGGAGGATCTTGCCACGCTCGAACAGGTCCATCAGCCGCCCCGGCGTGGCGATCAGCACATCGACGCCCTCGTTGAGCGCCTTGACCTGATCGCCCATCTGCACCCCGCCGATCAGCAGCGCCATCCTGAGATCGTGGTTCTTGCCGTATTTGACGAAGTTTTCGGCGACCTGCGCGGCCAGCTCGCGCGTCGGCTCGAGGATCAGGCTGCGCGGCATCAGCGCGCGGCGGCGGCCGTGGTCGAGGATGTCGATCATCGGCAGCACGAAGCTCGCGGTCTTGCCGGTGCCGGTCTGAGCGATGCCGATGATGTCCTTCATCGCCAGCACCGCGGGAATGGCCTCGCGCTGGATGTCGGTGGGCACCGTGTAACCCGAAGCGTCGACCGCCTCGACGAGCTTGGGAGAAAGGCCGAGGTCGGCAAAGGGCATGCGGATGGATTCGCGATCTTGGTTAGGGCTGGAAATGCAATGGATGGCCGGCGCCGTGCTCACACGGCGACCGGGCGCGCGCGCCCTTCGTCGAAAATTCGACGAAAGTCAAGAAATGCCGCCCGAAGCCGCCACGCGGGCGCGCTCGTCAGTCGTCGGCCACCAGCAGGCGGAACGAGGATATCTCGCAGCGCGCGCCGCTGCGCGCCAGGATGCGGTCGCGGTCGGCGCACAGCTTGCCGTCGGCATTGGGCTTGTCGACATAGAAGCCCGAATAGAAGTCGCGCGCCGAACAGGCTTTCTCGAGGTTCGCGGCCACCAGCCGCCGGTCGCGCAGGAACAGCAGCAGCCGCGAGCCGCCCTGCGGCCGCCCGCCGGCGATCCAGCTCATCGGGACGCAGTCGCCCATCTTGCGCTCGATCATCCGCGGCGCGCTGGGCGCGCTCGGGGCGATTGCCATCATGCTCTCGCGCGCCGGGCCGGGAATCGGGGCGATGCGCCAGATGATGTGCTGCTCGATCCGGACCTGCGCGGCTTCCGCGGGGAGAAAGCCTTCCGCCAGCCGCTGCCAGACCGCCAGGGGATCGGCACCTGTCTCGGCGGGCGCCGCCGCCGTGGGCTCAGTCGCCGCCGCGCCATTCGCCGGCGCGGGCCAGGCCGCCAGCAGGCTGGCGAAGAAGGCGGAGAGGGCGGACATGGCTATTCGGTGTGGCTCGAACCTGTGACGGAGGGGACTCGCGGGATCCTGGTCGCAGGGCGATGGCCGCTCCCGCTTGAACACCTCCTTAATTGCCGTGCCGCGCCGCGCCCGGCAATGATGCCGTCGGCGGGGGATAGCGCATTGGCGCGGCTATGTGGCATGGGAGCCGCATGAGCGACCCGATCGATCCCGCCGACTTCGCCGCCGAAGCGGTCTCGCTGCTCGGGCCCCGGGGCTTCACGCGCGACCCCGAGTTGATGGCGCCCTGGCTCTCCGACTGGCGCGGGCGCTTCCACGGCCGCGCGCTCGGCATGGCCTCCCCGGCGTCGACGCGCGAGGTGAGCGCCTTCGTCGCGCTGTGCGCCCGCCACCGCATCCCCATCGTGCCTCAGGGCGGCAACAGCGGCATGTCGGGCGGGGCGACGCCCGACCCGAGCGGGTGCTCCGTGCTGCTGTCGCTGCGCCGGATGGACGCCATCCGCGCGCTCGACCCGGTGGCGCGGCAGGTCACCTGCGAGGCGGGGGTCATCCTTCAGCGCCTGCACGAGGCCGCGGCCGAGCACCGGCTGCGCTTCCCCCTGACGCTGGGCGGCAAGGGTTCGGCCACCATCGGCGGGCTGGTGGCGACCAATGCCGGCGGCACGCAGGTGCTGCGCCACGGCACCATGCGCGCGCAGGTGCTGGGGCTGGAAGCGGTGCTGGCCGACGGCGGCGTGATCGACACGCTGACCCCGCTCAAGAAAGACAACCGCGGCTTCGACGTGAAGCAGCTCCTGATCGGCTCGGAGGGCACGCTCGGCATCGTCACCGCCGCCACGCTGCGGCTGCTGCCCGAGTTGGGCGGGCGCGCGGTGGCCTGGGCGGGCCTTGCCTCGATCGCCGACGCGCGGCGTCTGCTGGTGGCCTGCGAGGCGACGGCGGGCGAGGTGCTCGAGGGATTCGAGGTCATGCCGGCGCAGTCGCTGGAAGCGGTGCTGGCGCATGTGCCGGGATCGCGTGCCCCGCTCGCCAGAGAGCACGCCTGGCACGCGCTCGTCGAACTCGCCGCGCCGCAAGGCGAGGCGGAGCGCCTGCCCGCGCTCGCGGAATCGATTCTGGCGACAGCGATGGAGGATGGGCTGGTCGCCGATGCGGTCATTGCCGCCAACGACAGCCAGGCCGAGGCGTTCTGGCGGCTGCGCGACGAGATCGCGCCCGCCGAGCGCGCGCTCGGCCCGGCGATGCAGCACGACATCTCGGTGCCGGTCGCGCGCATGGCCGATTTCGTCGCCTTCGCGGTGCCGGAGGTGGAGAAGCGCTTCCCGGCCACCCGGGCGATCGCCTTCGGGCACCTGGGCGACGGCAATGTGCATTTCCATGTGCTGGCTCCGGCCGGCGCCGAGCGCGGCGCGTGGGAGCAGGCCGAGGGCAAGGCGATCGGCGCCTTCGTTCACGATCTGGTGACGCAATGGGGCGGTTCGATCAGCGCCGAGCACGGCATCGGCCAGATGAAGGTCGAGGAGCTCGGCCGCCTGGACGACCCCGTCCGGCTCGCCCTGCTGCGCAGCGTCAAGCAGGCGCTCGATCCCGCCGGGCTGCTCAATCCGGGCAAGCTGGTGCCGCTCGCACCTCAGCGGGTTGCGGAGGGCCGCGCGACCTCGTAAAGCGCGCCCCGGTCGCGCCGCGCCGCCGCTCTCCAGCGCGGAGGCCGCGGGCCCGGCAGCCCAATTCACACGCGTTTTCCCGGAGAGCTTTCATGGCCAGTGCGCCGCAGCCCACCCTGCCCCTGTTTTACAACGATCTGATGCCGCTCAACAGCCGCGACCACGCCGCCTGGCGGACCCGCGGCATCGATTCGGCCGAGTTCCTCAAGGGCGCGCATGCGATCCCGCTGACCGTGGACGAGTTCGTCGAGGCGCAGCGCGACCTGCCGATCGTGTTCTCGGCGGGTCCGGACCCGCTGCCGCTGGCGCTGATGGGCCTCAACGAAGGGGTGAACACCTTCGTCGACGACAAGGGCAAGATCGCCGATCCGGTCTATCTGCCCGCCTATGTCCGCCGCTACCCCTTCATGCTCGCCAAGCT
>Ga0307492_10001050_pt1 | contig 11466 bp, 8 predicted proteins | sample SI3LmetaG_FD_202365 | JGI IMG/M metagenome (GOLD analysis project Ga0307492, IMG submission 202365) | Sea-ice brine microbial communities from Beaufort Sea near Barrow, Alaska, United States - SI3L | ecosystem: Environmental > Aquatic > Marine > Coastal | place: USA: Alaska | collected 2017-05-06
CAACTTTTGTAACAATCAAATGCTTTACTCAACATGGCAAACTTTGGAATTAACAGGCTTTAACATATAGTATATTTAGTTAATCACTGATTTGGATTAGATTATGGGACAGGAAACGACAAAAGTTTTAGTAGTAGATGACGATATGCGCCTGCGCAGCCTGCTAGAGCGCTACCTAGTTGAACAAGGTTTTCAAGTCAGAGCCGCTGCCAACTCTGAACAAATGGATAGATTGTTAGAGCGTGAAAACTTCCACCTTATGGTGCTCGATTTAATGTTACCCGGTGAAGATGGCTTGTCTATTTGTCGGCGTTTACGTCAAAAAGAAAACCAAATACCTATAATAATGCTGACCGCTAAAGGTGATGAAGTAGACCGTATTATCGGCTTAGAAATGGGCGCTGACGACTACCTTCCCAAACCTTTTAACCCAAGAGAGTTACTCGCAAGAATCAAAGCAGTGCTTCGCCGTAAAACCACAGAAGCACCAGGTGCGCCCTCTCTTGAAGAACAAATCATTGAATTTGGTAAGTACTCACTTAATCTTGGCACGAGAAAAATGAGTGCCCAAGACCAAGCAATTACGCTCACCAGTGGTGAATTTGCAGTACTAAAATCTTTAGTGACTCATCCTAGGGTGCCATTGTCTCGTGACAAACTAATGAACCTAGCTCGTGGCCGTGATTATAGTGCTTTAGAACGCAGTATTGATGTACAGGTTTCCCGCTTACGCCGCATGCTTGAAGAAGATCCTGCAAACCCTCGTTATATCCAAACCGTTTGGGGTTTGGGTTATGTGTTTGTACCAGACGGTGAAAGCACGGCTTAGCAGCCCTGCATAAATCTAAGTGAGATTTCTACCCAAAAGTGCCTTTGGCCAAACCGTTTTGTTGATAAGCATATTACTGTTTATCAACCAAATAGCGTCTTTGGTCTCTGTGACCTTTTATTTTGTTAGCCCTAATGTGCAGCAACTCAATAATTTGCTTGCCACACAAATCAAGTTAGCCTTTCTTGAAGATATTGACAGTCAAAACCCACAACTTGATCCGCGTTTTTACAAAGCAGCTGGTATGAAGGTATACAACCAGTCACAAGCCATTAAAAATGGTTTAGATCAAGCCACTCCCTATCAATTTTGGTCAAGGCAAATATCAGAAAGTCTAGGTGGCGAAGCACAAGTGAGAATCACTCATGGCGAACCTTATGTATATTGGGTCAACCCGCCACAAAACCCCGATATATGGATCACTATTCCTATGGTAGGCTTGGGGCAAGGCGACGGTTCACCCCATTTAGTTTACCTATTGATGATCGGCATCTTGAGTGTGGGCGGAAGTTTGATCTTTGTGCGACGCTTGAACCGCCCTTTAAAGGCCCTACAAGATGCGGCTTTGTTGGTAGGACGAGGGCAAGTACCTAAACCTTTAAGAGAAGAAGGTTCTAGTGAATTAATTGCCGTTACCCATGCATTTAATCAAATGTCCAAAGGTATCAAACAACTCGAAGATGACAGAGCGTTGCTCACCGCCGGCATATCTCACGATCTACGTACGCCTCTTACTCGCATCAGACTAGCGTCAGAAATGTTGCCTGAATCACATGACTGGGTCAAAGAAGGCATAGTCCACGATATTGGAGATATGAACGAAATTATTGACCAATTTATCGATTATGTACGCCAAGATCAGCAAGAATGCATGGAAGCAAGTAACCTCAATGATTTAATAGAAGACGCAGCACAAGTCAGAAATATAGAAGAAAACCATAAAATCTCGCTAGATCTTGAACCACTCCCCCAAATACTCATTAGACGAGTGGCACTCAAAAGAGTGTTAGACAATTTAATCGAAAACGCTTTTCGTTATGGCAGTGACAATATCGAAATTACGTCTAGGCATAATAAAAAAGAAAAGCAGTTATGTTTCGCCATACGCGACTTTGGCCCCGGTATCCCAGAAGAGCAAATACAAGGTTTGTTTGAACCTTTCACTCAAGGCGACAAAGCTAGAGGAAGTTTAGGATCAGGATTAGGCTTAGCTATAATTAAACGCATAGTCGATATGCACTCTGGAAAAGTGACATTACAAAATCACGCACAAGGAGGCTTGATCGCCACTGTTTGTATTGGTTATCAGGTAATGGGTTAACCAGACTTAATGTTATCCATTACCCATTAATTAAAGGGCTTAAGTGATGGCGCCTTACCACCAGCTATTATACCAATCGCCATAAGTACTGCCTGAGTGGGAAATTACTTATGGTGATTGGTATTAGTATAGTAAAATTCGGATGAGTAAAAATTCAAAAAGGCTAGAATTGCTTGTCTCAGACAGTGATTATATGCTCGTCGTCATAGGTCATCGTCATAGGTCATCGTTTAGTGCAAAGTGATGCAATGCAGTTGCTACCATAATAAAAGGAGTCACTGAAGAAAAGTCAAGATTGATTAACAACGGCTTTGCCAATCAACCATATTTAATAACGACCTTAATTATGCACCTCAGTCTTCATTGTATCATCTGGGTATGTAGTACGGATCGCAAAAAAATCATCTATATTTGCAAGCATCAAATCAATCAAATTAGGATCAAAATGTTTACCGCTTTCTTTTCGCATCTGGTTAACTATATCCTCATCTGTCCAAGCATTTTTATAACAACGTTTACTTCCTAATGCATCAAATACATCTGCTACAGCAGTTATTCTACCAATGATATGTATATCTTCGCCTCTCAAACCATATGGATAACCACTTCCATCCCATTTTTCATGGTGCTGTTGGGCAATGATAGCCCCTTGTTGCAGGATAGGATTTTGAGATTTAGCTAATATTTCAAACCCAATTTGGGAATGACCTTGCATAACTGTCCATTCTTGAGCATCAAGCTTTCCGGGTTTATTCAAAATGCCATCAGGGATCCCTACTTTACCAACATCATGTAGAGGGGATGCCAACCGCAACATTTCAGCGTTTTGCTGTGTCATGCCACTTAACACGCCTAACAAATAACTAATATTTGCTACTCGCTTCACATGACTTCCCGTTTCTTTAGAACGCATCTCTACTGCTTCACCGATCACATAAGATAACTCACGTTGGGATTCCATGATTAGATTTCGCAAATTCAAGTTTTCATAGGCAACCGCAATATTATTAGCAAAAAACTCTAAGAGGCTATGTTGGACTGGTTCAACTTTGCCCAAATGAGAGACGTATAATAAATTATCGGTGCCGCGTTTAGTGGTGAAATAACCAATAAAATAATCATCGGTCGTTATAGTACGTTTTTCTTGTAAACTGGACTCAAGACGTTTAACGATTTCACTTGGCAAGTGATTAATATTGTTATTTATTGTCGAAGAATTGGTACGTTTGTTTGAAGCTAATACATTGAACTTGGCATTAATAGCGTTATGCTCTTTCGTGACTGCACAACATACAATTGATTGAGACTCAATGCCTAATACTACAGCAACCTGTTTAAGGATAGCAGAGGCAAACTGAGGTAGTGTTTCGCACTCAATAAACTCTGACGTGGCTTCAATTATTTTTTCAAGGCCTTGTCGATGGCGTTCAATGATCAGAATATCGCGATATCCACGTAACGCAGAATAAAATAAGGTTTTTAATTTTAACGCAGTAAGTTCTGTTTTATTTTTGTAATCATTAAGATCATAATCTCTAATGACATTTGCTTCTGGGGCCTCACCAGGTTGACCCGTTCGTAGCACTAAGCGAATCTTGTTATTTTTAAGTTCTTCTCTCACCCAGTGAACCAATTCCAAGCCAGCGTTATTGGTTTCCATTACTACATCAACAATGGCTAAAGCAAACGCATCATCACCTTCATTGGTTAACATTTCTTTTGCTTCTTGAGCCGAATAGGCACTGACTAATTCCAAACCTTTACCAGCAAAAACAAAATCAGAAACGACCAAACGCGTCACTTGATGGATCTCAGGTTCATCATCAACTATCAGTACTTTCCAGTTTTTAAGCGGGCCGTTGTAGAGATCTTCAAATTCTTCAGCAAATATTAGCGAATCATCCATTCAAGCCCCCTCTTCAAAAGCGATGAACTGATTGTCACTAGTTATAATATGCTTTGAATATTGTCTAGCAGTAGTGATGCTTTGTTGAGAATAAAAGAAGCTATTTTTAACCTGTAATAGTTTAAAACACGTTTGCATATTGCTCGTTACCCCTTATGAAAGATGAACTAACCCAGCTTTTATAATCATTTTTGACATTAATATCAACCCATTATTCAGACTGTTCAAGATGGCTTTCAAATGTTGCAGACACTGCAATGCCGTTTCTACCCACGGCCGGCTGGTATATTAAACGTTCCAGCATGAATACTTTCTACATCAATCGCATCGAAGCTATATTCCGTGTGACAGTACTGACAATTCATTTTGATATCACCATCGTTGGCAACTATATCTAAAAGCTCTTCTTTACTGACCGCGCAAAGAGCAGTTGCGCTGCGTTCTTTGCTACAGCTACACTTAAACACCACCTTAGTAGCAGGATATAATTCAATATCTTCTTGATGATACAAACGATGTAAAATATCTTCTGCCGACAATTCAAATAACTCATCGTTTTTGATGGTTTCGGTCAACTTACTCAGGTGCTCAAAATCAGTATCGCCAGCATCAGTAGCTTGGCTACTAGTCGGTAACACTTGTAAAAACATACCGCAGGCTTTAGCGTGATTATCGATTAGCTGAGTGCGTAATATAACCTTAGTTGCCAGCTGTTCTGATTGTTCGAAATAACCTTCAATACACTCGGCTAATGTGGGTTTATCCAGTGACACCATACCTTGATAACGTTCACCTTTTTGAGGAGTTATGGTGATCACCAACACTCCTTTTTCTACTAACTGAGCAAATTCTGTGGGTAATATTTCAAGCTGTTCATCCCATCTGGCGACCCCCCTTAACTGTTGATTGTGAGTACCGTTAATAACGGCGTAACTGAGTGGCCCTTCTCCTTGAATTTGGATAGCAATATCACCTTCAAATTTCAATGTCGCGGTCAACAAACTAGCCGCGGCCATCAGCTCACCTAAAAGTTTTTGGATAACAGGTGGATAGGGATAAGAGTCTAAAATGGCCTGAAAACTTTTTTCCAAACGCACCATTTCGCCTCTTACATTGCCTTGGTTAAATAAATATCGATGAAGTTGGTCAAATGCCATGTTGTTTACCTTGTTACCTTGATGTTACTGTTGTTTGAATTGGTGTTACTGCTGTTTAAATTGGTTTTACTGTTGTTTAAATTGAATTATTTGACGGCGCTGTTTTTTATCAGGGCGATGGTCAGGTTTAGGGCTATGAAATGCACTTAGTTTACGTGCTTCTACGTTGCTTGCACGTAGCTTTTTACTGGCTTGGGTTTCTTCGTACATCAATTGTGCAAGAGGTGCACCTAAGCGCTGTTCTTTTATTTGCTGTACCACGACATCTTTTAGATCAAACCCTTGAGGAATTTTTATATCAGCCCCCAACTCTACTATTTTTCCGGGTTTACTACGTTGCCCGTTGTATTGCACTTTACCTGATTGCACAGCATCTCTGGCTAAAGAGCGTGTTTTATAAAAACGGGCAGCCCAAAGCCACTTGTCTAAGCGTACATTTTTGCTTTCATCGGTAGTTTTTGGCATGGACTAGACTCTTTTCATTTGAAATTGTAGTTTTTTTGTAACTAAGGAGGATTAATCTTGTCCCACTTGTTCGTACTGGTTATCATTGCCCAGTTATGCTTTAAACATCACACAGAGAGACAATGACAGTCGTTAATCATACCGCTAATCAATTATGGCTCCAACTAATCAAAAACCAACAAAAAATTAATATGTTGGTCGTGATGCTATTGGCAATTTTTCTGCTTTCTTATGCGGCAGAATTGACGTGGCGTTTATGGCCACAACCCACCGACAAAGATAGGATAGAAAACGTATCTAATGGTCAATCTGTCACATCTCAAAATTCTAATAGCACATTAAATTTAGCTGATATCAAACGGCTTAACTTATTTGGTGATTATAATGCGGCTCCAGTTGAAGAAGCAGAAGTAACAGATGCGCCAGTTACCATGCTTAATTTGACTTTAACCGGCGTAGTCACCAGCTCTGTCAAAGATCAAGGGGCTGCAATAATCGAAAACAGTAACAAACAACAAACTTATGGAATTGGTGAAAAAATTGAAGGTACCAATGCATCCTTAAAAGTAGTTTATGCTGACAGGGTAATTATTAAAAATGGTCAAGCGAGTGAAACATTGATGTTAGATGGTGTGGATTATAATAAGCCCCCCGACCAAGTAAATAACCCAGGTACGGTGCGCCGAACAATATCTAACGATGTTATGCAAGCTAGTAGAGAATTAAAAAACAAGCCAGCCAGTTTTATTGATTACATTGCCGTATCGCCTCATCGGCCTAATGGCGAGTTGTCAGGTTATCGTGTAAGCCCAGGTAAAAAACCGGCTTTATTTAGAGCGGCGGGATTAAAGTCGGGCGATGTAATCACTGATTTAAATGGCTTAGATTTAACCGATATGCAACAGGCACTAGAAGCCATGAATATGCTCAAAGAACTGCCATCTTTGCAAATGACGGTGCAACGCGAAGATGAACTTATTACTATTTACCTTGATCTACCCGATGAGGAAGAGGAACCAGAAACATGATGTGTATGTCACGTAATCGCTTGCTTGTTCGCAATCGCTCTAATTTATTAAAAGCATTACTCCTCGTTATTGGCAGTGCGTTTTTTGCTGTTTCAAGCCTAGTGGCCGCAGCAGACTATTCCCCAAATTTTAAAAACACTGAAATCAGTGAGTTTATTAATATAGTGGGTAAAAATCTTAAGAAAACCATCATAGTGGATCCTAATGTGCGGGGTAAAATTACTGTACGTAGTTATGACCTGTTAAACGAGGCACAGTATTACCAATTTTTCTTGAACGTTTTGCAAGTGTACGGCTACTCTGCAGTTACTATGTCTAGCGGCGTGGTTAAAGTGATACGCTCAAAAGATGCCAAATCATCGAATATTCCAGTAGTCGATGGTAGTCCGTTTGATGGTGACGAGATGATCACCCGTGTTATGCCAGTATATAACGTACCGGTACGAGAACTCGCGCCCTTATTACGTCAGCTTAATGATACTGCCGGAGGTGGCAATGTCGTGAGTCACGATGCCTCTAACGTCATGATGCTTACTGGCCGCGCGGCTGTAGTTAATCGCTTAGTTGAAATAATTGAACGAGTGGACAAAGCAGGTGACGAAGAAGTCGAAATTGTTAAGCTAAAATACGCATCGGCTACTGAACTGGTAAGTATTATTGACAGCATCAATAAATCTCAAGGCAAGTCGAACTCAAGTGGTAAATCTGATCCTAGAATCGTCGCTGATGATAGAACCAATAGCATCATCGTCAGCGGTGATATAAAAGCGCGTAAGCGTTTGATTAATTTAATCGAGCGTATGGACTCTGAACTAGAAACCAGTGGCAACACTCGCGTCATCTTTTTAAACTATGCGAAGTCAGAAGATTTAATCAAAGTATTGCAAGGTGTAAGCGCCAGCATTCAAGCAGAGGTCAAAGGTAGCACCAAGGGTCGTCAAACAACAAAAAGTCGTGACGTCAGCATTGATTCACATGAAGACTCAAATGCATTAGTGATAACGGCTGAGCCAGATATGATGCGTTCGCTCGAAAAAGTGATACGTCAGTTAGATGTGCGCCGAGCGCAAGTACTAGTGGAAGCGATTATTGTAGAAGTATTTGAAGGTGACGGCACTACTTTAGGCGTGCAATGGGCCAATGAAAAAGGTGGTGGTACACAATTTAATAATGGTGTGGTGGGCTTAGGGTCCCTCGCTGTTGGTATTGATCAAGCACAAGACAAAATCATTGTGGATTCGATTACGACAACCGACGGCGGTACCCCTGTCGTTGTACCTACTGAACAAACTCAACTCGGGGATTTGACCGGTTTAGCCTCTTTACTTGGCGGCGTAAATGGCCTGTTACTCGGAGGCGTAAAGGATGGATGGGGCGCAGTACTTCAAGCGGTGAGCACTGATACTAATTCGAATCTTCTGGCGACTCCCCACCTTACCACTATGGATAACGAAGAAGCCTTTTTTATAGTCGGTCAAGAAGTCCCTATTATTACGGGTTCGACAACAGGCTCAAATAACGCAAACCCTTTTCAGTCTGTCGACCGTCAAGAAGTAGGTATCAAATTAAAAGTGACCCCGCAAATCAACGAAGGTGACGCGGTACAACTGTCAATTGAGCAAGAGGTGTCTAGCGTCAGCGGTGCAACGTCAGTAGACGTTATTATTAATAAGCGTGAGATTAAAACCTCTGTCATAGTAGACGATGGCGGCACAATAGTACTGGGTGGATTAATCGATGATGCGGTACAAGAAAGTGTCTCTAAAGTCCCGTTACTAGGGGATATCCCAATCCTTGGCAATTTGTTTAAGTCGACGACGACCACCGTAAGCAAACGTAATTTAATGGTATTTATTCGCCCCACCATAATACGCGATGGCGTGACGATGAATGAAATTAGTCATAAAAAATATCAGTACATTCGTGCACAGCAGTTAAAACGACAGTCTCAGGGCATCCCATTGATGCCAAATACTGAAGGCCCATCTTTACCTGAATGGGACGATAAGCTTAGCTTACCTCCATCATTTGAAGATTATATTCTGAGTAAAGACAAAGAACAGGATAACAACTAGTCATGCCAGCCTCCCATCTAAGCGCAGCGGATGCTGAAGAGCAAGCATTACTGGAGTCAGGCACCGATATCAATAGTCCTATTGACGAGCCTGAGCACAAACAACTCGCTTTTAGTTTTGCGAAACGTCATCAAGTACTGCTTGATACGGGTGAAAAACCGGCTATTTTATATCATACTCAAGACACTGAATTTCAGGTTTTTGCTGAAGTCAGGCGCTTTTTAGGTGCTGAATTTCGCCTTAAGGAAATCGAACTTGACCAGTTCGAATCTATTTTAACTCATGCCTTCCAAAGAGATTCATCAGAAGCCAAGCAGTTAATGGAAGACATAGGCAACGAAAGTGATTTGTTTAGTCTTGCCGAGGATTTGCCTAACACTGAAGATTTATTGGAAAGCGAAGATGACGCACCCATTATTAAACTTATCAACGCCATGCTTGGAGAAGCCATCAAGGAAGGCGCGTCAGATATTCATATCGAAACATTCGAAACCCAGCTTTTAGTTCGCTTTAGGGTAGATGGCGTTTTACGAGAAATTTTACGTCCCAATCGTAAAATGGCCTCAATGTTAGTATCTCGTATCAAGGTGATGTCTAAAATGGACATCGCAGAAAAGCGTATTCCACAAGATGGTCGTATTACCTTGCGTATTGCTGGCCGTGCAGTTGACGTTCGTGTGTCCACTATGCCCTCTAGTCACGGCGAACGTGTGGTATTACGTTTACTCGATAAAAACAACGTCCGCTTAAACTTAAAAGACTTGGGCATGACTAAGACCAACCGCGGTTTCTTTTCTGATTTAGTACGTAAACCACACGGCATTATTTTAGTCACCGGTCCTACAGGCTCAGGTAAATCCACTACTTTGTACGCGGGCTTAAGCGAAATCAATTCCAAAGACCGTAATATTTTAACGGTTGAAGACCCAATAGAATTCGATTTACAAGGCATTGGTCAAACACAAGTTAATGCTAAAGTAGATATGACCTTTGCCCGTGGCCTAAGAGCCATTTTACGTCAAGATCCTGATGTGGTGATGGTGGGTGAAATTAGGGATTTAGAAACAGCACAAATCAGTGTTCAAGCCAGTTTGACGGGTCACTTAGTCATGTCAACGCTGCACACCAACACAGCTGCCGGTGCCATCACACGTTTGGAAGATATGGGTATCGAACCCTTCTTATTATCCTCTAGTTTATTGGCTGTACTGTCGCAACGTCTGGTAAGAACTTTATGCCAAGATTGTAAAACCCCACATAGCCCCAGTGAGCAAGAATGCATTATTTTAGGTTTGAAATCTTTAGATGCCTCTGGCCACTCCATTCATTCACCTAAAGGCTGTGCGGCTTGTAATCAGACAGGCTACCGGGGCAGAACAGGTATTCACGAATTATTGATAGTAGACGAAGGTATACGTTCACTCATCCATAATGGACATGGGGAACAAGCGATTGAAAAATATATTCGCGAGAACACACCGAGTATTCGCGATGATGGTTGCAGTAAAGTGCTGTTAGGTTTTACCTCACTTGAAGAAGTGTTACGAGTCACAAGGGAAGATTAAATGGCGGCTTATGCATATCAAGCCATGGATAAAAGTGGTAAAAATAAGAATGGTGTTTTAGAAGGAGATAACCCAAGACAAATACGTCAACAATTGCGCGAGCAAGGGTTAATACCGATGCAAGTTGACCAAGTAGCTGAAAAAGAGCGCAAATCCCAGACGGGTTTCACTTTATTTAAAAACAGTATATCTACCTCAGATTTATCTTTGCTGACCCGCCAGCTATCAACCTTAGTTGAAGCTTCATTACCTATCGAAGAAGCCTTGTTGGCGGTGGCTGAGCAGTGCGAAAAAACCCGCCAAAAAAACATGATGATGGCGGTACGCAGCAAAGTAGTTGAAGGCCATACTTTAGCCGACGCTATGGCGGAATTTCCCCACGTATTTGATGATTTATTTCGCGCAATGGTAGCCGCAGGTGAAAAATCAGGGCACCTCGATACGGTACTTAATCGTTTGGCTGATTACACCGAAAAAAGTCAACAAACTAAAAGCCAAATCACTCAGGCTATGGTTTATCCCAGCATTATGATGTTTTTTGCTTTTGGCATAGTCATGTTATTGTTAACTGTTGTAGTCCCCAAAATTGTTGGGCAGTTTCAAAATATGGGGCAAGACTTACCCACTATCACTCAGATATTAATTGATATCAGTGACTTTGTGCGCGCATACGGCTTAGTGCTGGCCATAATATTAGTAGTATTAATCGTCATCGTTAATCGAATGTTACAAAAACCAGTGATGAAAAAGCGTTATCACGCACTGCTCCTTCGCTTACCTTTTATTGGCAAGTTATCAAAAGGCTTAAATACAGCAAGATTTGCTCGTACATTAAGTATTTTAACGTCTAGCGCAGTACCGCTGCTAGAAAGTATGCGTATTGCCAGTGAAGTGCTTGAAAACTTACAGATAAGAGCTGCGGTCAACACCGCTGCAGGGTTTGTAAAAGAAGGTTCAAGCCTGCGAGCATCTCTAGAACAAACCAAAATGTTCCCTCCAATGATGATGCATATGATTGCATCAGGTGAGCGCAGTGGTGAATTACAACAAATGCTGGGGCGCGCGGCTGATAATCAAGATAGACAATTTGAATCTTTGGTGGGAATGTCACTCAAAATAT
>Ga0307492_10001051_pt1 | contig 11465 bp, 9 predicted proteins | sample SI3LmetaG_FD_202365 | JGI IMG/M metagenome (GOLD analysis project Ga0307492, IMG submission 202365) | Sea-ice brine microbial communities from Beaufort Sea near Barrow, Alaska, United States - SI3L | ecosystem: Environmental > Aquatic > Marine > Coastal | place: USA: Alaska | collected 2017-05-06
GTTGCTATCCTCTGGTTGCAGGAAAATCTCCTGTCGTTGGCATTGGCCATTATCATCTTTGTTGCAGGTCGTTGGATCGCCAATCTACTGTCTAGGTTGATCCACGCTGTGCTGGTGCGGGCCAAGGTCGACAATATTTTGGTCGACTTTTTATCGGGCCTGGCCAAAGCTGCCATGGTGCTCTTTGTCATAGTCGCGGCACTGACCCAATTGGGTGTCGACACCACCTCCCTTATTGCCTTGATCGGTGCGGCCGGTATTGCCGTTGGTTTGGCGCTAAAGGATTCCCTGCAGAATTTTGCCTCGGGTGTGATGTTGATTCTGTTCCGTCCTTTCAAAGCCGGTGACTTTATCGACGCCGGTGGGGTGATGGGCATTGTCGAGCGCATTACTGTGTTCTCAACCACCCTGAGGACCGGTGACAATAAGGAAGTCATAGTACCGAACGGCTCGATCTACGGTGGCACCATTACCAACTATTCCGCACGGGAAACCCGCCGTGTCGATATGACCTTTGGGATAGGCTATGACGCCGATCTGTTAAAGGCCAAAACCGTGCTCCGGCAGCTGGTCGATAACGACGAGCGCATCCTGAAAGAGCCTGAGGTGCTCATTGCCATCAGTGAGCTGGCGGACAGCTCGGTGAATATCATTGTCCGCCCTTGGGTGAAGTCGGGTGACTATTGGGGCGTATTTTGGGACATGCAGGAAAGGGTTAAATTGACCTTCGATCAGGAGGGCATCGCCATTCCCTTTCCGCAGATGGATGTGCACTTGAATAAAACCGATTAAGTCATAAAGCGAAGCCTCAGCCCCGACCGCGCGCGATATTCCGGATCGGGTGCCGGCATAAGCCGTTTCGACCAAAACTGGATAAGAGGAAATTATTAATGCACTTTGATTTTACCCACCTGGCCAAGGCCGAGGTTTACCGCCTGCTTACTCATACGGTGGTACCGCGCCCGATCGCCTGGGTACTGACTGAAAATGATCACGACGGCTATAACTTGGCACCCTTTTCCTACTTTAATATGGTCAGCAGCGATCCGGGCCTGCTGATGATCTCAGTCGGCCAAAAACGCGATGGCAGCAAAAAGGACACCTGGGCCAATATTGAACGCCGCCGCCGGTGTGTGGTCCATATCGCCAGTGGCCAACACATGGCCGCCGTCAATGAAACGGCCCGCTCTTTGCCGTCTGAGGAATCGGAGTTGGCCGCTATCGATACCGCTCTAACCGAGCAACCCGGTTTTGCCATGCCGCGTCTAAGCGACTGCGCGGTCGCCTTCGATTGCGAACTCTATGATCTGCATCTGTTGGGCACGGGGTCACAGGCGGTGCTCTATCTGCAAGTTAAGGCTGCCTATCTAGCCGAGGGCTTGCTGGTCGATGGGCAAGCGTGGCCCGATGCCCAGACCTTAGATCCTCTAGCTCGGTTGGGCGCAGACGATTTTGCCCAACTGGGGATCATCACTAGCGTACCCCGTCCAAGCTGACGGCCCTGCTGACCGGTCGGTACAGGGCCGCAGTATTCAGCGCCGGGACTGGACCGAAAGACTGCGTGTGGTGCAGCCGTCACAGTCCGGGTCCGGGTGGATCGCAAAGCGCCTAAACTGTACCTGATGGCCATCGTAGCGATAGAGGCTGCTGCCACTCTGCGCGCAGTCTAATATGCGTTGCAAGGCCAATTGCGCCTGCAGTCCGCCGACGATGGCGACTAAGGGCGCCCAGATGCCGGCAGCGCGGCAGCTCGGTCGGTGCTCAAGGGCGAGCGGGGGATACACACATTCGTAACAGCCGACTCTGGCCGTAGCCAGTGGCAGATCCAGGACCTCACCATGACGTTGTAGCGCCGACCCCTGGATCAGATCGATCGACCTCTGCTGGCAATGGCGATTGATCAGTTGTCGGGTTGCTAGGTTGTCGGTGCAGTCGAGCACCAGATCACTGCCGGCCACTAGGGCGTCGACATTACCGGCGTCGATTCTGTCGCTGTGTGCGCTGTAACGAATATGACTGTTCAGTTGAAGCAGGTGGGCCAAGGCTGCGAGGGACTTGTATTGGCCGATATCGGTTTCACGATACAAGACCTGACGCTGCAGGTTAGACAGCTCGACCCGATCCGGGTCGATTAGCTGCAAGTGCCCAATCCCGGAGCTGGCTAACAGGGTCGCCACCGTGCAGCCCATACCGCCCATGCCCACCAGGCTGACGCGGGCGTTTTTTAAACGCATTTGGCCCAATAGGTCGATCGCCGGCAGCAAGAGCTGGCGGCTGTAACGTTCCAGCTCGGCATCGAGTAGCATGCTTCATCTCTCCTGTTGAAATGTTAGGCAGGCATGGCGCCCAGGACAATGGCTCGGCCGTAGAGCAACAGCTGCGCCATATCTAACCCGGTATCGGTACCAATAGATCGATCATATCACCGGCATTCAGGGCCTGAGTAGGCAACGCCTGGCGCTGAATAAGTTGCCGGTTGACTGCCACTGCGTAGGGCGGAGTGGCACCCCACTGGCTGAGGACCTCGATTAGGATCGATGAGGTTGGACGAAAGGTTTGACCGTTAATAATGCAATACATCTAATCTCCGGCTTTGCTTTGCTTTGCTTTGCTTTGCTTTGCTTTGCTTTGCTTTGCTTTGCTTTGCTTGCTGTTTTGTGGCGCTTTGGGTTGTCTTGTTGTCGTATTGTCGTGTTGCTGTTTGAGCTTGGGCCGTCCCAACTTGAGGATCCGCCTACAGAATCGCCGGGTTCGCCCGGTCGGTTCACTCAACCCTTGGTATCGGTGCCGTCCTGACTGTGATGGCCACCCAGCTGCGAGCCCTGTTTTCGAAACAGTTGGGCCATCTCGGACATGCCCTGTCTGGAGTCACTGGCGGTAGACCGAATGTCCTGGCCGGTGATGGTCCTGAGCGACAGAGCGTCGTTGGCTCGGCAGTTGGGCAAGTGCTGGCTAATGTTTAGGGCACAGGACCTGGGTCCGCACCGCGCACAGACGAGCGCGCCTTTTTCCGACGTTTTAGGCAAGTTGACATCGTGATAACGCTTGGCGGCATGTGGGTCTAGGGCCAAATTAAACTGGTCCTCCCAGCGGCACTCAAAGCGCGCCCACGATAGGGCGTTGTCACGCACCTGGGCAGCCGGATGGCCCTTGGCTAAATCGGCCGAGTGGGCGGCAATCTTAAGGCTGATCAGGCCCATTTTGACATCTTCTTTAGTGGTCAAGCCGGTGTGGTCCTTGGGAGCGACCGCGCTTAGCATGGCGCAACCAAACCAGGCGATCATCGCAGCGCCAATATTGGCGCTCAGGTGGTCGTAACCGGGTGCAATATCGCTCGTTAGCGGACCCGGTGTGCACAGGGGTGCCTCATAGCAATGGCGTAATTGTTGGTTCATATTGGACTTGATCAGATGCATGGGCGCATGGCCGGAGCCCTCAATCATCACCTGGACGTCGCGTTGCCAGGCCTGTGCGGTTAACTCGCCCAGGGTGCGCAACTCGGACAGTTGAGCGGCATCGTTGGCATCGGCAATGCAACCCGGTCGCAGGCCCGCGCCTAACGAGATGGCAACATCATACATGCCCAGCAAATGACAAATTTCATTAAAATGGCGGTAGATAAAATTCTCTTGGCGGTGCGCCAGGCACCACTTGGCCATGATCACACCGCCGCGCGAAACAATACCGGACAGTCGCTCTGTGGTGAGCGGAATGTATTCCAACAGCAGGCCGCCATGCAGCGTCATGTAGTCGACCCCCTGCTCGGCCTGCTCGATTAGGGTTGCGCGGAAAACCTCCCAGGTCAGATCTTCGGCCACCCCCCCGACCTTTGCCAACGCCTGATAGATGGGCACCGTGCCGATGGGTACCGGTGAATGGCGCAGGCTCCATTCTCGCCTTTGCTGCATCGGCTCCTCGGTCGACCGATCCATCAAGGCGTCGGCGCCCCAGCGGGTTGCCCAGACCAGTTTTTCGACCTGCTCTTCGATCGATGTGGACCGGATTGCATCGCCAGCATCGGCGCTAACCTTAACGAGAAAGTTGCGCCCGATGATCATCGGCTCCAGTTCCGGGTGATTAATATTCGCTGGCAGGATAGCTCGCCCAGCGGCTATTTCGGTGCGGACAAATTCGCCCGTTATAGTCTCCGGAATTTGCGCGCCCCAGGCTTCGCCCGGATTTTGCTGGAGGGTGCTGGATTCGGTGCCAGGGCTGCGATTGCTGTTTTCACGCAGCGCGACATATGCCATTTCGGCCGTGATAACCCCCGCACGAGCATAGTGCATCTGGGTTACATTGCGGCCGCTGCGGGCGCGCCGAACGGTACCCGTTGCAATGCCCGGCTCTGGTTTAGCGGACAGTTGTGGGCCGACTCCGGTAGTCACCACCAGGGTGTCACCGGTAGTCACCACCAGGGTGTCGCCGCGCTGTTCGAGCCAGGGTTGTCGGAGCGCTGTCAGACCGCGCCGAAGGTCGACGGTGGTTGCCGGATCGGTAAAGGGTCCAGACGTGTCATAGACATAAATGGGGGCGTTTTTTTTCACGCTACTCGGGCCGCCGGGTCGCTCCAAAAGGGTGTCGGACAGGGTGATTTTACGCCTCGGCACCCGAATGGTGAAGCCGTCAATCAGGCCGTGACAATAATCTTTGGTCGCCGCGGGAAAAGGCTGCTGGTTGAGCTCGACGCTCGCTTGGGATTCAACTGTGGGCGCTGGGCCGCTGGTCAAGACAGACTCTGGATCATTGCCCTGCTGGACCTTTGGGTTTGTTTTAAATGTCGACATGCTGACCCCTACTGAGCGTGAGTTGGCTTGTCGGAAAGATGAAGAGATTAATTGTGAATAGGTACAACAAGGACCTCACTGATCGATTTTTTATAACAAAAAAAATCGAGCCCTAAAAGTTCTGTCTTGCTTCCTACGCCAGTATTAACCGGATCAGGTTCTGCGGATTCTGTTTGGACAGTCTCAGCCCGAAGGCACTCCGACAAGAGTAATACAAAAAAGTATAACGAGCCGAGTCGGCGCATGGCAAACCCTAGTTTGGCAATTTTTGCCTAACAAGTCACACGGTTGAATATCTCTTCGACGATTGCTGGGCCGAGCAGCCAGCCTTGGCGGCTGAGGCCATTGGCACAGAGTATATTTTCATGTTGGGTTATTTTTGGCAGGTTATCGCTGTAAAAAATGCGCTGAGTACCCAGTACTTCGATGATTGCGGCATCGGCGAAGCCCGGGTGCAGGCAGTAGATCGCCGACAGTAACTCCAGTGAGCTGCGCACTGTGATCGCGCCACTACCTTGGTCGCCTAAATCGGTGGTGCCGACGACAAAAATATTATCCGGTTTGGGTACCACATAGACGTGGAACCTTTGCTGGATTATGCGCACCGGGCGCGTGAAGTTAACCTTCTTGGTCTGCACTCGGATGGTTTCGCCGCGTACCGAATGGAGTTGTTGGGCTGGGTTTTCGGCGTAGGTGTTGGCTTTAATGGCTCCGGCCCCTCGGCAGTCGATAACCCAGTCGTATTGGCTTTGCAGTTCGCTGCCATTGCCTTGCAGCGGCCAATGCTCGATGATCCGGGCGTGTTGGCGAAGCGCGCGACTCGAGGCCGCGAGAAATTGACGATTGCAGATTTGACCTTCATCTTTCAAGTAGATAGCGGTTTCAAAGCGCTCTAAGTCGGGTTCTAGACTGGACACCTCCTGGTTGTAGAGCATCCGGATTTGGCTATGATGCTCCGGTAACAGCTTGTGCATTTTTTTATACAGACAGAGCAGACAGTCCTGTTCTTCCGTGAATGAGATCGCCACGGTGCCATTGTTCTGGAAAAAAACCCGGTGATGGTCGGGATCCAACGCACGCAATTCGCTCAGTGAATCGGGCCATAGGCCGCGACTGTGGATGCCGAGCTTAACGACCTCAACGGGGGCGTGAACGGCATCGGCTAAGGGCGAAATCATCCCCGCCGAGATGGTCGCAGCGCCCTGAGGATGCTCAAAAGATTGGGCTTCGAAAAGCGTAACCTGGTGATCGGCGCCAATCAATTTTAACGCAGCCAATCGCCCCAGAACCCCTGCACCGATGATGGCGACCTTCATGCTGATTCATCCCTCTGTTAACAATAACTAATTAGGAGCCGACTGCATAACTGGCCGAGGCTATAGTCTAGTTAAGGTTTTAAGTTTTGCTGGAATAAATGAATTTTTCAAAAAAATACTTAGCCCAAACCACTGCAGTGGCCCGAAAATCGCCTGATAATTCAGGGCAAATCGACGCCATGGGCCAGCCCTAATAGCAGGAGCCCTAATAGCAGAACCATTTGGCACAAGTGACTTTCTTGACCAGACGGACAATTTCCTGACAAGTCGCCCTGCGATGGACTAGACTGATGGAAAATAAAGGGGTGAATCCTATGACATGGTTAGATCTTTTGGGGTACGTGGGCTCGGTGCTGGTGGCCATTTCGTTAATGATGGCCAATATCAAGCGGTTGCGCTGGATTAATCTGTTTGGCGCAGGGGTGTTCAGCAGCTACGGCTTCTTGATCGGGGCCATGCCGGTGTTTTTCTTAAATGGCTGGATTGTGCTGGTTAACATCTACTATCTGTTTCGACTTTATCAATTCAAGGATAATTTCGATATGGTCAAGCTGTCCTCAGTGCGCACGCCGCTGTTCGAATTGTTGATCGAGCGCTACGGCGCAGACATCGGACAATATTTCCCCCAGGCCACGGTCGCCCAACTCGATGGTGCGGTGGCGCTATTGATTTTCCGCAATATGAAGCCGGTCGGCCTGTTCGCTTATCAACTGCAGGGTGAGGCGGGAGTGGTTGAGGTACTGATCGATTATGTTATTCCCGAAGCCCGAGATTTTAAAACCGCCCAGTTCCTCTTTAGCCGACACACCAGTCGGCTCCGGGATGAGGGCATCCAAACGCTGATCAGCTACTCCGATCGCCCGGCGCATATCAGTTATCTAGTGAAAATGGGTTTTGTTGCCGAGGCCCGAGGCCATCGCTTAGCATTAGCCTAGGGCGTGCGCAGCCAAATTTCGCGGACACCCCTAGTGGGCGCTCAGTAGGGTGCCTGGCACTGCCCGGTCAGCACTGCCCAGTCATGACGCAGTGCCGCCCCTGCCACAGTTCAGCTCGGAGGGGTATTCAGTTTAGAGCTATGGTAAAATAAGGTCTTTTTATCGAACAGGTCCTGTTATGAAAAAAGCCTTCTTACGCGGTGTGGTCAGTATCCTGCCCTTGGCCTTGTCGGTCTGGTTGTTCTGGTCGATTATCGTCACCTTGGACGATTTGGGCCTGTCCTTTTTACAATTGGTCGGCTGGCAGGCAGCCTGGGATGGGGTCGGTTTTGTGCTGATTTTCTGCCTTATTCTATTTGTCGGCCTGGCCTTTAGCGTCAGTCCCATCCTTTGGCTGTATCAGCAGTTTGAAAAGCAGATGATGCGTTTTCCGCTTTTTAAAACCGTTTACGGTGCCGTTAAAGACCTAGCGTCCTTGGCCGGTACCGACGATTCGAAACTGAACCTGCGGCAGACGGTGCTCATGGCCCAAACCAACGGAACCTTCATCGTGGGCTTTATTACCGCCGACAAAATGCCGGAAGCGCTGGTCCGTGCTTTACCCGAGGAGGGCGACTGGGTGCCGGTGTTGTTTCAGCTGAGTTACCAGATCGCCGGCGTGACCTCCTTGGTGCGCCGCGCCGATCTTATCTATGTCGACTGGTCCTTCGAAGAGGCCATGCGCTTTATGCTCACGGCTGGGGTATCGCAGTCGGGCGCGCTGAAAAAGCCGACTTAACAAATAAGCCATAGACATAAGCGCCCGGAATCATTTAGCATCCCGCCTTTCGTATTGTCCCGCCGTCTCGCGGGGATACTGGCAATTAACTGATGGCGGAGCTGAAACCTTGCTGACGACTGCAAATATCACCATGCAATTTGGCGCGAAGCCGTTGTTTGAAAATGTCTCAATCAAATTTGGCGATGGTAATCGCTACGGCCTGATCGGTGCCAATGGCAGCGGTAAGTCGACCTTTATGAAAATTCTCGGCGGCGATTTGGAGCCGAGTCTGGGCAATGTTTCGAAAGACCCCAATGAGCGGATCGGTAAGCTGCACCAGGATCAGTTTGCCTTTGAAGAGTTTAATGTGCTCGATACCGTGATCAAGGGCCACACCGAGTTGTGGCAAATCAAAGAAGAAAAAGACGCCATCTACGCCCAGGCCGAAATGACCGAAGCCGATGGCCTGCGTGCCGGTGAGCTGGAAGGTGAATTCGCCGAAATGGACGGTTACTCGGCCGAAGCGCGCGCCGGTGAGCTGTTGCTCGGCGTCGGTATCCCGATCGAGCAGCACTACGGCCCGATGAGCGCCGTAGCGCCGGGTTGGAAGCTGCGCGTACTGCTAGCCCAGGTGCTGTTTTCCGATCCGGATATCATGCTGCTCGATGAGCCGACCAACAACCTCGACATCAACACCATTCGTTGGCTCGAAGGCGTGTTAAACGCGCGTAATTGCACCATGATCATTATCTCGCACGATCGTCACTTCCTGAACAGTGTGTGCAGCCATATGGCCGATCTGGACTATAATGAGTTGCGCGTCTACCCAGGCTCCTATGATGAGTACATGACCGCCTCAACCCAATCGCGCGAGCGGTTGTTGTCGGATAACGCCAAGAAAAAGGCCCAGATCGCCGAACTTAAAACCTTCGTGAGTCGTTTTTCCGCCAACGCATCCAAGTCCAAGCAGGCGACCTCGCGCGCCAAGCGGATCGACAAGATCGAACTGACCGATGTAAAACCGTCGAGCCGGCAGAATCCCTATATCCGCTTTGAGCAGGATCATAAGCTGCACCGCAGGGCGCTCGAAGTGACCGGTCTGGCCAAACGCTATGAAACGGCCCTGTTTGATAATCTGGATCTGACCATCGAAGTGGGCGAACGTATTGCGGTGATTGGTCCGAACGGTATTGGTAAGTCGACTCTGATGCAGTGCCTGGTCGGTGTCCTGGAGCCAACGGCTGGCCTGATCAAGTGGTCAGAAAACGCCAATGTGGCCTACTATGCCCAGGATCACGCCGGCGATTTTAAAGAAGATCTCGATCTGGTCGCTTGGATGAACCGCTGGGGTCGCGAAGGCGACGATGAGCAGATTATTCGCGGTACCTTGGGTCGACTGCTGTTTTCTTCAGTCGATATCAATAAATCGGTTAAGGTGATCTCCGGTGGTGAGCAGGGTCGTATGCTGTTTGGCAAGATGATGCTGCAACGGCCCAACATCTTAGTGATGGATGAGCCGACCAACCACTTGGATATGGAGTCGATTGAGTCCCTGAACCTGGCCCTGGATAACTATCCGGGCACCCTGGTGTTTGTCAGCCACGATCGGGAATTTGTTTCCAGTCTGGCGACCCGGATCATTGAATTGACGCCCAAGGGCATAGTTGATTATCACGGCACCTATGATGAATACCTGGTCAGCCAGGCGATCGTCGGCTAGCACCGGGCAGCCTCTAAGGGCCGGTATAGTACGCACGAAAAAAAAGAGGTCCTAGGACCTCTTTTTTTATGCCTTAGGCGGCACTGTTACCGTTCGAACTGCGCCGGGGTTGACGCGTTCTATTGCCGTCGCCCTGTGGCCGTGGTGCGCGAGCGCTGCTCGGCCGCGCCGGTGCACGTTGGCCATCCCGGTGTTCGCTGCGCGCCGGCTTAGGCTTTTTGATGCGCGGAATCTTGACGTTTAGGACCAGGTCCGGCAACGCGCGTTCCGGCTTAAAGCCGGGATACTCGCGTCGCTCCAACAGTTCACCGATTAGGTTCTGGATGTCGGCCAATAGATCCAAGTCTTCATGGCAGACAAAGGACAGGGCTTCGCCGCTGGCGCCAGCCCGACCGGTCCGGCCGATACGGTGCACATAGTCCGCCGGTACATTGGGCAGATCGAAGTTGATTACATGCGGCAGCTCATCGATATCCAGACCGCGGGCGGCAATGTCGGTGGCGACCAGGACGCGTACGGCACCGCTCTTAAAGTCGGCCAGGGCGCGGGTTCGGGCACCCTGACTCTTGTTGCCGTGAATAGCCGCGGCGGTGATCTTGCTCGACTCCAGCTTTGCGGCCAAGCGATTTGCGCCGTGCTTGGTCTTGGAAAAGACCAAGACCTGCTGCCAGTTATTGTCCCCGATCACCTGGGTGAGCAGAGCGGGTTTGCTGCCCTTATCGACCGGAATGATCCATTGGGTCACCGACTTGGCGGTGGTCACCGTGGGTGCCACGGCAATTTCAACCGGATTGCTGACGATGGTTTTGGCCAGCGTGCGCACGTCTCCGGCAAATGTGGCCGAAAACATGAGATTTTGTCGTTCTTTGGGCAGCACCCGGAGGATTTTTTTAATGTCGTTGATAAAGCCCATATCGAGCATACGATCGGCTTCATCAAGTACCAGTATTTCGAGCTGGTCGAAACGTACCGCATTTTGGCCGAACAGGTCCAACAGTCTGCCGGGTGTCGCAACCAGGATATCGACGCCGCGTTTCAGCTTGATCATCTGAGGGTTGATCTTTACCCCGCCGAAGACCACGGCAGAACGCAACGGCAGATATTTACCATAGTTCACCACACTCTCTTCAACCTGAGCGGCGAGCTCACGAGTCGGCGTCAAGACCAGTGCGCGTACCTGATTACCGCGCGCCTGATTGCCCGATTCGGACAGACGGTGCAGGATGGGTAGAGTGAAGCCCGCGGTCTTACCGGTGCCGGTTTGAGCTGCGGCCAATAGATCCCGTTGCGCGAGTACGGCCGGTATGGCCTGCAGTTGGATCGGGGTCGGTGTCTCATAACCCATATCTGAAACTGCTTTTAAAATAGATGAAGAAAGACCTAAGTCGGCAAAACTCATAGAAAGGCTCTAATTGGGAGTGAATGAATGATACAGAGAACTCAGTTTAGTTGCGCGCGAGTATAGCAGTAAGTTCGGCCGTGCGCGCTGTCCAATCCGGTGCGGCGCTAAACGGCCTCCTATCTGCCTGTGCTGCCACTAAGGCGGCAGTTGAGCTAGAGCCCGCTCCCAGTCAGGCAGCCTCAATGATCTAGCCATAGGTACAGAGATAGGCGCTGTCGATCACCACCTGGAGTTGAAATTTGCTGTCCGCAGGGACATGGAACTCACTGCCGCTGGCAAAGGTCTGCCACGCGTCAGCCCCGGGCAGCATAACACGCAGCTCACCGGCCACGACCTGCATCAATTCTGCCGCGTCGGTGCCGAATTCGTATTCACCGACGGCCATAACGCCGATGGTGGTGGGTTTGGTGTGACCGCTTAAGGCCAGCGATTGGACGTTGCCGGAAAAATATTGATTGTGTTTAATCATCGGGTTCTCATCATTGTCTAAGTTGTCTAAGTTGTCTAAGTTGTCTAAGTTGTCTAAGTTGTCTAAGTTGTCTAAGTTG
>Ga0307492_10001052_pt1 | contig 11463 bp, 6 predicted proteins | sample SI3LmetaG_FD_202365 | JGI IMG/M metagenome (GOLD analysis project Ga0307492, IMG submission 202365) | Sea-ice brine microbial communities from Beaufort Sea near Barrow, Alaska, United States - SI3L | ecosystem: Environmental > Aquatic > Marine > Coastal | place: USA: Alaska | collected 2017-05-06
AAGTTTTAATAATATAAAAGAAACAACGGTAATTATATCGTTTAAATAAACCGAAAAGATGGAAAGTTTAAGTTTAATAGATTCGTTTCAGGAATTTAAAGAATTCAAAGACATTGATAGAGCTACCTTAATGAACATTTTAGAAAGTGTTTTTAGAAGTACGATCAAAAGACAATTTGGAGATGATGAAAATTTCGATTTTATTGTAAATGTTGATAAAGGAGATTTAGAAATTTGGAGAAATAGAGAAATCGTTCATGATGGAGAAGTTGAGGATGAGAATAAAGAGATTTCTTATGCTGATGCCATCTTAATTGAGCCTGATTTTGAAATCGGTGAAGAGGTTTCTGAAGAAGTAAAAATGGAAGGTTTTGGACGTAGAATCGTATTGTCGCTAAGACAAAACTTAATGTCTAAAATTCTGGAATTAGAAAAAGACAACATTTATGCTTCTTACAAGGATAGAGTTGGTGATTTAATTACCGGTGAAGTTTATCAAGTTTGGAAAAGAGAGATTTTAATTTTGGATGATGAAGACAATGAATTGATTCTTCCAAAAACAGAGCAAATTTCTAACGATAGATTTAAAAAAGGGGATGCAGTAAGAGCTGTTGTGGTGAAAGTTGAAATGAAAAACAACAAACCATTAATTATCTTATCAAGAACATCTCCATTGTTCTTAGAACGTTTATTCGAATTGGAAGTTCCTGAAATTTATGATGGATTAATTACCATTAAGAATATTGTGAGAGAGCCAGGAGAGAGAGCAAAAGTTGCTGTTGAATCTTATGACGATAGAATTGACCCTGTTGGAGCTTGTGTTGGAATGAAAGGCGCAAGAATACACGGTATAGTAAGAGAGTTGAGAAACGAGAATATTGATGTAATTAATTATTCTGCAAATACAGAGTTGTTTATTCAACGCTCTTTAAGCCCCGCAAAAATTACAGCAATAAAACTAGATAAGGTAAAGATGTCTGCACAAGTTTTCTTAAAACCAGATCAAGTTTCTCTAGCTATTGGTAGAGGTGGTTTTAATATTAAATTAGCAGGAAAGTTAGTTGGATATGATATTGACGTTTACAGAGATGTGGAAGAAGATGATTCTGATGATGTTGCTTTAGATGAATTTAAAGATGAGATAGAACCTTGGGTGATTGATGCATTAAAAACGATCGGATGTGATTCTGCAAAAAGTGTTATCGAACAATCAGTGGATGAATTAGTGAAAAGAACTGACTTAGAAATTGAAACGGTAGAGGATGTAATGCGCATCTTAAAACAAGAATTTGAAGATTAGTAGACCTTAACAGGAGGTTATTAGAAAGAAAATATATACTTTTAGTATTTAATACTGATTGAAAAAGAGCAAAGAACAAATGGCTGGAGGAGTAAAAAGATTAAGTAAGGTAGCAAGAGAATTTAATGTTGGAATACAAACCATTATTGAATTCTTAGGTTCAAAAGGGGTTACGGTTGAAAGCAACCCTAATACAAAAATTGATGCTGGCACCTTTAGCATGTTACAAGCTGAATATCAATCAGAAATAAGCGCTAGAGAAGAATCTCATAAGGTTTCTATCGGTACTGAAAAAGAAACAATCACTTTAGATAACATACAAGAAGTTGTCCCTGAAGTAGAAGAATTTTTTGAAGAAGTACCAGCAGTAGTCGTTGAGGAACCTGTCGCAGCACCAGTAGTTGAAGCACCAGTAGCTGAAGAACCAGTAGCTGCAGCACCAGTAGCTGAAGAACCAGTAGCTGAAGAAGTTGAAGAAGCGAAGGTTGAGGAAGCGAAGGCGGTGGATAGTACACCTATCATTGAACACGTTGAACAAGAAGATGGAGATCTTAAGGTGCTTGGTAAAATTGATTTAACAAAATTAAATCTAAAAACAAGACCCAATAAAAAGAAACCAGAGAAGAAAGAACCTATTCCTGCTAAGGTTGTGACACCAGTAGCGAAGGTAGTAAAAGCAGCTCCGGCCAAAAAAGCTCCTCCTTTAGTTCCTGAAAAAGCCAAGAAAACCGAAGAAGTTAGAAAGGTTCCAGAAAATATAGAGACGAAATACGAAAAGCTTGCCGCTCCAAAAATATTAGGGAAAATTGAATTGCCTAAAAAAATTAAGAAGCCGGTAGCATCAACATCTAAAGATATTGATTCCAAGAAGAAAAGAAAACGGATTGTTCGTAAAGTTGACGTTTCTACTGAAAAAAGAAAACCTTTTGTAAAAGGAAAACCAAGAGCAAGAGTTGAGAAAAGAGCAGAATTAACAGAAGAACAAGTTCAAGCACAAATTAAAGAGACTCTTGCCAGATTAACTGGTGGAGGTAAAAAGAAAAGTGTTAGACACAGAAAAGATAAGAGACAGGCTGCTAGTGACATGGCAGATATTGATGCAGAAATACAAGCCGCACAAAAGAAAGTCTTAAAATTAACTGAATTCGTAACCGTTAGTGAATTGGCCATAATGATGGGCATAGGGGTGAATGATATTATCGGAGCTTGTATGAGCTTAGGAATGTTCGTTTCTATTAACCAACGTTTAGATGCTGAAACATTAACAATTATTGCAGAAGAGCATGGCTTTATGGTTGAGTTTATTTCAGCTGCTCAAGAAAATGAAGTTGATTTAGAAGTGATTGATGACCCCGCAGATATGGTGGAAAGAGCACCTATTGTTACCGTAATGGGGCACGTTGATCATGGAAAAACTTCTTTATTGGATTACATTAGAAAAGCAAATGTAATTAAAGGTGAAGCTGGTGGAATTACACAGCATATTGGAGCTTATTCTGTTGAAGTGAAAGATGGAAAAAGAATTGCATTTTTAGATACACCAGGTCACGAAGCCTTTACAGCAATGAGAGCAAGGGGTGCACAAGTTACAGATGTTGTTATTGTTGTAATTGCAGCTGATGATAACGTGATGCCTCAAACCAAAGAAGCAATTAATCACGCACAAGCAGCAGGAGTGCCGATTGTGTTTGCGTTTAATAAAATGGATAGAGAAGGAATTACTTCTGACAAGTTGAAAGAAGAACTTTCTCAAATGAATATTTTAGTCGAAGAATGGGGTGGAAAATTCCAACATCAAGATATTTCTGCGAAAACAGGATTAGGAATTGATGAATTATTAGAAAAAGTGTTGCTTGAAGCAGAATTGTTAGAGTTAAAAGCAAATCCTAATAAAAATGGAGTTGGTGCAGTGGTAGAGTCTGAATTAGATAAAGGTAGAGGTTATGTTTCTACAATTCTTGTTCAGGCTGGAAACTTGAAAGTTGGAGATGTTGTTTTAGCAGGATGTTATTCTGGTAGAGTAAAAGCAATGTTTGATGATCAAGGAAGAACAATGACAGAGGCAGGACCATCAATGCCAGTTTCTCTATTAGGATTGAATGGAGCTCCAAGTGCTGGAGATAAATTCCATATCATGGACGATGAAAAAGAAGCAAGGTCTATTGCCGAAAGAAGATTACAATTACAAAGAGAACAAGGCGTAAGAACACAGAAACACATTACGCTAGATGAAATTGGTAGAAGATTAGCTATTGGGGACTTTAAGGAACTCAATGTTATTATTAAAGGGGATGTTGATGGTTCTATTGAAGCACTTTCTGATTCTTTACAGAAACTATCTACCGATCAAATTGAAGTGAATATTATTCATAAATCTGTTGGGGCTATATCTGAAACAGATGTAATGCTAGCTGCGGCTTCTGAAGCTATTATTGTTGGTTTCCAAGTAAGACCTTCTGCCGAAGCAAGAAGAGTTGCAGAAAGAGAACAAATTGACATTCGACTCTACTCCATTATTTATGCAGCTATCGACGAGATTAGAGACGCAATGGAAGGAATGCTTGCCGCTAAGATTGAAGAAAAGATTATTGCAACGGTTGAAATTAGAGACATCTTTAAAGTTTCTAAAGTAGGTACCATTGCAGGTTGTATGGTGCAAGACGGTAAGATTAATAGAAACAGTAAAATCCGTTTAATACGAGATGGAGTTGTTGTTTATACCGGAGAACTTGGTTCTTTAAAACGTTTTAAAGACGATGTTAAAGACGTTGGTAAAGGTTACGAGTGTGGATTAAACATTGCCAACTTTAATGACATTAAAGTGGATGATATTGTTGAAGCATACGAAGAGGTTGAAGTAAAACAAAAATTAGCGAAGTCATAAGTTAATTCTGAATAAAAAAAGAGGCTCGATCAATAACTTGATTGAGCCTTTTTTTTGTGACTACCTGCCTGCTTCTGTTGGTTGGTATAGGAAAGGTATAGTTGGGTGTTCTTTTGGTAATGTTTATCAACTAATTAGTTCCTGGGAGGATTGATCGTTTTTTATTGCCCCCCTTAAATGAGCTCAATCGGATGAAACCTTAACGTTAATTCGCTTTTTTTAACTCTGTTAGTATTGCTAGTGACTGTTGATTTGTGTTTTACCGCCTAAAAAAAAATCAAACTATTTTTTTTGCCTTTAGGCATTATGAATGATTACTTTACTACTGTTGAATTCAAGATTTAACAGGCAACAGTCTTCATTTCTACCGCACATCAGAAACTAAAACGGTTTCATCTCAAGTAAGCCTTCTTCTCCATTAAAATTTTTGAACTGCTCTATAAATAATCTGTTGGACTAACAACTACACATTCTACTACTGGATTATTATGAATATAATTCACTTTTTGATTGCTCACTTCATTCGTATATAATTCTATCGGATGATTATCATTTCTCCACAACGGATGGGTTTGTTCTTTACTATTGGATTTTCCTGCTCTCCGCATCTCTTCTAAAAGCCAATTTCATCGACTTCCTATTTCTTTTTTAAGGACTTTAATTACTCGCAGTGCTGTAAACTTCTTAATGTCTCTTATTATTCCTGCTAATTTAAAGCCCTCTTTAGCGCTAACTATCCTATGCGTATGCTTACTCATCAATACCCAACAGAACAACTCTAAACCTTTTTCTTTCAGACAATAACGCAAACTATCTGCAACTATATCCTTGTAGCGCTTTCTTGTAAATACGTTTATCCACTCAGCTAGTTATCGGATAAATAATGACAAGCTTTGATTCTCTTGGGACTTTTTTATTCTAATGTATTATTAAGCGCTTAGTCCAGCTCGTTAATATCTAGTTCGTCTTTTACAATAAAACAATTGGGAAATTCATGGGCGATTACATTTTTGTACTTAAAAGCTTCTAATTTAGTTCTAAAATCACCTACTCGAACCTTATAGTAAGGCTGGTCATAGTTAAGATGAGCTTTTGTTTTGGGATGTGCTTTTAAGAAAGTAGCTCTTGCCTGATTGGCTGGTTGCCTTTTATTGCCGGAGTAGATTTGAATACGAAAACCTTTTAATGAAAAAGTAGTCGAGAAGGTTTTATTCAACTCCTCTATTCTGTTGTCTTTATGAACGGTAACATTAGTTTTTAATTGGATACTGTTGGTGTCCGTATTTTCTTGAGCAAATATAAGTTGACATGAAAAGAGGAGTGTCGCTATTATTAAAATATTTTTCATAATGTCTGAAATAGGTTTGGTTTCAAAAGTACATAAATCTTAAAAAAACAAGAAGTGAGCCAAATCTGATTTTTTAAAAATTGCTTATTTGGAATGATTCTAAATTAGGACAGATTTTAAAATTTATCGCCTAAAGATTTAGTAAAAACGACCGATTCTACTACATTTGTGAGCTATTGGAAGAAGATATATTTTTAAAGAATCATAAAGTAATTGTAACTCATTTAATATGAACAAGATAATCCATATAACAAAAGCGCATTCACTTTTAAAGGTGTCTTTCTTTTGTCTTTCTTTTCTGTTTCTTCAACTTAATTCATCTGCACAAGATGGGGCAAAGTTGTTTAAAGCAAATTGTGCGGCTTGTCACAGCCCTACAGAAAAAACTGTTGTTGGACCCGGATTAAAAGGAGTGAATGAAAAGCACGATAGAGAATGGTTAGGGAAGTGGATCAAGAATTCGGGAGACTTAATTGCTTCTGGTGATGCTGCTGCCAATGAAATCTATAAGGAGTTCAATAAGTCGATCATGCCACCACAGGCTGTAAATGATGCGGATATTGATGCGATTTTAGCTTATGTTGCGGATTATGTTCCTCCTGTTGCAAAAGGGGATGTTGCTGATAGTGGTGGAGGAGTTGTTGAGGCAGACAATTCTGTGATGATGTACTTGTTTTTTGGAGTTATTGTTTTACTACTGATCTTAATTATCACATTAAATAAAACAGGCGTTTTTGTAAAAGAAGTAATTGCTAAAGATGCTGGTGTAACTTACGACGGTCCAAGAACATTAGGTCAGAACTTGAATAAGTTGATGGGAGACAATAAAGGAATTGTTGCCGCCATTGTAATTGTTCTTTTCTTTGGAGGTTTGTTAAGCTTAGTTGATGGTGCTTTCCAAATAGGAGTTCACCAAGGGTATAAGCCTGAACAACCGATTAAATTTTCTCATAAAATTCACGCAGGAGATGACAAGATAGATTGTAATTATTGTCATTCCAGTGCACGTCACAGTAAAACATCAGGAATACCTTCTTTAAATGTTTGTATGAATTGTCATACTTATATTGACGGGTCAAGTGGTAAAACTTTCATGTATAATGGTGAGCAGCATTCTATGGTTGAAGAGATTCAAAAAATTTACGATCATTTAGATTACGATCCTGAAACAAAAGTGTACGGAGATAACACTACCCCAGTGAAGTGGGTGAAGATACACAACTTGCCAGATCACGTTTACTTTAGTCATCAACAACATGTGGTTGCAGGGAAACAAAAATGTCAAACATGTCACGGTCCAGTTGAAGAAATGGATGTTGTAGAACAACATGCTCAATTGACGATGAAATGGTGTATTGAATGTCATCAAGAAACAGCTGTTGCTACTGAGGGTAATGGGTATTACGATGAGATGCACGATAGAATGACTCCAGAATTTAAAGAAAAAGTATTTAGTGACGGAGAATTAACTGTTGACGAGATTGGTGGTTGGGAGTGTGCAAAATGTCATTATTAATTGATTTGAATTTTAAGCTTTAACAGAATATGGCTAACACAAAAAAATATTGGAAAGGTTTAGAACAACTGGATAAAGACTCCACGTTTGTTGAATCTAGTAACTCTGAGTTTGCTGAGCAATTACCGGTAACGGAATTTCTAGGAAACAAAGAGGATTTAGAGGATGCATCTACAACAAGAAGAGATTTCTTGAAGTATTTAGGGTTTGGAGTAGCAGCAGCATCTTTAGCAGCTTGTGAAACTCCTGTAACTAAAGCGATCCCTTACTTAAATAAACCAGAAGAAATTACGCCTGGTTTAGCTAATTATTATGCATCTACTTATTTTGATGGGAGTGATTATGCACCTATCTTAGTGAAAACAAGAGAAGGTCGTCCGATTCACATTGTTGGAAATAAAGAATCCGTATTGACCAAAGGATCGATTAATGCGCGAGTTAATTCTTCAGTTCTTTCCTTGTATGATAACAACCGATTAAAAGCGCCATCTATAAGTGGAGAAGAAACTACTTGGGCTACTATTGATAATAGATTAGGGAAAGAATTAGCAGGAGCAAAATCAGTTAGGGTTTTAACAGGTTCAGTGATGAGCTCTTCTTACAACTCGGCGATTCATTCTTTTTTAAATCCAAGTATTGAAAATTTCAATGCTGCAGGAGATCCTATAGGAAGTGAAGCGACAACTATTGGTAAACATATTGTTGCGGATGCTATTTCTTATTCTGGAATTTTAGAAGCCAACAAAGAATCTTTTGGTAAAGCAGTAATTCCTACTTATAATTTTGAAAAAGCAAAAACAATTGTAAGTGTTGGGGCTGATTTCATGGGGAATTGGTTAGATGCTTTACAATATGTAAACGACTATACTCAAACTAGAAAACCTGGAAACGATTGGATGTCTAAAACCTTCCAGTTTGAAGCCAGTATGTCTTTAACAGGAACAAATGCAGATGTAAGAGTTCCCGTTAAACCATCTGAATACGGGGCAATTATTTCGTCACTTTACGCTCACCTCGGTGGAAGTGGTGGTGTGAAAACGGCTTACGATGCAAAAGTAAAAGAAGCTGCTGAGGCTTTAAAAGCAAGCAAAGGTGAATCTATCGTTGTTTGTGGATCTAATGATAAAAACGTTCAAGTACTTGTTAATGCAATTAATGAGTTACTAGGGAACTACGGAAAAACAGTTGATGTCAATATCGTTTCTAATTCTAAACAAGGATTAGACAGTGAAGTGGCGGCATTAATTGAGGATATGAATGCGGGTAAAGTTGATGCCTTATTAATCCAAGGCATTGATCCTGTATTTACAATGGGTACTGCTTTTGCTACAGCAATGAAAAAAGTGAAAACTACGGTTTCATTTGCTACTAAGATGGATGATACTGCTGCAGCTTGTCTGTATATTTGTCCATCAAATCACGCATTAGAATCTTGGAGTGATGCAGTTCCTGTAACGGGTCATTATTCTTTAGGTCAACCCACCATATCTCCTTTATTTGACACTCGTCAAACAGAAGCAAGTTTATTAAAATGGTCAGGAAACGAAACTTCTTACCACGATTACATTAAAGCTTATTGTGAAGCTCATATTTTTCCACAATCTGGAGCCGTAATGTTTACAGATTTTTGGAACAAAACCTTACACGATGGTGTAGCCGTAGTTTCAACTAAAGCTACAGAATCCACTCCTTTTGCAGGAAATGTAAGTAAAGCCGTTGCTGCTGTTAAAGCAATTAAAGCAAACGGAATTGAATTGGAATTGGTTCAGAACATGGGCATTGGTGCTGGTGTTGGAGCTGATAACCCTTGGCTACAAGAAATGCCAGATCCAATTACTAAAATTACTTGGGACAACTATGTAACCATGAGTCCTTCAGAAATGAAAGACGCAGGTTATGAAATTCATTTCGGTCAAGAACATGAAATGAATGTGTTGGAAGTAACGGCGAATGGGAATACCATTCAATTGCCAGTAGTTGCACAACCAGGACAAGCAAAAGGTACGATAGGTATTGCTTTAGGATATGGTAAAAAGGTAGGAAATCAAGAAGAACTTACTGGAGCAAATGCTTATCCACTTGTTACTAAAACTAAAACAGGCCTTTCTTATTATGCTTCTGGAGTAACTGCTGAAAATGTAGAATTAGATGAGCCTTACTACATTGCTTGTACGCAAACACAGCAAACCGTAATGGGTAGAAGCTCTGTAATTAGAGAAACTACTTTTGATACTTACAAGAAAGGAGATAGAGCGGATTTCAATCCAAAGTTTACCTTATTGTCTGGTGAAACAGATGCTCACGGTCATCAAAAAGCAAAAGAATTAAAAGAATTTGATTTGTGGGGAGACCAACCTGTTAAGGTGATTGGCCACAGATGGGGAATGTCTATTGACATGAATAGCTGTACAGGATGTAGTGCTTGTGTTACTTCTTGTGTTTCGGAAAATAACATTGCTGTTATTGGTAAGGATCAAGTAAGAAGAGGTAGAATCATGCACTGGATGCGTATCGATAGATACTATTCAAGTGAGCATCAACCATTAGGTGATGTTGGTGGTACCCATGATCAAACAAAAGAAGCCTTAGATGTTAACGGAATATCTGCATACACAGCGATGGAGGATCCAGCAGACAATCCTAGTGTTGTTCACCAACCTATGATGTGTCAACATTGTAATCATGCAGGTTGTGAAACCGTTTGTCCTGTTGCTGCAACAACACACAGTAATGAAGGATTAAACATGATGGCGTACAACAGATGCATTGGTACAAGATATTGTGCGAATAACTGTGCGTATAAAGTAAGAAGATTCAACTGGTTTAATTACATCGCATACAGCAAGTTTACTGACATCAACCCTTCTCAAGATGATATGGCAAGAATGGTTTTAAACCCTGATGTTGTAGTTAGATCAAGAGGGGTAATGGAGAAATGTAGTCTTTGTGTACAAAGAATACAAGAAGGTAAATTGGACGCCAAAAAAGCCGGAGCAAAAGTTCAGGATGGAGCAATCCAAACCGCTTGTTCTTCAGCTTGTCCTACCAATGCCATTACTTTTGGAGATCATAACGACAAAGACAGTCAATTAGCAGCAGAAAGAGAAAGTGATCGATCTTATAGAGTAATTGAAGAAGTTGGTCAAGATGGGAATGTTTACTATCAAACGAAAGTTAGAAATTTAAACGCATAATAGTTATCTATTAAAGATTTATAAAATGCATAAAGAAGCAGCCATAAGAGAACCATTAATTTTAGGAAGTCCTACATATAGCGACATTTCTAATGATGTATTACATTCAATAGAGAACAAACCAACACAGCTTTGGAAAATTCTTATGATAATTGCTACAATCGCAGCCCTTTGGGGCTTGGGGTGTATCACTTATTTATTAGGAGTTGGAATTGGAACTTGGGGATTAAACAATACCGTAGGTTGGGCTTGGGACATTACCAACTTTGTTTGGTGGGTTGGAATTGGACATGCAGGAACATTAATTTCTGCCGTACTGTTGTTGTTTCGTCAAAAATGGAGAATGGCCATTAATCGTCCTGCAGAAGCCATGACAATTTTTGCAGTATTCATGGCCGGAATGTTTCCGATGATTCACATGGGAAGAGTTTGGATGGCTTACTGGGTAATGCCTATCCCCAATCAATTTGGTTCTTTATGGGTAAACTTTAACTCCCCATTATTATGGGATGTATTTGCCATTAGTACTTATTTATCCGTTTCTTTAGTATTCTGGTACATTGGTTTAATTCCAGATTTCGGAACCATTAGAGATCGAGCTACTCGTCCGGTACAAAAATTAATGTACGGTTTATTAAGTTTTGGATGGACTGGAAATGCTAAAGCTTGGCAACGTTTTGAAGAAGTTTCTTTAGTATTAGCTGGTTTAGCTACTCCTTTAGTATTCTCTGTACATTCAATCGTATCTATGGATTTTGCCACCTCAGTAATACCAGGATGGCACACCACCATTTTCCCTCCTTACTTTGTTGCAGGAGCAGTATTTTCTGGATTTGCAATGGTTCAAACCTTAATGTTGATTGTACGAAAAGCAATGCGTTTAGAACATTATGTGACGATCAAGCACATTGAATACATGAACATTGTAATTATTGTTACCGGTTCTATTGTTGGTGTTGCTTACTTAACAGAATTGTTTATCTCTTATTATTCTGGAGTAGAATATGAATCCTATGCATTTATCAATAGACTCTCTGGACCTTATTGGTGGTCTTATGCAATTATGATGACCTGTAATGTTGTTTCACCTCACCTATTTTGGTCTAAGAAATTACGAACCAACTTAGCCTTCACATTTGTGATGTCTATTGTCGTGAATATTGGAATGTGGTTCGAAAGGTTTGTAATTATTGTGACTTCAGTTCACCGAGATTACTTGCC
>Ga0307492_10001053_pt1 | contig 11462 bp, 11 predicted proteins | sample SI3LmetaG_FD_202365 | JGI IMG/M metagenome (GOLD analysis project Ga0307492, IMG submission 202365) | Sea-ice brine microbial communities from Beaufort Sea near Barrow, Alaska, United States - SI3L | ecosystem: Environmental > Aquatic > Marine > Coastal | place: USA: Alaska | collected 2017-05-06
ATTTTATTAAATATTTTAGACGTTTTTCTTCGACAACTAGAATTGAATACTTGTCACCAGTCCAGTCGCACAAGGGGTAGAATGATATATAGACAATATTTATTCAATAACAATTACGGTACCCATACTAAAAACAATCTCTATTCCAGAGGGTTTACTCATCAAAATCGTCGGCTTAACTTGCTCCAGCAATCGATCCCCAAGCACAGATTTGGAATAGTTTGAACTCGAAGATAACCCTAAACACTTGAGGCTCATCCACCCAGCAGAGTTACTTCTGTTACTGGTGGTTAATTAATCATCAGGGGTTAGCCCTTGCATGAAAGATGAAACCAATAGAATTCATGAGCAATTGCGCACCCAATATTGAGGTTATGCCCGTTGGGTCGTAAGCGGGTGCGATTTCAACCAAATCTATGCCGACAATGTTGTCACCATTACGTATAGCGACCGCCTGAATGATTTCTAGTACTTCGTAATATTGAAATCCACCATGGCTAGGGGTGCCGGTTCCGGGTGCGATTGAAGGGTCAAAACCATCGATATCAATCGTGATGTAATAAGACTCGGCATCAGGAATTTGATCAACTACGCCTTGCGTGCCCAATCGACGCACATCACGTACTGACAGAATATTAGAACCTGCAGCACGCGCAGCATCGTAATCGGCTCGATTTGATGAGGAAACATTGCGAATACCCATCTGAGTCATACCCGCAATGTGGTTCATTTCTGAAGCACGTCGCAGTGGATTGCCATGGCCGTAACGCACGCCATGACGTTCGTCAACAAAGTCAATATGCGCGTCAAAATGCAAAATATGGATAGGCCCCTTATCGGCAAAAGCCTCGATAATCGGTGCATGCACTGAGTGATCACCACCGATAGACACTGGCATTGCGCCACTTTCGAGGATTTTACTCACTGCGACATAGGTATTGCGATGGCTTTTCTCCATATTGGTATGGACGATATCAACATCACCCACAGCAATGATGCGACACTGCTCATGTGTCAAATAAACTTTGTCATCTTCAAAGTCATACGCACCACCATGCCCAAACGAAAATAGTGTTGATGCCTCTCTTACACCACGTGGTCCAAATCGAGCACCCGAGCGCCACTGTGTTCCCATATCATTGGGCACACCAAGGATAGCCACGTCGGCGTCGATATTTTCCCAGTCAGTACATACTGGTGACTTAGCAAAGGTGCAGTGACCCACAAAGGGCAAATTTAACCGGCCAGTTTCATAATCATTCGGCATAGTAGTGCTCCTTCAGATTGTTCAGGGCTATACTTTACGGATCAGTGAACTGCCGTGTCAATGATCAAAAACCTGTCGTATTTCCAATCGATGGCGCAAATAAGATAGTGAAAATGCGCTAGTCTCGGTAGAATCCAAACCCAATCCAAGCAACCTCAACCTAGCATTGAATTTTGATAGATATTAATCTCGTTTTTAGCATACTGACTCTTGGCTTCGGCCTAGGCTTGCTCCATGCACTTGATGCCGATCATATTATGGCCATTTCGTCGCTGGCATCCAGCGACAAAAACGACCAGGACTCGAAGCATCAAAAGACAGGTTCAATCGGACGTATGGCTGGTTTTTGTGCGCGCTGGGCTATCGGCCATGCGGCTGTTTTATTGGGCCTGGCAGCGCTATTTATCTTTGCTAAATTCGAACTACCATCGATTGTTCCTTTGTTGGCAGAAAAGCTCATCGGCATCTTATTAATTGGCCTCGGTTGCTGGATTCTATGGACCTTGAGGCAACATAAGATCACGCTCGATACCCACAGCCACGACAACATCACACATACCCATCTGGCGCAACCGGGGCAACAACACAAGAACCATCAACCCGTACTGGTCGGCATTGTTCATGGGCTGGCAGGCAGCGCACCTGTACTAGCTATCATTCCAGCATTAGAAACCAACAACGCCTGGTTTGGACTGGCTTACGTCGGTTTATTTTCTCTCGGCGTATTAACCACCATGCTCGTGTTTGGCTGCTTCCTTGGTAAATTACAGAGTTGGATATCTAATTGGGGACAGCGCCTATTTCAAGTCAGTCGTGTTTGCATTGCTTTTACATCGATCGGATTTGGTAGCTTCTGGCTATTCTCCTCGGTTTAAGCACCCAACAGTCAGTCATGCGAGCAGAAACAACCGAAAAAAAACAAAAACTGCGCAGTGGTTTTACCACAGGTGCCTGTGCCACAGCGACATCATTAGCCGCAGCTAATTTGTTACTAAATGGTCAAAAAACGTTTAATTCAAGTATCACATTACCCAAAGGCCAGGTCATTGACTTCAAGCTGGAACGCTGTGAAAAACTGAGCGATAACCGTGCCACTGCCAGTACTATCAAAGACGCTGGCGACGACCCCGATGCAACCCATTTAGCCACTGTCTTTGCCGAAATAGAATTATCACCTCAAGCAGGCGTGCGTTTTCATGCTGCAGCTGGCGTTGGCACTGTCACCAGAGACGGCTTGTCAATCGGCGTCGGCGAACCAGCGATCAACCCGGTCCCGCGTCAAATGATGACAGAGCACTTAACTAGTCTGGCCGATGACAGCGGTTATGCCGGTGGCTTTGAGGTCTCCATTGGTATCGTCAATGGCGAAAAAATTGCACTCAAAACAATGAATGGTCGACTCGGCATTCTTGGCGGGTTATCAATTCTCGGCACAACCGGTATCGTCCGACCTTTTTCTTGTGCGGCTTACATAGCATCAATTCATCAATCCATCGATGTTGCGCATGCCAACGGTCTATTCGAAATAGCCGCCAGCACTGGCTCGACTAGCGAAGCCTATATTCAAACTCGATTAGGCTTAACTGAAACAGCGCTAGTAGAGATGGGTGACTTTGTTGGTGCCGTATTTAAACATTTACGTAAAGTGCCTATGCAAAAACTCTCGATCTGTGGCGGCTTCGGCAAGATGACTAAACTGGCAGCTGGTCATAGTTCATTACACAGTCACGACTCGTCAATAGACTTTGAATACCTGGCAAATTTAGCCCAAAATTTAGGGGCAAACGACGAGTTAATTAGTACCATTAAACAATGCAATACCAGTCTCGAGGCATTAAAGCATTGCCAACAGCATCAAATACCGCTCGCTAATCGAATCAGTCAACTGGCCCGTAACCACGCTTTAAAAGCCAGCCATAACACCGTCGAAATTGACGTTTACTGTGTCAATAAAGCGGGCGAACTCGTCGGTAGCAGCCTGGATAACAGTATGAGTAGCAACCTATGAAAATACTAATTCTAGGTGGCATTGCCGAATCTAAGCAATTGGCAAACCAGCTTATCGATCATGAACATGCGGTCATTTATAGCATCGTCGGCTTAGTGCGAACCCCCGATCTAAACTGCGAAATTCATATCGGCGGATTTAGCAGCGCTGACACCAATGGCAGCCAGGGCCTGGCGAACTATTGCCAATCTCACTGTGTCAATTTACTCATCGACGCGACCCACCCCTATGCCGTCGACATTTCTGCCAATGCTGTGACTGCCGCAAAAATAGCCGATATCTCCTGCTGGCGTTATTCAAGACCGGGTTGGGATGAGTCAAAATATCCGAATTGGCATCACTATAATGAATGGGATGACCTTGCGCTACAAATTGAAAACTATCGTAAACCATTCTTTACGATTGGCGCCAGCATTCTGCAATATTCAGATAAACGCCCCCAGCATCAGCAATGGGTTATGCGTTCTGCAAAGCAACAGGCCAAAGTCGAAGGTATAACTCAAATCCATGCGATTGGGCCATTTTACTATCAAGCTGAACTCACACTCATGCAGCAATACAAAGTAGATGCATTGATCAGTAAAGACAGTGGTTGCAGCCGCGTCGCGGAAAAGCTCGACGCCGCACTGACCCTTAATATACCGGTATACGTTCAACGTCGGCCCGAACTGGCACAGGCCAATCAATCATTCAGTCAAATTGACGATTTAGTCAAAGCTATCAAAAATAGGTAAGAGTAACCTTGGAAGACTACATAAAAGACCCACAAAAAATTGAAGAAAAATCGTTTGAAATGATCCGCGAAGCCACCGACTTATCTGGCTTCAGCAACATACAACAACAGGTTATAATGCGCTTAGTCCATACCTGTGGTAATCCAGAGGTCGCTCAGCAAGTACGCATAAGTAACAATGCGATCAATGCTGGCATCGACGCATTAAACCAAAACCATGCCATATTATGTGATGTGGAAATGGTCAAACAGGGATTGACCAAACGTTTTCTAACGCAACAACCACAGTGTTTTTTGAACCATGAAGACACCCCAATAATTGCCAGTGCCAGCGGAGAAACCCGCACCATGTCTGCACTCGAATTGTGGACACCTTATCTTGAAAACAGCATCGTTATTATCGGCAATGCGCCGACAGCCTTATTCCGGTTGATGGAAATGCTCGAAGCAGGGGCGGTTAAACCGTCACTTGTTATTGGCATGCCAGTTGGCTTTGTTGGTGCGCCAGAGTCAAAGGACTATCTGTGGAATCATCACCAGAATTTAGGCGTAGAATGTATAACACTCAAAGGCCGTGTCGGTGGCAGTGCACTAGCGGCAGGTGCATTTAACACACTTGTTCGACTAAAAAACGAACTCCAGTTTTAGCCGCAATGTCAACTCAGATACACCAAAGTAAAGACTTAAATATAGTAGCTAAAATAGAATGGCAAGGCCAAAGCATCGCGGTCATGAGCCTTGGCTGCAGTCAACTCAGCGCACTCACAACACAGGCTATCGAAGCCATTAGTCAGGCTGAAGTGATAGTGGGCTCAGAGCATCACTTTAATGAAATAGTCCATATCGACACCACTGCAGAGACAGTAGGGTTCCCATCACCGTTCTCTGACTTAGCTCAATTGATAGAAGATAATCAAGGCAAGCGCATTTGTATTTTAGCCTCTGGCGATGCCTTATTTTTTGGTGTCGGCAGCTGGTTAATCCGAAATATTGGCAATCAGAATTTAAGCTTCTATCCCAACATTTCAAGTGTTCAGGCTTGCTTTCATGTCGTCGGTTTACCCTGGCAAGAAGCAAAAGTCATCAGCCTGCATGGACGACCACTCAGTTCACTGAGGCGTTATCTCGTTGACCAGCAATTGATCGCAATTCTGACTGACAACCGTTCTAACCCGATCGCCATCGCGAACGAGTTAAATGATCAAGGTTTTGGTCGATCCGACATTTGGGTTTGTGAAGCCATGGGTAGTGAAAGTCAGACAGTAGCTCAATACAAAGGGATGGATTTAGCCGCATTAAATTTAGACTTTCAAGCACTCAATGTTTGTATCGTCGCTCTAAAAGGCCAAGCCACTCTTCCCGCCTTCCCTGGCATAGCCGACGAATTATTCTCCACTGGCTCTGCCCCGGGATATGGCATGATCAGCAAACGCGAAGTTCGCCTGTCGATCTTGTCACTCATGCAACCCAGCCCTAATGAAGTCGCCTGGGACATAGGCGCAGGCTGCGGCAGTGTCAGCGTCGAATGGGCGCGTTGGAATCATACTGGTGAGATTTTTGCTATTGAGTCATCACCCGATCGAATCAAACACATCGAAATAAATGCAGACCGCTTTGGCACCACACAAAACTTAACTATTATCGAAGGCAACGCACCCGGTTGCTGCATCGACCTACCCCAGCCTGACAGCATATTCGTGGGTGGCAGTAATGGCTTAGCAGCCATGCTTGACTTTGCCTGGCAACAACTCAAACCCGGTGGCAAATTAATAGCATCAGCCGTAACCGGCGACAGTCGCACAGCGCTTATAGAATTCATATCGAAAAAGGTGGGTGCTGAACAGGTTGAAATTCAAGTCACTAAAAATAAACCCGATAGTCGCGAGTTACGAACACTAGCACCGGTATTGCTGGCAAAATGTACCAAGTCTGATTAGATCTCTTTTAAATCGATTAGAGCAAAACTACTGAGGGCAGTTAAGGTTGTAAAAGAACATCCCTGTCATTCCTTCCATTCTTATCAAACAAATGCTCGAATAAGCACAGCCTGTTTACCGTTTCACTATAACAGAGAAATTTGTCACCGACCCCCGTATTGACTACGGGGTTTTGTGAAATAAATTTGAAATAATCGTATTGTAAAATTGAGTAAGCGCTGTGCGGATGCTCATGCCTATAAAATTACATTAGGATTAGATATTAGATAGCAGATTGCTTTAGCAGAAAATATTGAGCAATATATAGCCTAACCCAACATACCGAAGGCAGTTGGGGGTATGTGGGCCGGATTAATTGATAAGTAATGGGCGGTAAAGCCGCTAATCCAACCTACTCAGCATTTGAAGAGAATTTAAGAGGGGAAATGCCGAAAGACGGCTTTGCCTTTTCCGACTTATGCCTATACATTATCGATTGGAGCCTTTCCACTAATGGATAACACTAGACGTGGCTTACTAAAGAATACCTTTCTTGCGAATGTTTCTTCTGTGCCATTCAACGGTTCGAATACTCACATTCACTTTTTGTGCAATCTGCTTACTCAGGAATCCTTGCTGTGCGAGATGCGCTATTTTTTTCTCCATCGGCGTTAACTGCTGTAACTCTGACATAAAGTTAGCTTCTTGCTTTGATTTATTAATCGCCTCCCTCAAAGTTTCAATCAACTGCTCATCATCGACTGGTTTTATTAAAAAATGTGCTGCACCATCTCGCATAGCTGACACTGCTTGTTGTAACTTTGCGCTGCCAGTCAGAAAAACAATCGGAGGAGAAAACTCTCGACCGCCCAACTGGGCCTGCAAATCAAATCCGGACATACCGTCCATTTTTACATCCAGTAACAGACAGCAGGGTTCATAGCGAGGTTCTAGTGCTAAAAACTCTTCAGCGCTTGAGCAAGTCACAACGATAAAACCTTCATCCCCCAAGAGACCTTTCAATGCATTCCTCAGTAGCTGGTCATCATCAACAATGTAAACCAGGCCATTCATATTGTCTCCCCTCTCGTACATTTTAGAGACAGCCTGAAACACCAGCCTCCGCCATCTTTTTCGATATACTCGAGGATACCGCCTCGTCGCTCGGCAATAGACTTACTCACCCATAACCCCAACCCTAGCCCGTCAACGGCGTCAGAAGCACCAGCCATGAATAACTGATTTAATGTTGATGCCTCGACACCGTCACCACCATCAAATAATTCAATGCAAATCATAGAGCCACTGCGCCTACCTGAAACAAAAATTTCCTTTTCTTGTTCAGATTTTGATTTCAAACTATTCATACTGTTTGATATTAAATTCAACAAAATTTGAACGAGTTCATTTTTCTCAATTTCAACATCAGGTAAATGCGAAACTTCGGCTACCGTAAAACGAATGCCATGCATTTTTGTTATCGAGTTTACCAATTCGAGCGCTGTCGACAGTGCCTTTTCAATCACACAACTCTGATCGCTAGCGCCATTTTTTTTGACCAAGTTACGAACAGAGTTTAATGTATTGCCCGCCTGCCCTATCGCTAATTTAGCATTATTTAACTCATCAATTTCGAGGGCCCAGTCACCTTCTCGTTTTTCGAGCCGACGACGAACTCTCTGCGATGAACTCAATGCCGCTTGCAATGGTGTGCTCATTTCGTGGGCGATATTCGCGCTCACTTCATTTAAGACGAATAGACGACTAGCTGTACCAAGAGACCTCTCCGCAACCAGTAGCGCCTGCGTTCTATCCCTAAAACTGCTCGCAAAGTAGTAAAAATATAGCATCGTCACTGCAATTGTGAGTAATTCGAACTGATATTCGATGGCATCGCCACTCATACCAAACAGCTTAGAGCTAATGATTATAGTAATCGAAGATAATACCGTAGCGGTAACCATCACACCCCAGGTATTTCTAGTTGCAAGGATAGCGATCGGCAACAGTGCAACAAAAAACATCAGTCCAACGGGTAAGCGAGAATCAAGCGTGGCTCTCGCCATCGAGGCTAATGAAGGCAGTATCACAATAGAAACCCAGCAAAGCCACGATAACCAGTGTTTAGGAAACAGATGTTTTGTAGCCGAGTACTCAACCAGAAAACATTTTTCAGGTTCAATCCAACGCCTGAAATATCTTACGCCTAAAAACACAAATAGTGGTGCCAGCACGATAACACCGACATAATCACCTACCCAAAAACTCAACCAGATAGATAGACCAACCGAAGCTGGCATCTGAGAGAAAGTGATCCGTATCAGAATACCCAGAGTCGCAGCACCGATTGAGCCGACGACCAAAAATACAGGGTATAAAATAGGGCCAACTAAGTCGCCCTCCGATAATGCATCGAATGCCTGGCATAATTTATTGTGGGCCTTCAAGGCGACCCAATAAGGTATTGTATGGCCAAATGCAGCCAAGAAAGAAACTAGCAGTGCATCTGATATATCTGGATTTTGAGCATGGGTATATGGCGACACCATTGCTACAACATAAACACAAAGCCAAACTTTAAAGAAGCCTGATTTTTTCCATAATAGGAGGATAGCGACAGACAACCCTGCAGGTGCGTACCACAGACTTGCAAACGGCGCGTATTTAAATAGATCAGCTGCATGCCACAACAATATATATATTAGGATCAGGCTAATGGTCACTAGCGTCGATTTTAGCATTCAAATAATTCCTTTACGCTTTGGTTTCATTAGCTAGTGATTCACTATTGTAATTATTAGACACCCTGTAACATAAATAAAGTATCTAAATTTTTCTGACCGAGAAGTAACGACTTTCAAATGTTAAAGCTTTTATGTTTAATTCTGCAGTCTCAGGCCGAGAGGGTACAGCCCAATTTCGTTTATTACCAAATTTTTAAGTCATTTAATCAACTAACATCGCTGTAGATTTCTGGTTTATCAGTTAATATTGTGACCTTATAATCGAATCAAATATTATGAAACAATCTAAAGATTCCTCGACTGGTAGTTTTTACGGCGTCGGCGTAGGCCCTGGCGATCCAGAGCTATTGACACTAAAAGCACATCGTTTGATCCAGCAAGCCGATCTGGTGACCTATCTGAGCAGCGAGAGTGGCAATGCGATGGCACGCACCATCAGTTCGACTAGCCTGGACAAAGCCTCGAATCCATTGCAACAGGAGCATGCTATCGTGATGCCGATGAATGAAAACCGTGACAGCATTAATTTGGTATACGATGAAGCAGCGAAGGTCATTGCAAGTCATCTAAACGATGGCAAGAACGTTGTTTTTTTGTGCTTAGGCGATCCTTTCTTTTTCGGCTCATTCGCTTATTTATATGATCGATTAAACGATCAATACCCAGTTCAAACCATTCCAGGAGTGACCGCAATCAATGCATCCGTCGCTCTAACCGGTCGTCCGATTGGCTTACTTGCAGAAAATAGTGCTGTTATTTCAGGTCGTCGTGACGACGATGACATTCTACAAACCCTAAAACAATTCGACAATATCGCGATTATGAAGCCAGGCAGACGTCGGCCAGCTTTGTTGCGTTTAATTGTGCAAGCGGGACGCAGCAGCGACAGCTGTTACATTGAATATGCAGGCCAGCCAAACGAGAAAATTGTGTATGACATCAGCACGCTTGACGCCACAGTAAAAGGCCCCTACTTTTCATTATTTCTGATTAGTCAGTCACGCAATTACAGTCCCAAAAAATGACCCCTCATTCATCACCCGTTGATATTTTCACCCTTACCGATCAAGCTGTAGTGTTGGCAAAAAAACTATTTATGTTAATGCCTCATGCCATTCACCTACACCGTCCAAAGCCCTTTATTGATGTGGTGCAAAAGTCATTCTGTGAGGGGCATCAATGCATCTTCATTTGCTCTACGGGTATTGTCATACGTGCGCTTGCGCCAGTCATTGTCGATAAATATCAGGACCCGCCAGTGATAGTGATGGATGAAGCGGGAAAATATGTGATTCCATTACTGTCAGGTCACGAAGGCGGTGCCGGTGCTTTGGCTTATCGAATCGCACAAGCGACGAATGCTCAATGTGTTAGTACCTCGGCCACCGATTATAGTCGACCGGTATATACGCTAGGCATGGGCTGTGATCGCGGCTGCCCTATCGAACTAATCGAACAGCTTTATCATCAGGTTTGCGAGCAACTCGGGGAAGATATTCGACTCAATGCATTTGCCAGTATCGACCTGAAGGCTGATGAAGTAGGGTTACTAGAATTATCAAGTCGAATCCAGCTTCCTTTGCAGACTTATCCAGCCAAATCACTCCGAAAGGTAGAAGATCAGCTCAGTGTTAAGTCTGATATCGTATTCAAAGAGGTAGGATGTTTTGGCGTAGCAGAAGCCGCTGCACTGAGCGCCGCTAGTGCCTTAACGGGACAAGCTGCTGAGTTGATAATCACCAAACAAAAAAACGCTCGCGCGACGATTTCTGTCGCTCGCAGCTATGCCCTTTGAGCCAGAAAACACGTAGAATTCCGCGCTAATTACTAATACTAATTATCAACCCTAATTTTTAATTGAACTGCTATTAATATGACCCAATTATTCCTGGTCAGCGCCGGTCCAGGCGACGCCCAACTCATTACGCCAAAATCAGCCAGCGCCATTAATGCTGCTAGCGATATAGTGGCTTACGGTCTTTACATTGATTTACTGGGTGATATTTGCCAGGGGAAGACTCACCATGACCTGCCGTTGGGTGAAGAAATTGGTCGTGCTCGCTTAGCACTCGATCTGGCGGCTTCGGGTAAAACAACAGCCCTGGTTTCTAGCGGAGACATTGGCATTTATGCGATGGCGACACTCGTATTCGAACTGCTAGATCACCAGCTGGCAGGTAAAGAAAATAGCCCTGAATGGCTTGATGTTAATATACAAATTATTCCTGGCATTAGTGCTATGCAGGCTAATTCGAGTTCGGTGGGTGCCTTGCTCGGCCATGACTTTTGCACGATATCGCTGTCTGATTTACTCACACCCTGGGAGACTATCGTCAAGCGCGTTCATAGTGCTGGCAGTGGTGATTTCGTTATCAGCTTTTACAACCCAGTATCGATCAAACGTAACTGGCAGTTAAACACCGCCCGCGATATTCTACTTGAATACCGCCCAGGTTCGACACCTGTTGTATTAGGCAGAAACTTAACCCGCGAAGATCACAGCAGCAAAATTATTACACTCGATCAACTCGACGCTAAAGATGTCGACATGTTCACCTGTGTTTCGGTAGGCAATAGTGAATCGAAACATATTGTGAATGGTTCTATTAACTGGGTTTACACCCCTCGTGGCTATTCCAAAAAATTGAGCTAAGAACTATGACTGTTTACTTTATTGGGGCCGGCCCCGGTGACCCAGATTTAATTACGCTGAAAGGCATGCGTTTAATACAGCAATGCCCCGTCATTCTTTATGCTGGCTCGCTTGTACCTATCGAGATTCTCGGCTTTGCTG
>Ga0307492_10001055_pt1 | contig 11441 bp, 9 predicted proteins | sample SI3LmetaG_FD_202365 | JGI IMG/M metagenome (GOLD analysis project Ga0307492, IMG submission 202365) | Sea-ice brine microbial communities from Beaufort Sea near Barrow, Alaska, United States - SI3L | ecosystem: Environmental > Aquatic > Marine > Coastal | place: USA: Alaska | collected 2017-05-06
ATACCAGTGTACACGCACGCACGCAATAATATCAAACAATCGAGTCTATCGTATGTTTACTTCTAATTGAACGTAAACGTTTTAGTTGCAGGATCAAACTCGACACCATTGGCGTTTGTGTCACCAGCACAGTACAATCCACTGCTGGTGTAAGCACTAGCGATTGCAGCTTCGAGTGCACAAATTTGTTCCTGCTGCTCAGGCCATGAATCATGCACATCGTCCAGATGTAGGACATTGTCCTTACCCATGCTATAATCCAGCCATATCTCATCATCTAAATTGGTGAGTTCGCCTTGATCGAAGACGGTCAGTACGTGGTCGCCATCGTTATAAAAACATACGCAAATCCGATATTCACGCATAAATACGCGTAACAGTGAAATGGCATGGTCAAAGCATTGAATGATGTGTGCTTGGTTCCCCTTGGCGTCCTGACCTTCAATCAGGTCACGCACAAGGATGTTGACTGGTTTTTTACCTCGTACGCGAGTGGTGTAGGTGCGCGCGTATGGGTTGTGCCTAGATTGTGGAGGCTTGGGCATTGTGTTGACGACAATGACACACACCCCATTAAATATACAAATACTTACATTCTACTTGCCATTCCAAATCTATTGTTTGTACAATTGACTATCCAATTTATTAATTTGCGTCTACTGTGTTTAGGGGGTTCCTGCTGCGTCCTCCTGCATGCTTGCACCGCCCTCCATTGATGACGATGCCCTGTTCATTAGCTCAGCGTTCTTGCGGCCATTTGACATGCGGCGCTGAATCACGACACCCGCAACGGCCAGGCCAACGAGGAGCATAGCTGCAGCACCCACTAGCATTGACGTGCTATTGAGTGCGTCCGTGGTGTCCTCTGCGCCGATTGCCTTCTCTTCTTGCAATCCGGCGTTGACCTTGAAGTCTGATGCTCCCACCACCGAGTCAGACGCCGAGCGCAAACTTGCGCCACCGGTGGATCCTGCAATGATCCCGTTGGGAGTGGCGACCCCCGGGATACCGCACACATTCTTTCCATTGGACCCAGTGATCACCTGCTGCCCTGCCGGGCACGAGATCTTGGTCGAGACCTGAATTGAGGTCACCTTGCTGTCGCCAGTGGTTCCTGCGGCAAGAAGGTCACGGCCGGTGGTGAGCGCCTTGCTGGGTGCCTTGCTACGGGGGTCAGCCACGGAAAGCAGACGGCGCGAAGTGATGACACCGGTGCTGGTTGTCAGATGCACAAGCACATCAAAGTTGAACGTTACGGGCGCGGGTTCCCCGCTGGGGCCGAAGGTAAGGAGCGGCGCGTCAAGGCACAGCATGGTGGTGTGCACGGGACGAGAGCACTCGTCTGGGACAGCGCAAACCGTTGCGGCATTTCCAAGCACACCCGTGGTGCACTCAACGATTGTGGTCAAGAGTGCGGGGCTTGCTGCACGGCAGTGCTTCGTGTCCCATGATGCAGGCACGCCCGAAATCTCGTTGGTCTTGTAAGGAGTGACGGAAGCACCGCCCCCTCCATTTGAGCAGACGTTGTTGGGGCCAACACTGCACGCGTTTGCACCAGCAAGCTGAGGGTCGAGACCACCGGTCTGGGAGGGGATCAGGCAGTGCTTGTTCGCCTCCCCGACGTCATCAGAGTCGCATGTTCCCAGAACGTGCTGGTTGTCGAGCATTTGCAAATCATTGCCGTCCTCACACAGGAAGCGCTGATCCGTAAGCGTATTGGTCTGCACAACACGGCACGCGGTCGAGAATGCATCCAGGAACTTCACGCGCTGGACAGGGGCGGGGATGAATGCGTTACAACCAGTGACCTGGCGCTGGTTGAAGGTGTACGCAGGGAAGTCGGTGATCCCAGCCAAGTTGTCGGGGTCAAGGGCACAGTACACACCATAGGTCACATCGAGACCAACCTTGTCGTAACGGTCCGTGAGATAGTCGATTCCGTCAATCGTGAACTTGAAGCACATTCGCTCGCCGGCGGTGAAGTCGGTGGTCTGCGGCTTGTCAAGGGCACGGTCCCAGTGCACCAGGTCACCCCCGGCAAAGTTATCCACAATAATGGAGTACTTGTTGGGGTCCGCGCCGTCGATAGTAGTGGTGGAGAGAAAGAACTGCATCAGCGTGAAAATCGAGGCCTGGGACACAAGTGCACCGGCGCCCTCATTGTCGAAGAGCTCAAGGTCAAAGTCCGTGGGGAGGCTGACGAACGTGTAGGGCTGATCCGTGTGGATCGTGATAAGCTGGTAGCAGTACGCGTTGTTGGGGTACACACCAACATCCGTGCGGCACCCGTTGGTGATTTCAAGCGTAAGGGTGGTCTGGCAAGCCACAGTCGCACCATCGCCAGTGTTGCACAGGGGGTTCCCAAGCACATCATCGTAGGTAAGCGTGAGGGCGCCACCGGGGAAGCGCTGGGCCACGTTGTTACCGGCATTGGGTGTGTAAATCTCAAGCTCGAAGACGTTATCCACACCCGCGTTGAAAATGGGCTCGCGTGCAACCAGGCGGAAGTCGGCGGGGTTGACGACGTTGAGGAAACCGTTTCCGGTCTGGATACCCACAGCGAACTGCGTGGCCCAGAACATAGTGAAGGTCTGGGGGTTCTGTGCCATGATACGCACAGCGGCGTTATCAATCAGGGCAGTGTGCGTGACGTAGAAAGTCACCGTCATCTGCAATGCCGTGGAGAGATCACCAGAGCACGCAGCGAGGTCACCCATTCCCATGGAGGTGGTGTAGTCCCGCACGGTTGAGATAATCGTGTTCTCGGTGATGGTGTACGCACCACCAACGGCCCAGATTCCCTTGGCAGCAAACCGGCCATCCGTGAGATCTGACGAGTGGATGAGGGCGTCGGGGGCGGCAACATCGCGGTTCATGCACTGCGGTGCGGCAGTAATGGTGCCGGCCAGAGTAGTGTAAGGGACCGTGCTGATAGTCACGGCATCACCGTTGACTTCCTCAACCGTAATGGTGATATCCAGCATTCCCGTGAGCGGATTGAACACAACCGCGGTCCGTCCCACACGACCAATCTCGACATTAGGGGGGGTTCCACTGGGAGTAGTGGCGCATGGATCACACGCGCTGACTCCGTTGCACACCTCGCCGTTGTATCGAATGTCTCCAGACAGAGGGGACGCATGGGCTGGGCTCACGTACCCGTACGAAAGGTGGTTAAGCTGGGAAAGTGCATACGCAACACTGAGATCCGTGGTGGTGCAGTGGGTGCCACCGCGCGTGACAAATAGGGCCAGAAAGGCAGTGTTGCTCTCCACGCCACCTTCAATCCAAAGACCAAGGAGAGGGATGTCCGAGATACCGGCGTTTGCACTGCGATCGTTGATGCCCGCGAAGCCAATGGGCTGTGCCTGGGTAACGGCGACTGATGTACTGTCAAGGTTAAGCGGGAAGGTCGCAGTGAGCGGGTCCGCAAAGTACAGAGTCGTGTCGATCTTCACCGTCCATGAGCGCGGAGCGTTGGTGTAGAATGTGGTCGATCCATCGAACGAAAAGGTGTTGTCAATAAGCGAAAGCTGACGGGCGGGGTCTGCCACGGGGTCGCCAGACGCGCCAGTGGTGACCGCCGTGAAAGCGACATTGCTAAACGCACTGTTCACAATGCGCGCAGAGAGAAGATTGGTGACATCAATAGTCATGTCAGTGGCAGTGACATCGTCCCAGTCCAGCACGGTATGGGCACTGTTGAGTAGAAGTGCACCACCGGTGGCGGTAATCGATGACGAAGTCGCGATCCAAGTAAAAACGGCACCATCGACCGTTACAAAAAGTAGAAGTGCAAGCGCGAGAGCCCGTGTTGCAGTTCGCTGAACGTGCATCGCGCTGTGTACGCAAGCGGCAAAGGATGCTTAATAGTTGAGAATTGTTTTAATGACGACCTAAGTGCGTGTCCGTGTGGCCGGTCCGCGGGTGTTGGCATACGATCTTCATAGGTGTGGCGATTACACGGAATCCTGAATTGCTGAAAGGTCCACCTGACGTAGAACATAGAGATACAGTGCGTTTTGACATCGCCATATTAATATGAAAATTAGTAATAATGCCCAAACTGCAATCATCAACTCTTCCTTTGGTGTCATTTTCACAACACACTTTACTTCTGCTCAGTCTTTGCTTTCTTTGCGTTCGGTTCTGCAGCCGGAGTTTCCTTTGCTTTTTCCTTTGCGCCACTTTCCTTCTCCTTTGCGACACTTTCCTTCTCCTTAGCGGCGTGTTTTTGCTTGACTTCCGCTGCTGCTCCGTCCACAACCGAGCCTAACTTCGGTTGCAACTCGCGGGACTCGGCCTTGGCGGGTTTCTTGCTCAGGCCCTTGTAGAGTTTATTTATGGGTATGTTCGCGTTTTGAAGATATATTCGACCAAAGTCCTCTTCGGATATGAACCCATTCAATCCGGCCGTCTCAATCTGGTCACCGGCAATCAATCCCTCAATTTCCACTTCCAGCAACACATCTGTGTCATCCGGGTACAGATCAAGGTACATTTGACGGAAGACATCGGAAAGGAGGAGGCGCATCCGACGGAGTGTCATGTTGACGGTACGGAAGGCACCAGATGAGTCGGAACTCATTTTGTTTGTGGACATCACAAGCGACTTTGGAACACCACACGCAGCAAACACTACATCAGAGCGCGACTCTTCAAGACTTGTAAGGTCGGCTCTCGTTGTGGGGTAAACGCCCTTGGCGATACGATAGCGGTCTGGAATGGGCTTTAGAGTGGGGGCAATGATTCCGTTGTTGACTAACAACCGCCGATCTTCCCGCTCATTGAGCGCATGAAATTGCTCTAGGTTTGTCTCCTTGTCATAATAGGCAACAACCTTCTCACTCTCGAATCGGTCTGCGTCGGCAAATAGGGATACCTCCGGTTCAGTAGCTTTCGCAGCAGGTGCACTCTCCACAAGCTGCAGATTCTGGGATGCAATTTGGTCCATACTCACGGCGGCGTGGCGGAGAATGCTCTGCTCTTCCCATGCCGGATAAAGAATTGATGCGAGGGAGATGACGGCCCCAGTGTGGGTGTGCGTCTCTCGACTGAACATGTGGATTGTCGGATCCACACTTTGCCGATCCGACATCACACCCACGAGATCCACGTGGCGATTTTTCTTGAGGCGGACCGCTGGGGTGAATACACGCGAATGGAGAATCATCGGGATATTGAACTCGCCCGATTTTTCTATTGTGTAGGCGACGAATCCATCCACCCAAAGTGCACGCACGATCGGGACAATTAGCTGTGGGAAGACTCGGTCGACGAACAACTGGAATTCTGAGGTTGCGAGTCGGTTCAATTCATGATTTTGTCCAGATCTGGACTTATGCATGTCGCCAATCGGGATCCCTTTGACGCGCGACGCAATGACATTTGCGCCGTACATGAAACTCGTGAGGGTGTTGAATGCAGCACGGAAAACCGGGTCAGTGTTAAAGAAATTCTCGTTTCGACGCAAATCACTTTGTGCGAATGGAATGATACTGTCACCGGTGTCGTTCCCACGCAGAAGTTCAACAGACATATTCTCCGTGCCCACGAGTGAACTAAGCGTCATACTGGAGGTTCTGGTATATGCATTGCAAAATTGATTGTTTATGGCGCCATTGGGCCGAGTGCATTATAAGTATTGAAACGGGTTCATGGCAGTGAGAAACCGTGCCGAGTTCAATGGCATGGTTGTTGTCCTACGTGTGGACTCCTGAAGGCGGTGACATTTCACATGAAGATTTGAGTGACACCGAAGCAGTAATGGTCCGCAATGACGACGACGATTGGGTTAAAACGCATGAAATTAGGAATGTCAGAGCAGGAATGTCACTTGTACTCCCACCAGTCAAGGCCGGTCTGTCACTTGTACATTCCCGTCGCCATACCACAACACGAGAGGGTCATTTGTATGGACATCGACTTGGAGTGCCACCCGCACCAGCACGCATTAAGCGAGTAGTTGCAGCGCGGAATTTAGCGCGTGAACAGATGCGTGGCCAGGCGGGCGCCGGAGGCGGGAAGTGGGCGTCTTCAAGATAATCCACGACTCGGGTCACAATAAACGCGTGTGTGAATTAATGTCTAAATCTATTTGGGAATATTATGGTATGTTTTACAGGATACCATGCGGAACAAGGTATCCATGCTGCTGATTTCGGTGATGTTTGCGATTGTCAGTGTTAGCATGGCACAAACATGCCCGACGTTAGGCTCCATGTCAGTGTCTCATAATATGTTGTATGACGCGAGTCCAATTGCAGGCACTGACACTTTCTTGTATCTATCGGGATACGGCGGTGCTAAAGATGCATTCATTATGAACACTACCACGGGTATCAGTGAAGATTCTGTGTTTGGTAGAGGTGCTTGGGTGACTTCGCATGTCGTTGGCATCACTACGTATATTTCCACACAAAATATAATATTCGTTGTTGGCCCTCCAGGTTCTTCTGGACTTGTCATGCTTGCTGGAATTCAATATGGATTTGGGTCTTTCGATGGTCCGCTTGGCACCGGAATGTTTTCAGGGATTAAGGGCATCACAAGTTCGGCAACTGGTGAAATCCTTTATGTTACAGATGCTCAAACTACGCCCCGCATCCGTACTGTTAATACTCAAACTGGATATATCGCGACCCTTACAGTTTCAGGTTCCATTGCAATCACTGATATTGGATCAATCTCTCGTAATGGAAATGAGTTGTTTTTTGTTGATGGCCGTAAGATATATAAAATTGGGGTTTCAGGTGGGATTATCACCCATGTTGTCGGCTGCTGTCAGCTGTCTGCGACTTTATCTACGGATGGCCTTGGGGAAGACGCGAGTTTTGGGGGACCTATCAAGGGATTTGCATTCACGTCTGAGTCGACGGTCGGCATGCCAATTGGATCCGGTATTGTCATTGCGGAAGACAGTACGCCCCCACGCATTCGTTGGTTTCCATTGAGTTATTCTGGGCCAACCCAGACGCTCATGGTTGCAAGGACGAACGGTACTGAGTTTGGGAACACCCTCGCGCCAACCATGCGGTTGAGTGATTCTCCACACCTTACGAGCATTGAGTCGGTGTTCGTACATGCGAATACGGTTTATGTGTTTGGGGGTGCATACAATGCCCAAGATGAGCTACCACAAGTCGGAGCGGCCATTATGAACATAACTGCGCCCTTTTGTGGTGTAACTACTTATCCGTCAACCACTCCGACACGTGAAGACACGCCAGGCCCATGCCAGGCTGGATACAAACACCCCAATCCACTGTCAGATACGTGTCTGGCATGTGGCAAGAACTCGTATCGCCATGCGGATAACACAAACAACGAGTGCACAGTGTGTGCACATGGAACGGGAACAAATGCCGGGGTGGTCAATGCACCCGATGCAGGCCACTGCAAGAATCTGACACGGTCTGTCAACCTCCCAGTTGGGACCACACCCGAAGAGATTGCAGTTGAGCGCAGTTCATTTCGGCGTAGTGGACCCGAAAATGGAATCTTCGCGAACAAGGTCACGGTTAACACCTCCCAGATTGTGCTTCGTGCTGCTGACATCGAGAGTATGCCGCAGAGCAAGTCGGGGATTGTCCGTGTTGCGACTGCATTCATTGACATGCAGCCGTCTGGCTTGATGTTCCCGGACGGGGTGCTAATTAAGATCCAGTTGCCCGATGGACTTGTCGTCGCCGATTACATCATCCACTACTTTGACGAGCCGTCGGATACGTGGATTGCAGTTGAGACCTTCCTGTGCGACGCGGCATTCCAATTCACTGCATGTGCGACGGTGTATCATTTCACCGGGTTTGCCACACTCGCTGCCCTCCCTGGTGCAACTGAACCCATTCGCGGAGCTAAAGCCCCAGGTGTAGTAGTTATCACCCTTGTTGCTGAATTCATGGTTTTTATACTCGCAGTTGTGGGTGTTACCGCGTTTTCAAATAGAGGAAAGGGTTCAGTCACTCCAGGTGCGGGCAGGCCTTATAGTAACAATATCGCTGACTCATCGCGGGATTGGCACAGTCTTCTTCGTGCGTAAGCCGGGGATTCGTTCCTCCTACACATGTACTGTATATTTGAAAGCCCAGATTTCCAGTACCAACAGGAATAATATTAAAACTGGTATAACTGGAAAACATGTCTGGCTCGCACGCAGCCATGGTGTTTTCACTGCGTCTGCACACCATGGGATCTCCCATATGCCCGCAACGAGTAAAATCACCATTTGGATTATCGCAACCAGTAGTGCAGTTGATAAAAATAGTACGATGGCTGTGATTAGCAGGATCCTGCTACTGCTGCGTGGGTAAAAACACATTCCCCCTTTGGTGGCGTGTGTTTGGCGACGCTGTTGAACAGACAATATTATTATTGCAGCCATGAACACTATGTAAAACAGTATACAGACGATGATCCATTCGAGTGGATGCCAGCCCCCATTAGCACCAAGCCACGCGGGGAGTGAAGACGGGGTTCCAGTGCCAGCGGTGAGCCCGCGTGCTTCATCGCAGCGACGTTGGAGATCTTCAGTGTGCCACACGTGCACCGCGTGATTGTTGGCGTTATTTGTTGCGAAGACTAACATCAACACACCCATGGGTAAAATGGTACGGAATATAACGAGAATTAACATGCGGGAGCAGCAACAACAACACTGTATCGCATGCGCTTGGTCAATCCCCGTCGGAGTATCGTCTTGAGAAACAAGTGGAACCATCTCAATGTCTCGTGACTGCTGCTGTGGGATTTGGTGATATTGCGTGTGTGGTCGGTATGGTGCGTGTTTTGTCTTGCTGAACATCGACACGGCATTCATAATTGCAGTTTGGTTCCGGATTGGAAGCCCGGGAAGACGAAGTGGATTTGCGCTCATGGTGGTGTTGTTGCCTGATAAGTGGTTACTGGAAAAGGGGGGATATCACCTATATCATCCGAAATGCCTCGCCGCGTTTTTCATTTCACTGACGCGACTCTCCTGGCGAGTTCGGGTGTATTTGGTGCGATCTTTGACGGCTCGAATCCGCTGACAGACCGGAAGCGATACGCCGCGTGGGATGCTAGTTATGGGAGTAAGACTTTCACGACCATCAACCTAGACGGCGAAACCGGCACGGATGACATCGTCAAAACCAAGTGCATGACGTTGGTTGAGAGTGACAAGCTCGCTACCGGTAGAGTTTCATACGTGGACGTTGACCACCCGAAACGACATCTCACGCGAGAAACGGCACGGGTCCATCGCTCATATGGCGCCACTGTCAAAGAGGTCAAGCTCAAGACGCGGATCGTTATCGCAATCCTCAAGGGCGAATCTGGACAGATCAATGTCGCTGCACTGGCAACAACGGCGGCGCATTGCAACTACCCAGTGCTTCGACTTTGCGCGATGAACAAGGCACACGGCCCCGACGCGGTGGTCATGAACGCCGATGCATATGAAAAGTTCATGATGAACATTTGGGAAACAACTTACGAGTAAACCCAATTTGGCAAATCTCGCTTTATTTTGTGTGCCCATCGTCTGTTCCGTCACAAGCGGTGCACGTGGTGGACATTTGTCCACAATCGTCGCAAATGGATTTTCCACAATCAATGCACGATATGGCGTCAATCATGCAGTCTGTGCATACAGTGCCATCACACACAGCGCAAATCACACGACGGGTCGTAACAAACACGGCGGGTTGATTGCAGCCAGAACACACAGCATCAAGAATATCCTCCTCCTCACTTGAAGAGGACAATGAATCGGATGCTAACATGCTTCCGAGTCTATCACACACATTCACAATCGGTACTTATACCAGTTGCAGTTACGAATTGTTTATTAATCTGAAAGGACCACTGAACAGAGTGTTGCCATCTTCTCTTGTTCGCGCCGTTGCACATCACGGTCGATCGCGGCGTGTGTACGAAGCAGAAACATGGTTAGAATTGAGTAGGGATCATCCATGTAAATCCCGTCGACGTCCACCAGTGCCAGTTCTCCGCATAGAAAGCGAAGAGAGGGTCTGACGATTGCCTCTGCGCTTGGTGTAATGACGATGTTCCCCTTTTTCCACGCACGGCAACACAGCGTGAGAACACTACGCGGGTCGGTTGTACTTCGGAGAATTTCCTCTGTACAGGTTCTATCCATCTGCAATTCGTGCCCACGGAAGAGTGCAATGACCATCCGGCCTTCATCCGCAAGCGATGGTCTTGCCCGTCGATATGAATCGCGTTCACCCGGTGCGACTTCACGTTCCCAGTGAAATCTGAACCATGGCTGTGTTGCATACTCCATTTTGCAGTGATACAGGGTGTTACTCGCTGCAAGCTTGACTGCGGCAACGTCCACCTCTGGTACCGACTCCTTGGCGGATTTAGCCGCTGCAACCCATTCCCGTTGCTGCAGTGCGTCATAGAAGAATGACTCCGTGTCGAATATGTGTGCCTTCTTCACATGACAGTTCTCGGTATTGGGAATGTCATTTGCGTATCGTCCGTCATCAAGCACCGAGTTTGGATGAATGAACGAGGCTTGCACCGCCGAGCGGTGCATGAGTGCGGCCAGAAACTGGTCGATTCCTTTGCACGCACACGCGGCAACCCACTTCGCTCGGATCGCATACAGTGTATCCATGAGCTGGGTCTGGGAGTATGCCGCCGGGGTGAGCCCGTCCACAGTGAGAACCCCGGCAGTGATTAGAGCTTGTCCGTCAATATCGGTCACAGGGGGCTTGCACTTGTCACCGAGTGCTCTCATGTACGAGGTGAAGGCCAGGAGTGCCATGCTTGTCCGTGTTTTCGTTGCTAATTGTGTCCTATCAGCGCCGAGCCACACTTTGTGAAGAACAGCAAGACTAAGTCGGTCCGGATCCTTTGTCTCCTGCCGATGGAGTTCAACTGCGAGCTCTCGTATCTGAAGCAAAAGAGCCGCACCGTCAGCCCCATGGGGGAGAAGTGACATTCCAATACATGGCATTTACTCGGATTTGGTGTGCTTATTGTTCAACTTTGTGATTGCAAACAGTGCACCTCCGAGGATCACAAGGATTACAATGTTCGCAAATATCATCACAATGTCAAATTGAGGAAGTGAGTAAAAACAGCTTGCTGAAATTCCACGACGACACTGGCCAATGTAAACCAACCTAGTTATCAGTAGGACAACCTGAAACATAATTGGGACCCACACTAACCATCCGACCACAACCAATGCAACGCGAACTCCAACAATCAGTAGTGCGAGTACAATTACGGTTCCAGATATTGGGATGGTGAAGAAGAATTCAGGGTATGTCATGAGACTGAAAAACATCGGAACCATATAACAGAGCCACGCGAAGAGAAGCGCCGAATCAACTAGTAGTAAGATCGTACGTTCTCTAACAATGGTCCGGTCCACTTTTTGTGCACTGACGTCGGTGGTCGGCCCGCCATACAGTGCCCAAAAC
>Ga0307492_10001056_pt1 | contig 11440 bp, 7 predicted proteins | sample SI3LmetaG_FD_202365 | JGI IMG/M metagenome (GOLD analysis project Ga0307492, IMG submission 202365) | Sea-ice brine microbial communities from Beaufort Sea near Barrow, Alaska, United States - SI3L | ecosystem: Environmental > Aquatic > Marine > Coastal | place: USA: Alaska | collected 2017-05-06
ATTGAAGTGCCTTGGCTTTGGCAAGCTTTATTACTTTACCTCGCTATGGGTCGATTTAACTTGGCCGCTAGCAGTAAATCAGTTGCTCAAGCACTAGTGGCCAATCAAAGTTATGTAGCGAAACAAACATTACAGCCTTTATTGCTAAGAGACACTGCACCTTTATCAAAAATAGGCTTAAGTAAAAGCTGTATTGAAATGCAGTTACTTAGAACCATGCAGCAAAATTTCGTGGTAATTTGTCACTTTTTAGTGTTTGGTCCACTGGCCGCGCTCAGTTACCGTCTATTGCTTGAAATGCATTACAGTTGGAACGTTAAGCAAAAAACTTTTAGGGCTTTTGGTCAACAAGTGAGCATGTTAGTCAATGTATTGCAGTGGTTGCCTGTGCGCTTATTTACCCTGATCATGCTATTAATGTTTTCCAAACACAATTTATTGTTATTTTGGCGATTAATTAACGACAAGATCTTTCAATTAAATAATGACATTGCGCTGCATTGTTTAGCACTGAATTTACAAATTAAACTTGGCGGTGTTGCTATGTACGAGGGGGTAAAATTAGCCAAACTCAGTTTTAATGATCACGCAAGACAGCCTGAACCAACCGATATTATTCATACCAGCACTCAATTAACGTACACTTTAATGATCTGCAGTGTCTTGCTAATCATCATTTCCGCATTGGTATTGGTAGTACAACTGAGTAGTGCCACTTAATCAAATAGCTACTAGCAACGAGAAATAGCACAATGCATGAATTACTTTATTGGTTAGATATTTTTGGCATTATCGTTTTTTCTTTATCGGGAGCACTGGCAGCAGGGAAGTATCAACTTGATCCCTTTGGTGTTGTAGTTTTAGCTTCGGTTACCGCAGTGGGGGGCGGAACCATCAGAGATATAATTTTACAAACGCCTGTTTTTTGGGTGGTTAAACCATTTTATCTTTATATTATTCTGATCACGGCAATACTCACTATTATCATTATTAGACGTCCTAAACGTATACCCAAGCGCTTTTTATTAATTGCAGATGCCGTAGGTTTGTCTTTATTTTCAGTACTCGCCACTCAAAAATCGTTAAGTTTAGGTGCACCTATTCCGGTGGCAATTATTATGGGCACAATTACCGCTGTGTTAGGCGGTATGCTGAGGGATATTATTTGTAATGTGATCCCGATGATTTTACGACAAGAAATTTACGCTACTGCCGCTATGCTCGGAGGTACGTTATTTGTGACGTTACAGCAGGTGGGCTTACCAGACAATATTGCGTTAGTTTCAGCAATCATTGGCGCATTAGCACTTAGGTTAGCGGCCATTTATTGGCAAGTATCCCTGCCTGCATTTCAAATTATTGAAAAAGAAGACAAACGTTAAGCCTCAATACCCCAGCCATCGCTATAACCAGCAAATTTGGTGGCTATTTTTTCAAGAGCCACTTCTTCCGCCAGTATGTTTTCATAGCTTGGCACCATCACCAGAGTGCAGTTTAGGTCCCACACATTAGGCGTGTCATCGGCTTGTAGACTTACTTTAACGTCAGTCAATGTTTCATTGATAAAGTCAGCCATCGCTTGGGCTTGTTCTTGTTGTTCAAATAAATGAAAAAACACCACATCATGTTGCTGTGTTAGATCAATGCCCGACTGGTACATTTCAGACAATACCTGGCCTGTTTCATCGTTAGGGAAGTTCATAAAACCTTATCTATATTCATATAATTACAGCGTGAATTTGTCATTATAACCACGATTAATTAGAAAATACACAAGAGTGCTAAACCACTCGGTAATTGGACATATTTCTAAAGCTCTCCTTCGGAAGCACACCACTAGATAATAGTCATATATTTGCCTGAGATGCCTAACAGTAAAATAGGGACAGTTAATTCAATATGTGCAAGAGCTGCTCAACTTGCTATGAGCAGCTACAAAAAATTAAAGCTGAGTGGCTAACACTAAGCCTTGTTTAATTGCACGTTTAGCATCAAGTTCTGCTGCTACGTCGGCACCACCGATTAAATGATAGGGTTTATTCAAACCTTCCACTAAGGCTCTAGCTGGGTCTTGACCTGTACAAAGAATGATATTATCAACAGCTAATACCTGTTTCTCGCCGGCAATGCTGAAATGCAAACCGGCATCATCAATCTTGTGATACTCACATGAAGCAATCATTTTAACTTGTTTGTTTTTTAGACCCATACGATGGATCCAGCCAGTCGTTTTACCCAAGTCTGCTCCCACTTTACTTTGTTTACGCTGCAGTAAATAAACTTCCCTGGCGGGAGCTGTAATTTCTTTTTTTATCCCCTCAATACCGGCACGAGCTTGCAATGTCATATCAACGCCCCACTCTTTCATATAAGCTTCAATGTTCTGACTTGTTGGTTCACCTGAATGTACTAGATATTCAGATATATCAAAGCCAATACCACCTGCGCCAATAACAGCCACTTTTTTACCCACTATTTTTTTATGCCTAAGCACATCGATATAGTTCAATACTTTTGCATGTTCAACACCTTCAATAGCCGGAATACGAGGGTTAACGCCCGTCGCAATAACGACTTCGTCAAAATCACTATTATTTAACTCCACCGCTGTCACTCTAACATTGAGCTTGACAGTAACGCCCGTTAGCTCTAATTGGCGAGAGTAATACCGAATAGTTTCATCAAACTCTTCTTTACCTGGTACCTGCTTGGCAATATTGAACTGTCCACCCACCTCACTGTCACCGTCAAAAAGGGTGACATCATGACCTGCTTTGGCAAGTGCTGTTGAAGCAGAAAGACCTGCTGGACCTGCACCAACAACGGCAATTTTCTTAACTTTTTTGGAGGGTATAATATTAATTTCAGTTTCAAAACAAGCACGAGGATTAACTAAACAACTGGCTATTTCGCCAGAAAAAACATGATCAAGACAGGCTTGATTACAACCAATACAGATATTGATTTCATCACTACGTCCCTCTGCGGCTTTATTCACAAAATCGGCATCAGCTAAGAAAGGGCGCGCCATTGAAATCATGTCAGCATCGCCATTTTGTAATACTTGTTCAGCCACTTCAGGGGTATTAATACGGTTAGAAGTAATGATGGGGATGTTGAAGTGCTCTTTATATTTAGCTGTTACCCAAGTAAAGGCCGCACGAGGCACCTTAGTTTGAATAGTAGGAACGCGCGCTTCATGCCAACCTATACCTGTATTGATAATAGTGGCGCCAGCTTTTTCAATCGCTTGGCCAAACTGCACGACTTCTTCAAAGGTGCTACCACCCTCAACTAAATCCATCATAGATAAACGAAAAATAATAATGAATTTTTCACCTACCGCCGCACGAATACGACGAACAATATCGACACCTAACTTAATACGATTTTCATACGAACCACCCCAATCATCATCACGTTGATTGGTTCTTAATGCAGTAAATTGGTTAATAAAATAACCTTCAGAGCCCATTACTTCAACACCATCGTAATTTGCCTGCTGAGCTTTAAGTGATAAATTTACAAAACCACAAATTTCTTCTTCGATCATTTCTACCGTGCAAGCTTCCGGCTTAAAAGGGTTAATCGGTGCTTGAATCGATGAGGGTGCAATAAGGTTATTACTAAAAGCATAACGACCCGTATGTAGGAGTTGCATACAAATTTTACTGTCATATTTATGCACCTCGTCAGTGATCGCCCGATGTTTAGCAATATCCTCAGTTGTTTCAATTATCTTAGTGTCAGGATGAGTGGCGCCACGTTGAGTTGGACCATAGCCACCAGTAACCATTAAGCCACAGCCACCTTTAGCACGTTCACCAAAAAAAGCAGCCATACGTTTAGTACCATCAGGGTGTTCTTCTAAGCCTGTATGCATAGAGCCCATTAAAATGCGATTTTTTAAGGTAGTGAATCCAAGATCAAGTGGCGCTAATAATTTTGAAAATTTTTGCTCAGGCATAGCTTTCTCTTTATATATTGATGGGCGTGTATTGTAACTTTCACTGATTATTTTCAGTACATTATGCATTGAAATTTATATGTTTGCTTTCACTTTCACTGGCAAACTAAAATTGACATCGTCAAGTCATCTACATTCTAACTCAAAGACAAAATCATTTCTGACGCTTTTTCTGCAATCGCCATGGTTGGCGCGTTTGTGTTGCCACTGATTAGCGTTGGCATGATTGAAGCGTCAACCACTCGAAGGTTTTCAATACCATGTACTTTGAGCTGACTATCAACAACAGCCAGATCATCCTTGCCCATTTTACATGTACCTACCGGATGATAGACTACACCTAAACGCTCTTTGGTTTTAGCAAAAATTTGTTCATCCGTTTCAAAAGCATTACCGGGATGCATTTCGTTATCATAGTGTTGAGCCAATGCTGGTGCGGTTAATATCTTACGAAGCTGACGCATCCCATTGATGATAACTGCTTTATCTTTTCCTTGTTGATCAGAAAAAAAGTTAAAATCTATCTCTGGCGCATCTTGATAGTTAGCCGATTTTAGCGACACCTTACCCGTACTTTCAGGGCGCAATACACAAACATGACATGAAAATCCATGCTCTGATAACAGTTTAAGATCCCGCCCATTATCGTCATATAACAAAGGCAACATATGTAATTGAATATCGGGTCTGTCTTCCTTGTCATTTGATTTAATAAAGCCACCAGCTTCTAAAATACTATTGGCCAGTTTACCTTTTTTACTGGTGATATATTTAATGGTATCAGGTAGCATTTTCAGTAACCCTGTCACTGAAAGGGTAAAACCATCTGTTTTTTTGCTTTTTACTAACACGCAGGCATCAACATGCTCTCGTAAGTTTTTTCCTACGCCTTTAAGTTCATGTATACAATCTATGCCATGTTGTGCAAGCGCATTTTTATCTCCAATGCCAGATAACATCAGTAATTGTGGTGAGGCGATACTACCGCCACTTAAAATAACTTCTTTATTGGCGGTTAATGTTTGCCTCTCCCCTTTAACAAAGACATCGACACCGTAAGCGTGTTTATCTTTTAGGAGAAGCTTACTCACCTGCGCGTGAGTCAATACCGTAAGATTAGCTCTATACATTACTGGTAAAAGATAAGCATGAGCCGCAGAGCAACGTTTACCATTTTTTATGGTACATTGATAATAGCCAACACCTTCTTGCTCACTGCCATTAAAATCATCACTAACCTTAAAGCCAGCCTGCTGACTTGCTTCAATATAACGCCTGCTGATATCATAAAAAACAGGTCTATCAGTAACTTGCAAAGGGCCGTTGTCACCATGAAATTCACTTTCGCCACGGCCATTAGTTTCTGATTTTTTAAAGTAAGGCAACATATCGTCAAATGACCAACCATCATTACCTAATTCTGCCCAATGGTCATAGTCTTGTTTTTGCCCACGTATATAAAGCATGGCATTAGTTGCTGAACTTCCGCCTAAGCCGCGACCACGAGGCACAAAAAGTGGCGCGCCTTGACGAATATCTTTTTTAGGCTTAGCATCAAAACTCCAATTGAATTTTTTCAAAAACATAAAGGCTGAAAATGCCCCAGGCGTATTAACTAACATCGATTTATTATCACTACCTGCTTCTAATAAACAGACGCTAAATTTGCCATTTTCAGTTAATCGATTCGCCAACACACAGCCCGCCGAACCTCCACCGACTATGATGTAGTCAAACGTTTTCTGTTTATTCTTATTATTTTGCATCAATTAAATCTCTAAATATCGTTAATTAAGGAGTGACAATATTGAACCAAAAAGGGAATGAGTCCATCATCATCAAGAGTTGACCTAAGACTTTGCCGTTACCCTTTAATTGCATTTTCCCTGATTCAACTAATTGGTCCAATGATTGTTGTTTTAACAACAAAAAATCTAAATCTGTGCGATTGACAGTGACTGTTAAATCGGCAAATTCATGTTGAATGTTTTCAATATTATTTAAATGGGCGTTACTCAGCTCTACTAAAAAGAGTTCATCACGGTCAGGGAAAATAAAATTAATTTTGAAGCTATGATCTAATGCTTTTTCAGTATTTAAACGCACACCAAGAAAATCAAAAATCAACTCACTGCTCATCGCTTTAATCATGTCAGGGCCAGCTTTGGTTGCCTTAGCCTTTTTAGGTATACCATGACGCAATTCAAAAGCTGCGGCTAAATAACTATTACGCCAACCCGCATTTTCAGCTTGATAACCCAATTGCTCTAAGGTATCTGCTTGCAAATATTTGGCATTTTTATTTTCTGGCTGAGCAAAAATCACATGGTTCAATAATTGAGCCACCCAGCGATACTCCCCTTTTTTAAACGCTTTAGTCGCTTGTTTTATAATAGTGTCTGCACCACCCATTAACTCAACATATTTCACAGATGACTCAGTAGGACTCAATTGATCAAGATTAGCTGGGTTGGCATCATAAAAACCGAGGTACTTATTAATAATGCCTCTGACATTGTGCGAGTAAGAGCCATGATAACCTCGGTTATACCATTGATGGGCTAACACTTCAGGCACAGCTAATTGGTTATGTATCTCATTAATGGTGACACCTTTGTTAGCAAGATTTAGTGTCTTATCATGTAAATAACCATACATATCACGTTGTTTTTCTAATACTTCAACAATGTATTCTTTCCCCCATCTAGGCCAAGAATGCGAGGCAAACATCACTTCACTGTCATTAGCAAAACGGTAGATAACTTTATTTATAAACTTACTCCACGCTTGTGAATCACGTATTTCGGCGCCACGCAAAGTGTAAATATTATGCAGGGTTCCGGTTACATTTTCAGCTAGCCATAAGGTTTTAAATTGTGGAAAGTAAGTATTCATTTCAGCTGGCGACTCGGTACCCGGGGTGTTTTGCATTATCATTTCAATACCATCAATAATAATAGTTTCTTCATCCGCCAAAATTTCTCTATTCGGTGCTATCAAGTCAATATAACCTGTTGATAAACCTTTACCGATAGCCGCATCCACTTGACCTCTAGCCCCTTTAGCCAGAGCATTACCATATTGATAAGTTGCGCGACGAGTCATCGCATTACCCGCCAATATATTTTCTTTGATGGCGTGTTCCATAAAACCACGGGGCGCAATAATTTGTATTTCACCTGAATCAACTTGGGCTTGACTGACAACGCCTTTAACGCCGCCAAAGTGATCGGCATGGGCATGACTATAAACCACTGCCTTTACTGGAAACTGTCCCAGCTCTTGGGTAACAAGTGCTAATGCAGCTTTAGAGGTCGCCGCTGTTAATAGTGGATCGAAAATAATCCAGCCAGTATCTCCTTTAATAAAGGTAATATTGGCAAGATCATAGCCTCTAACTTGATAAATACGATCGGTTACTTGATACAAGCCATAAGCCATATTTAACTTAGCTTGACGTAATAAACTTGGATTAACGCTATCTATATTTTTGTTATCAAGTAAAAATTGATAATTACCGAGCTCCCAAACAACATTACCCAATTCATCTTTGATGGCGAGCTTTTCTGGTCGTTTAATTAAGCCTTTTTCAGCCAAAGAGAAATCAAGGTTGTCGTTAAAAGGTAAACTTGCTAACAACGCCTCTTGATGGGCAATGGTATGTTTAGTTGCTGGCTTTAATGTTGTATTCGCACTTACTGAGCCAATAGTACTCAGTATAAAACTCAAAAATAAAAATTTACACTTCATAATACCTCCTACTCTGAGCGTAATTAAACAAACGGATTAATATACACTCATATTAATCCGTTTGAATAAGTTCGGTTTTTTGAAAGTTAACGCCCTAGACGTCTAAGCGCAGAGGCAGAAAAATCTTTTCTTTTAACTTTTTCGCCCCAAACCATAAAGGTAGGTTCTTCATTACTCAAGCCTGTGATCAAATAACGGCCTGAATTTAAGTCATGTAATGTTTCTGCTACCATCCATGGAGTATCAACATCATAAAATTGGATATTATGGGCTTCAGAGAGTTTCCACAATTCCCCACGACCATCATATTGATCAATCACTGAGGCACCCCAAGTATCTTCATCGATAAAGAGAGTACGCTTAGCATAAATATGTCTAGCGCCTTCTTTTAATGTACCTTCAACTTGCCATACACGATGTAACTCATAACGAAGGTAATCAGCATTTAAATGACCTTTTTGTACAACATCTTCATACTTTGCTGACGTATCAAGTAAATTATAAGAGTTGTATGGAATATAAAGCTCTTTCTTACCCACTAGCTTCCAGTTATAACGATCGGGAGCACCGTTATACATGTCATAGTTATCCGTTGTTCTTAAACCATCGGTACCTGCTCCTGGGCCGTCATAAGAGACGTTTGGCGCACGGCGTACTCGACGTTGCCCTGCATTATAGACCCAAGCTTTACGTGCTTCTTTCACTTGGTCTATGGTTTCATGAAGTAATAATGCGGTGCCGGTCAAGCGTGCTGGCGCAGTGATTTGCTGTAAATAATAAAACAATATGTTGTCATCTTTTTTGGCATCACGACCACTTTTTAAAAATTCCGGCCATACCAGTTGGTCATTCATTTTAACGGGGACAAATGAACCATTTGATTGCACTGGAATGGTAGTTAAGAAGCGCTTTGCTGTGCCACCACGATAACGGGTGATATGATTCCAAATAACTTCATTGCCGTTTTGTGCAATAGGAAAAGGAATAGTGGTATCAAAATTCGCCAAACCATTGCCCGATTGTATTAACTCAGCAGTAGTCGCATTTTTTTTAACCACCTCATATAGCGCATCTGAATAAGCCGCTGTTCGTCTTGTTTTATAAATAGGCATGGTATAGTCAGCATATTTTTCAAACATAGCCGTTTGGCCTGCACTTAAATTTTCTTTGTGATCACCGAAGTTTGTGCTGGTAATCACAAATAAAGGCTTATCTTCTAAAAAAGGGTTGTCTGGGCGACCTGCATCTTTACTTTTTGTTGAATTTTTACTCGTTAGCCCTCCGGTCCATGCTGGAATAGTACCTGCTGAATTTGCTGCCATTTCAGCACCTAAGGGGGTTAGTGTAGCCCCTAACTTTGCTGCTTCTTGCTGACTAACTTTAGCAAACACTGTACTTGCTGATAGGGATAACATGAGTAAACTTGCTGTAGTAATATATTTTTTCATCATCATTCTCTTCTATTATTTTTCATCAAATGTTAATAAATATAAGGTATTGATTAATATGACATACCGAAAGTTATCGACACTAAGTTTTTATCTTCCAAGATATTATGGCTACCACCAGAATAATTTTGGTAACCCAGTGTGAGCGTATAAGTTTGCTGGTATGCTGCTTCTAAAGAAAAGCCTAAGTTTTTGCGTCCTTCATGAAATTGTTGCGCCGGTGCTGGCGAGTAACCACTGACATCATGCGCCCAAGACAAGGTTGGTTTTAATGAAACACCAGCAAAAACATTTGAATACTGCCAAACGCCACGCAAACGGTAACCCCAAGCGCTATCGGTAACGAAGCCATCGGCTTTACAATCACTCGACAAAATTCCTGCAGCGACTAAATTAGTACAATTTACACCACCACCGGCATCAAAGTCGGCCAAACCAAAGACTGAGTTTCTACCGTAGTGTTGATCTGAGTCTTCAATGCTATCGCTTAAAATAACCCCTACTTCAGCAATAACAGTAAATCGAGAGGCACCCATGGTATTTTCAAAAAATTGAATTGCAGTCATTTGCATTTGGGTTACGTCAAATTCATCCCAACCTTTCGCTTCCTCTCCATAGCCTACGGCTGTAATTCTAGGGGTATAACTTAAAAAAGGTGCTTCAGATAGCACGCCATTTAATAGTTCTGGGCCATTAATTTGAATAGGTGTATCTGGCTTGTAAGATATTTCGCCCGATAAGGCAACACCACCAACATTAGTCGCAAAACTCATCCCGTAAAATTTCAAATCTTCGGGGAATTCAATATTATAACCGGGATTTAACGCCGCTAAGGCACCACCTGTTGGATCAGATGCGGCAGGCACAAACACCGGAGTAGGAGTGCCTGTAGCTAAAGGAATACTGGTGCGTATAGCATTAATGAGCGGAACACGAGAATGAATGTTCATATAATATAAGCCAAACTCAGTATCATTTAATTCTTCAGCATAATAACGTACGGCTAAACCATACTGACCTCCGTCATCAGGCTCAATATCCGCTTGTCGTTCTGCGGCTAAACCTGCCGCCAAACCAGCTTGATCGCCAAACGGACCGACAGAGACATAATTACAGCCCGTAGCAGCAAAGTCAGCTCCTGAAAAATAGGTGCCACAACCTTCAATTTGGGTCTTCTCCCATTCATATTGATAAAAGCCTTCAAGACTTAGGTTCTCGGTTAAACCGACATTGCCGTAAAGCATACCAACAGGTAAAATTCCTTCTTTTAATTCAGCACCTGGACGCCTTAATGCCGCCACATCAAAAGGGTTTGATGAATTTAACCCCCCTTGAATAAAAGTGCTTTCCCCCCAACTCACCACTTGTCTACCCAAACGAATGTCAATAGGGTTTTCACCCAATTCAAACGAAGCATAAACATAAGCGTCTAATAATGAAATACCCGAAAATTTAGTATTATCTTCAAAACCATCATCACTTAACGGGGTATTAGGTGTATAACCATTATTAGAATTACCGTGAGCTACATCGCCCTCTTTAAGTGCATAGTCATACCAATATTTAACACGCACAAAAGCACCAAAGCCACCTTGACTTAGCTGAAGGTCATGCACGCCTTTGATTATTTGTGAAGTGGCATCATGCTTCCCATAGTTTAAGTTACCATCATCTGTAGTCGTTGTAGCGCCAGTGCCGCCATTTGATTGACCAATAAAACGTGCGTCAGCATCTCCTAAACGCCAACTTGCGCCTATATCGAGTTGTGAATTTATTTGCAATAATATGTCATTGTCTTCACCAAAGTTGAAGTCTACCGCGTGTGCTGATGAGGTACCAAGCGCCAAAGCAACAACCCAAACTAGTGGCTTGATTTTATAATTATTAGTTAGCATATTCTTCCCCTTTTTATTGTTGTAATATGTAATGTAATATTTATCACACAAATACATTACGCCAATGGTCACATTAGTTTTTCGCTAAATGTGCCAACCTATTGTCATTTCGTGCATAAACGAGTAAATTCAAAAAACTTAAACATAAAAAATAAAAAATAAAAAAATAAAAATATGGGTAACACAGTGCAAAATTACTATTCAACATTAACCGGCTGGATGATCCCTACGTCGAGAGCTATGGATGCGCATAATATTGATATTGCAGCCGCATTAAAAGCTTGTAATATTTCTCAAGAGGTGATGGCGGATCAAGAGTCTCGTATTGCCGCAGAAAAACTTGCCCAACTGATCGACTACTGCAATAAAAAATTAGCACG
>Ga0307492_10001057_pt1 | contig 11440 bp, 2 predicted proteins | sample SI3LmetaG_FD_202365 | JGI IMG/M metagenome (GOLD analysis project Ga0307492, IMG submission 202365) | Sea-ice brine microbial communities from Beaufort Sea near Barrow, Alaska, United States - SI3L | ecosystem: Environmental > Aquatic > Marine > Coastal | place: USA: Alaska | collected 2017-05-06
ATACGGGGAGTAAACAATTAGTTGCATACGTGAAATTACATCTCACGTATGAGACGACCGTTGATGAAAGTAAGTGCATTGCGGGTCTTAGACAAGCATTAAGCGGGAACTTACCTGGTTACATGGTGCCAGGTGCTTTTGTGTTAGTGAAGGACTGGCCATTAACCCCTAATGATAAGGTAGATAAGAAAGCACTTCCGGCGCCGGACGGTACGTTATTACAGGGAGAATATGTTGCGCCTGACACTGACACAGAAATAGCCTTGGTTGAGATATGGGCAACACTCTTACAGCTTGATGAAAATAAAATTAGTACGACGGCTAATTTCTTTGAATTGGGGGGACACTCTCTACTTGTAATACGTTTTTTATTAGATATCAAAAACAAATTTCAGGTGTCACTCCCAGTTAAAGAAATATTCGAACGACAAACTATTAAAGAGTTGGCTTCATTGATATGCAATTATAGTTGGATAAACGAAGATGATTATTCAGATGAGGTCGACGGCGAATTTGAGGTTTTAAAATTATGAGTATAGAAAACATTGTCAATAAATTAAGAGTTGCTGGTGCAAAAATAAATATTTCGAATGGTGATCTCATAGTTAAATTACCCAAAAATATTTCACCAACTTTAAAAGAAGACTTAATAGCAAATAAAGATGAAATCAAAAGCTTTTTAACAAAAATAATCAATGATGAAAAAAGACAATTTGTTAAGCGTAATCTGGATAAGTCTCAACTGACGTTATCCTTTGCCCAACAGCGATTGTGGTTTCTTGACCAACTTAATGAGGGAAGTTCGGAATACAATATGCCGGTTGCCTTTACTATGAAGGGTAACTTTAATGTTGAAGCAGCAGAGCAAACGCTCAGTAGGATCATCGCCCGTCACGAAGTATTGCGTACAGTGTATATTGAAAGTGATAAAGGAGCATTACAACGGATCCAAGAGACGTTTACCTTCAACATCACCCTACATGATTTAACGTTATTTTCAGATGATGACAAGGAATTGCAGTTACAATCACTTCTTGAGAAGGATACTCAAACGACTTTTAATTTAGGTGAAGACTTAATGCTCAGAGCAAGTTTTGTTTTACTTGCTAAAGCGAATGCACAAGACAATCCACAAGACAACCGAGAACAAGAAGGTGTGTTATTGTTTAATATGCATCATATTGCCTCAGACGGTTGGTCTATGGAGGTGTTGACGAAAGAGTTTTTCACCATATATAAGGCTTTTGTTGAGGGAAAACCGGATCCGTTGCCTGCGCTTGATGTTCAATATGCGGATTACGCCGATTGGCAGAGGGAATGGCTACAGGGAGAGATGCTTGAGTCTCAGTTAAGCTATTGGGAGAAACAATTAGCAGCCGTCCCGCCCTTTCATAGCTTGGTGTTAGACAGCCCAAGACCTGAAATTAAACAGCATGTCGGCGCTTGCGTATCAGGACAGTTACCGGCAGAAACAGCTACTGCATTGCAAACGCTCGCCAGGCATTATCAGTTGACGCCGTTTATGTTATTACATGGTGCCCTCTCTCTGATCATGTCCCGCCATAGTAACAGTACAGACATCGTGATAGGCACACCCGTTGCCAACAGGTTGCAGGCAGAGCTTGAGCCTCTGATTGGTTTTTTTGTTAATACCTTAGTGCTAAGAGTAGATACAGGCCATAGCCAGTTAGCTGATTATTTAGCGCATGTGCGTAAAGTTCATTTAGAGGCACAATCTAACCAGGATGTGCCGTTTGAGCAATTGGTTGAACGGTTAAATTTGCCGCGTAGTACTTCGCATACCCCGTTGTTCCAAATTATGCTGACAACCCATAGTGATTACGGGCTCAATGATGCTGAAGATGTTGAATCGTTTACTTTACCCGGAGTAAGTTTGTCGTCAAGGACATCCGATATAATAACCTCGAAGTTTGATTTAAGCATTAATATCAGTACCAATGATTCAGGTGTTTATCTGAATTGGACGTATGACAAGAGTATTTTTACCGAAGCGCACATTCAGCAGTTCAATGATCATATGTGTCGTTTATTGACAGGATTAGCTGCACTTGACGAAAAAGTCATAGCTGCAGGACCTGCAATTAAAGACCTGCCAATGTTATCACCACAGGAGTTAGACTATTTAATCCATACAGTCAATGATACCGAAGCTGATTATCCTAAGGATAAATGTATCAATGAGTTGTTTGAGGCGCAGGCGAAAGTTAATCCGGATAATATCGCGTTAGTGTTTGAAGAGAAGCAGCTCACTTATCAGCAATTAAATGAGCAGGCTAACCAGTTAGCGCATTATCTTGTTGAGCACCATGATATTAAGCCAGATACCCTTGTCGGGATATGTGTTGAACGCTCATTGGAAATGGTGGTAGGAATATTAGGGATACTGAAGGCAGGCGGGGCGTACGTGCCGCTTGATCCAGCCTACCCGAAAGCGCGTCTTGATTATATGTTGGCTGATGCTGATGTCGCGGTGGTATTAACACAGGAAACGGTTATATCTCAGGTTGATTTAGGTGAGCGTCAGACGATTCTTTTAGACAGTGATGTTTGTGACAATTACCCGGTGTCTGATATAGAAAAAAGCCGGCTGTGTTTAACCTCATCGCACCTGGCGTATGTGATTTATACGTCCGGGTCGACCGGGCAGCCTAAAGGGGTTTTACAAACACATGAAAATGTTGCGCGTTTATTTGAAGCAACGAATGAATATTTTGAGTTTTCCTCAAGTGATGTCTGGACTTTATTCCATTCCATTTGTTTTGATTTTAGTGTCTGGGAGCTTTTTGGCGCATTTTCTTACGGGGGAAGATTGATCGTTCCTGATTTTGAATGTACCCGGGATCCTAAAAAGTTCATTGCTTTATGTGAAAAACATCAGGTCACAGTTTTAAATCAGACCCCAAGTGCATTTACCCACTTCAGTCATACCGCACTTGAGCAAGCAGCTTGTTTGTCACATCTGCGTTTTATTGTTTTCGGAGGAGAGGCGCTTCAACCCACTATTTTAAAACCCTGGTGTGACGCTTATGGTTATGATACGCCTGCGTTAATCAATATGTATGGCATAACGGAAATTACCGTACATGCGACATTTAAAAGAATAACCAATGATGATTTATGCAAATCAGTATTAGGTCAGCGATTAAATGATCAGTTTATGTATTTACTCAATGATATGGGTTGTGCCGTACCTTTAGGTACACAAGGCGAATTATACATCGGCGGAGCGGGGCTTGCGCGTGGCTATCTTAACCAGCCTGCGCTAACGGCAGAGCGATTTATAGAGAATCCTTATTACGATAATAACACGCCTGGCAGCAGTAAACGCTTGTATAAAACCGGCGATTTGATGTGTTATTTGCCGGATGGTAATTTGGCGTTTATCGGTCGTGTTGATGAGCAGGTTAAAATCAGGGGTTTTAGGATCGAACTGGGCGAGATCGAATATCAGCTCGGTCAGTGTGAGGACGTAGATTCCGCGATAGTTTTAGCAAGAGATAGTGATACTGGGAGTCAACAATTAGTGGCATATGTTAAATTGCCGCTCACGTTTGAAACGACCGTTGATGAAAGTCAGTGCATTGCGGACCTCAGACAAACATTAAGCGGGCACTTACCTGAATACATGGTGCCGGGTGTTTTTGTTTTAGTTGATGAATGGCCATTAACCTCTAATGGTAAGGTAGATAAAAAAGCACTTCCGGCGCCGGACGGTACGTTATTTCAGGGAGAATATGTTGCGCCTGATACAGGGACAGAAAAAGCCCTGACCGGGATATGGGCAACCCTTTTACATCTTGATGAAAATAACATCAGTACGACGACTGATTTCTTTGAATTGGGTGGACATTCACTGCTGTCTATTCGCTTAGTCTCAGAAATACGCCAACAGTTAGCCGTTGAGTTATCAGTGAAGGATATTTTTACTTCTTCGACGATCCAAACATTATCTGTCTGTGTTGATAATGCCGCTGAAACGACACTAAGGCCATCAGTGAAACCTGTGCTCCGTGACGGGAATGAATTGCAAGTATCCTTTGCTCAGCAACGTTTATGGTTTATTGACCAACTTAATAGTGGCAGTGCCGAATATAATATGCCGATGGCCTTTACGGTACAGGGTGACTTTAATGTTGAAGTAGCCGAGCAAACGTTTAGTCGGATCATCGCCCGTCACGAAGTCTTACGTACGGTATATACGGAAAGTGACGAAGGTGCACAGCAACGGATCCAGGAAATGTTTACCTTCAACATCACTCGATGTGATTTAACGTCATGCTCAGATGATGATCAGGAATTGCAATTACAATCCCTGCTTGAGCAGGATGGTCAGGCGGCCTTTAATCTGAGTGAAGATTTAATGCTCAGAGCAAGTTTTTTTTTACTAGCTAAAGTGGATGCACAAAGCAATCGCGAGCAAGCCGGTGTGTTATTGTTTAATATGCATCATATCGCATCAGACGGTTGGTCTATGGATGTGTTGACGAAAGAATTTTTCACCTTATACCAGGCGTTTGTTGAGGGTAAACAGGATCCACTTCCAGCGCTTGATATTCAATATGCGGATTACGCCAGTTGGCAGAGGGAATGGTTACAGGGAGAATTGCTGGAGTCTCAGCTTAGCTATTGGGATAAACAATTAGCAGCGGTTCCTGCCGTTCATAGCCTAATGTTGGATAAGCCCAGACCTGAAATTAAACAGTATGCTGGCGCTTGTGTCTCAGGGGAGTTACCGGCAGAAACGGGCAGTGCATTGCAAAACCTTGCCAGACATTATCAGCTGACGCCGTTTATGTTATTGCATGGTGCTCTCTCTCTGGTTATGTCCCGCCATAGTAACAGTACAGATATCGTGATAGGTACACCCGTCGCCAACAGATTACAGGCAGAGCTTGAGCCACTGATCGGATTTTTTGTTAATACCTTAGTGTTGAGAGTGGATACGAACCATAGCCAGTTAGCTGATTATTTAGCGCATGTGCGTCAAACCCATTTGGATGCGCAAGCGAATCAGGATGTGCCGTTTGAACAATTGGTTGAACGATTAAATCTGCCGCGCAGTACAGCACATACCCCTTTGTTGCAAATCATGCTGACGACTCGGGGAGATTATGGGATCACGAGTACAGAAGAGGCTGAATCATTTACTTTACCCAGGGTACGTTTATCGTCAAGGCCATCCGAAACGATAACGTCGAAGTTGGATTTGAGCATTAATATCAGTATCAATGAGGCAGGTGTTTATCTGAATTGGACATATGATAAGAGCATTTTTACTGAAGCACACATTCAGCAGTTTAATGAACATATGTGTCGTTTATTGAGCGGCTTAGCCTCACTTGATAAAAAAGAGATAGCCGCGGGACCTGTAATTAACGACCTGGCGATGTTGTCGCCACAGGAGCTGGATTATTTAATCCATACCCTCAATGATACTGCAGCGGATTATCCGAAGGATAAATGTATTCATGAGCTGTTTGAAGCACAAGCGAAAGCCAATCCTAATAATATCGCGTTAGTGTTTGAAGATAAGCAACTCACTTATCAGCAATTAAATGAGAAGGCGAATCAGGTCGCGCATTACCTGGTTGAACAGCATGATATTAAGCCGGATACCCTGGTCGGGATATGCGTTGAACGTTCGTTAGAGATAGTGATAGGAATATTGGGAATATTGAAAGCGGGTGGGGCGTATATGCCGCTTGATCCAAGTTACCCAAAATCACGTCTGGATTATATGCTGGCCGATGCGGATGTCGCGGTGGTATTAGCACAGAAAGGGGTTATATCCCTGGTTGATTTAGGTGAGCGTCAGACGATTCTTTTAGACAGTGATGTTTGTGATAATTACCCTGTGTTTGACCTGGATAAAAGTCGACTGGGTTTAACCTCATCGCATCTGGCGTATGTGATTTATACTTCGGGCTCTACAGGAAAACCTAAAGGGGTTATGGTTGAGCACTCATCGGCCAATAACTATCTGCTCTTTGCTATCGAACATTACTGTCAACACATTGAAGGTAGTGTTGTCAGTACGTCATTAAATTTTGATGCAACACTGACAAGTATTTTTTCACCTCTTGGTTGTGGTAAGTATGTTCAGCTTATTCAATCAGGAGTCACTGAGATTGAGGACTTAATCTACGTAATTCATCATGCTTGCCACCCGTTGTTGTTTAAAGTTACACCTGCTCATTTAGATGTTATGGCAATTTCAGTAGAGAAAGTAGTGAATAATACGTTAGCACATACCTTTGTTGTTGGTGGTGAGGAGCTTAAATTACAAACATTAGCGCATTGGAAACAAGGTTTATTTCCCAATACAACCTTTGTTAATGAATTTGGCCCAACAGAGGCTACGGTTGGCTGCTCTGTTTATGACGTTAAATCTACTGTTGATGACCAACATCTTGCAAATAGTGTTTCGATTGGTAAGCCTATTTACAATACCCAGCTTTTTATATTTAACAATAATGTATTATGTCCATTTGGTGCCGCAGGAGAACTCTATATAGGTGGAGCAGGCCTTGCTCGCGGTTACCTTAATCAGCCTGAATTAACGGCAGAGCGATTTAAAGATAATCCTTATTATGATAAGAGCATACTTAACAAAACACCTAACAGCAGTAAGTGTTTGTATAAAACGGGTGATTTAGTACGTTATTTGCCGGATGGTAATTTGGCGTTTATTGGTCGTATTGATGAGCAGGTTAAAATCAGAGGTTTCAGAATTGAACCGGGAGAAATCGAATATCAGCTAGGTCAGTGTAAGGACGTTGATTCTTCGATAGTTTTAGTAAAAGATAATGAGATCGGAAGTAAACAATTAGTTGCTTATGTTAAATCGAATCTCACGTGTGAGACTGATTTTGACAAAGGTGAATTTATCAATAACATCAGGGAGGCATTAAATGAACATTTGCCGGACTATATGGTGCCCGGTGTTTTTGTTTTGGTTGATGAGTGGCCGTTAACGCCTAACGGTAAGGTCGATAAAAAGACGCTGCCAGTGCCGGATAGTATGTTATTGCAAGGACCGTATGTTGCGCCTCAGACAGAAACAGAAAAAGCCCTTGTCAGGATATGGGCAAAACTTTTACAGATTGATGAAAATAAAGTCAGTACGATGGCTAATTTCTTTGAATTGGGTGGTCATTCACTGTTGTCTATTCGTTTGGTCTCAGAAATACGGCAACAGTTAGCCATTGAGTTATCAGTGAAGGATGTTTTTGCTTACTCTACGATCCAAACATTATCTGACTGTGTTGATAATGCTTCTGAAACAGCGCTAAGACCATTAGTGAAACCAGTGTTCCGTGATGGGAATGAATTGAGTGTATCCTTTGCTCAGCAGCGTTTGTGGTTTATTGACCAACTCAATGGTGGTAGTCCGGAATACAATATGCCGGCTGCTTTTAATGTACAGGGTGACTTTAATGTTAAAGCAGCAGAGCAAACGCTTAGTCGGATCATCGCCCGTCATGAAGTATTGCGCACCGTGTATTTCGAAAATGATGGGGGAGCACGGCAACGGATCCTGGAAACGTTTACCTTCAACATCACCCGATATGATTTAACGTCGTTCTCAGATGATGATCAGGAATTGCAGTTACAATCACTTCTTGAAAAGGATGGTAAAACGGCCTTTAATCTAGGTAAAGACTTAATGCTTAGAGCAAGTTTTGTTTTACTTGCTAAAGCAGATGCTAAAGACGATAGAGAGCAAGAAGCTATACTGTTATTTAATATGCATCATATCGCATCTGATGGCTGGTCTATGGAGGTGTTGACGAAAGAGTTTTTCACGTTATATCAGGCTTTTGTTGAGGGGAAACCTGATCCGTTGCCAGCGCTTGACATTCAATATGCAGATTATGCCCACTGGCAAAAGGAATGGTTACAGGGAGAGATGCTGGAGTCTCAGTTAAGTTATTGGGATAAACAATTAGCAGACGTTCCGTCTGTCCATAGTTTAGTGTTAGATAACCCAAGACCTGAAATTAAACAACATGTCGGAGCTTGTGTATCCGGATATTTACCCCCAGAAACTGCCACTGCATTGCAAGTCCTTGCCAGACATTATCAGTTGACGCCGTTTATGTTATTGCATGGCGCCCTTTCTTTGATTATGTCTAGCCATAGTAACAGTACTGACATTGTGATAGGCACACCGTTAGCTAACAGGTTGCAGGTAGAACTTGAGTCATTGATCGGGTTCTTTGTTAATACACTCGTGCTACGGCTTGATACCAGTCATAATGATTTGGGCAAGTACCTGAGGCATGTACGTCAAGTTCATTTAGATGCACAATCTAATCAGGATGTACCGTTTGAACAATTAGTTGAAAGGTTAAATTTGCCGCGCAATGCAGAGCATACCCCGTTGTTTCAAATTATGCTGACGACTCATGGTGATTACAGGCTAAACAGTGCAGAAGAGGTTGAGTCATTTACTTTACCCGGAGTAAGTTTATCATCAAAGCCCACAGATACGATAACGTTGAAGTTTGATTTAGACATTGATATTAATATCAATGATGCAGGTGTTTATCTGAATTGGACGTATGATAAGAGCATTTTTACCGAAGCGCACGTTCAACAATTCAATGACCATATGTGTCGTTTATTGACCAGTTTAGCCGCACTGGATGAAAAAATGATAGCCGCAGGGCCTACAGTTAAAGAGCTGCCTATGTTGTCGCCTCAGGAGTTGAATTATTTAATCCATACAGTCAATGATACACAAGCGGATTATCCGAAAGATAAATGTATCCATGAGTTATTTGAGGGGCAAGTAAAAGCCACCCCGGATAATATCGCGTTAGTGTTCGAGGATGAGCAACTTACTTATCAGCAATTAAATGAGAAGGCTAACCAGTTAGCGCATTATCTGGTCGAGCACCATGATATTAAGCCAGATATGCTCGTCGGGATATGTGTTGAACGCTCATTAAATATGATAATAGGGGTATTGGGGATACTGAAGGCAGGTGGGGTGTATGTACCTATTGATATAAAATATCATCCTGACGTTATCAAAAAACGAATTGAAGATATTTCTCTCAATTTGGTATTAACATCAAATTTAAGTAACAGTAATTTTAAACACTTGTTCACTGTAAATTTAAATAATCCTGATGTTGTTGTTGAGTTAAATAGAATTTGTAACGAAAACCCAATTCAGTTATGTAACTCGTCACATTTGGCCTACGCATTAACAACATCCGGAACTACAGGTAAGCCCAAATTGATTGGTATGTCACATACACCATTAGTCAATCTTATTTATGGTATGAAGGAAAACTGTCAAGATATTAATGGAGTGCATTCGGTTTTACAGTTTGCTTCTTTAAGTTTTGATATGAGTTTTACAGATGTTTTTTTAGCGCTCCTGCAAGGAGGGGAATTGAATCTTATTTCAGAAGAAATTCAATTCGATGTAAAGCAATTAACTAAAATTATCATGGAAAGCAAATGTAGTATTATTAATTTACCCTATAGTATGCTGCAGTCGTTTGTAAATTATAGTAATGAAAACGAATTGGTTTTTAACGATTTGTCAGTAGTTATTTCTACTGCAGAACGGCTAGTGGTTACAGCTGAAATTCGACAGTTTTTTACCCGGCATTTGTCTGCAACACTTGTTAATCATTTCGGTCCATCAGAAACACATGTTTGTACATCTAATGTTTTAGAACAATCGAGTAAAAAGTGGGATCCTATACCATCAATAGGGCGACCAATTTCTAACGTTCAATGTTATGTTTTGACGGATAAGCAGGAGTTAGCTCCTTATGGGGCCATAGGTGAACTTTTTGTCGGGGGAACTGGTTTAGCGCGAGGATATTTGAATAACGATACACTTACTTCTGAGAAATTTGTCTCCAACCCTTTTATTGATGGGGAAACAGAGCTTATGTATTGTACCGGAGATCTAGTACGATGGCTTAACAATGGTGATTTAGAGTATTTTGGCAGAAAAGATAATCAGATAAAATTACGTGGTTTTAGAATTGAAATTGGTGCTATCGAAAGTGCATTAAGCGATCATTCTCAAGTTCGTGATTGCTGTGTTACACTCGATGAACAACAGGAGCGGTTATTAGCCTATGTTGTAGCTGATCGTGACAAAGACTTATCAAGCGAGTTGAATGAATATTTAATTAAAATTCTTCCTGTTTACATGGTACCTCATCTATTTATCGTTATTGATTCGCTTCCTCTGAATATTAACGGAAAAGTAGATAAAAAATTATTACCCAAACCAAACCTGGATTTGTATGAAAATGGGTTTGTAGCGCCTGAAACGGATATAGAAAAATCATTGGTTGGGATATGGTCAAAGCTTCTTAAAATTGAAGAAGAAAAAATAAGCACTACAGCAAATTTCTTTGAATTAGGCGGGCACTCTTTACTTGTTATGAGGCTCATATATATGATTAATTCACAATGGAAAATTGAGGGTAATGTAAAACAATACTTCGATTCTCAAACTATATTAAGTCAGTCTACTGTGATTATGGATGAAATACTGTTAACCCAAAGTTTGTTAAATGAAACAAATCATATTATTGACATAGACAATGAAAAATGGGAGTTATAAGTTTGATAAATAAAATAAAAAAGAATGGATTTGTTACATTACCCGGTGTTTTTTCTCAAGATGAAATAAATATATTTAAAAAAAGGATAAATGAATATTTAGACACAAAAAGCGATGGTATTGTTTTTGAGTCGGATGGTATTTCGGTCCGTGGAATTCATGGTTTACATTTACATGATAAATTTTTTGAAAGCATATGCAAGAATAAAACAATATTAGAGATCGCGACGAAATATATAGGAGAGCCTTGCTATGTGCATCAGTTTAAAATAAATATTAAGAAGAGCTTAGTAGGCATGTCATGGCCCTGGCATGAGGATTTTATCTATTGGAAAAACAAAGATGGCATTATACACCCTAAAATATTGAATATATGTATTTTTATAGATGATGTAGGAGTATCAAGTGGTCCCCTGAGCATGATACCTAAAAGTCATCTTTGTGGAGAGTTGACCGATCAGCTCATTGGTGGTGATGATTGGCGTCAAGATGTTTCAAATGAACTTACCTATCAAATAGGGAACGATAGGATAGAAGAACTGATAGATGAAAATGGCATTGAGACTATGCTTGGAAGTGCCGGGGATATATTGGCATTTGATCCCAGAATAGCGCATTCCTCTTCGGTGAATATGTCAAATCAGGACAGGTCAATAATTATAATAACATATAATGCTGTATCCAACCCTCCAACAGTTGCTGATGGGAAAAAAGGCCTGAATTTTTGTGTTCAACAAGTGTGAGTCCATTAAGTTATTGATAAATGGAAAAAATAACTAGAAGTACAGGCTTGAATGAACCACTCGAATTATAAGA
>Ga0307492_10001058_pt1 | contig 11437 bp, 8 predicted proteins | sample SI3LmetaG_FD_202365 | JGI IMG/M metagenome (GOLD analysis project Ga0307492, IMG submission 202365) | Sea-ice brine microbial communities from Beaufort Sea near Barrow, Alaska, United States - SI3L | ecosystem: Environmental > Aquatic > Marine > Coastal | place: USA: Alaska | collected 2017-05-06
GCTTAAGCGTCGTGTAAATTATGTACTCGAACACATCAATTAAGATCATAAGGCTTAACGTTTGCCATCATGGAACATTCATTCAATGGTGGCTTTGTCACATCATGATGACTGTTTTCTCAAACTGCTTTTTGATCACTTGATGAAAAAACTCGCCTAAACTGCGATAAAAGCCACGCAGTGGCGACGTATTACGCCAAGCTAGCGCATGAACACGGTAGATAGACTCATGTTCGATATTCATGACATGAAGTTCATCTTTGTCACGTATTTCAGACCGAATATATAAGGCGGGTAAAAATGCACTGCCCATTTCCATATACACCATCTGTCTGATGGCATCCAAGCTACTGCCTTTATAATCATGCAGTAGATTGGCGTGAAATCGTTGGCATAAGTCTTCAATTAGCTTGAAGAAATGATGATGTTCTTCGATAGCTAGAATGTCCAAGCCAGCTAATTGACTGGCATTAATCTGCTTATATTGTGCTAGCGTATGTTTGGCATTGACCACCAAAAATAATGGCTCACGAAATAATGGCATAACCGTTATCGCCGGATCGTTAATTGGAAGCGGAGAAAAAATCAAATCATAGCTTCCCGATACCAAACCTTCAATCAATGATGAAGGTACCTCGTCTTTAACAAAGAATTTCACTTCAGGAAACTCATTTCTGACAGCGGGTAATATCCAGGGTAACGAATAGGCTCCCAATGATGGAGCGACGCCGAGCCGGAAGGTTCCTGTGGGTCCTTTGGTGGCGAAGTTAGCCGCATCAATAACCGCTTCGGCAGCATCTACAGCTACCTTTGTTTCAGCAATGAGTTGTCTTCCCAGAGGCGTAAGCGTTACACCGCCACGAGTTCTTTCGAACAGTTCAATACCCAATGTTTCTTCTAATGATTTCAGTTGTGCACTTAGTGAGGGCTGGGAGATCCCCAATTCCTTAGCAGCCTGGCGCAAACTTTTATGCTTTGCTGCGGTCAGATAGTAGCGCAATTGTTTCAGTGAGATATTAAGATCTTTCATGAAGGCAATGATACACGCTAGGAGCATACAAGTGAAAGCTTATTCCTATCACAAAAGGCATAAAAGTATTTGTTAAATCACATTAGACTTATATCTAAGTTAATTTATTAAGGGGTTGTATCTTTGGAGAAAATAATTGCTGGTGTTGCAGCGTTTCAAAAAAAAGCATTTTTTGAAAATAAGAACTTATTCGAAAGCCTTGCTGATATGCAGGAGCCTGAAGTCCTGTTTATAACCTGTGCTGACTCACGTATAGATCCAGGCTTGATCACACAAACACTACCCGGTGACCTATTTATTTGCCGTAATGCAGGCAATATTATCCCCCCGCATTCAAATGAAACAGGTGGAATGACAGCATCGATTGAATTTGCGGTCGCAGTACTGGGCGTCAAACATATTGTAATTTGTGGCCATACAGGGTGTGGTGCAATGAAAGCAGCCTTAAACCCTGACTCACTTAAAAGCCTTCCCCATGTATCTAAGTGGTTATCGCACTGTGCTGCTGCAGAAGCTAGAGTGAAAGCTCGCCATGAAACAGTAGGTGACGAGCATATTCTAGAAATGACAGAAGAAAATGTATTACTACAACTTAAACACTTAGAAACTCACCCTAGTGTCGCAGCAAAAATGGCCGTGGGTAGTCTAAGTTTACATGGCTGGATTTATGACATTGCAACAGGTGGAGTGGATTCGTATGATACAAAACAACAGTCCTTTATTCCTCTTGCTGACGTTGTTATTTAACATAAGCTAGACAGCCGCTCAGACAAAAAAACAACCTATCTATAATTGTTGAACTTCATAACTTGCCACCTTGAAGGAGGCTTGTTTAGTGTCATAATTGTGGCTTGATAAGTGGGCTATGACAATATGACTGCTGATGGCCTAGGTCTTATGGCAGAATTGTATTATGCCACTTTCATTGGCTTTGTTGCCGCCTTGTTTGCAGCAATAAAGACTCAATCTCTTTGTCCAGAATAATCGAAATGACAACGAACTAAAATTTAAAGTGGAGTAATCATGAAGTTGGATTTTTTGAGTGATTTAAAAACAGACCTACCTGCGAGTATTGTTGTGTTTTTTGTCGCGTTGCCACTCTGTTTGGGTATTGCATTAGCCTCTGGCGCGCCCCTGTTTTCAGGGGTGATTGCAGGCATTGTCGGTGGCATTATTGTCGGAATATTCAGTGGCTCGGCATTAGGTGTTAGTGGGCCGGCGGCTGGTTTAGCTGTTATTGTTTTAAGCGCAATTGCCTCCTTGGGATCATTTGACACCTTTTTACTGGCCGTTGTGATCGCAGGTGTCTTTCAATTAATACTAGGGTTTTTAAAAGCAGGTGTGATTGCCTATTTTTTCCCCTCATCGGTTATTAAAGGCATGTTGTCGGGCATAGGTTTGCTGATCATATTAAAACAAATTCCTCATGCGCTTGGTTACGATTTTGAGTTTGAGGGGAGTGATTCATTCATCTTGCCAGATGGCAGCAATACCTTTACTGAGATTATCAGTGCGTTTGAATTTTTAACTCCCGGCGCATTATTGATTTCCATGATTTCACTGGCCATGCTCGTTTTATGGGAACAAGTGTTTTCTAAAAAATATAAGGTATTTCGGATTATTCAAGGGCCAGTGGCGGTGGTTCTATTTGGTATTCTTATGTTTAATCTGTATAAATATGGCGTAATTAACTTGACCTTGGATAGTGAGCAAATCGTCAGTTTACCTGTGGCTAATGGCTTGGCTGACTTTGTTAGCTTTTTTACCCTGCCTGATTTTTCACAGATCACCAATATTGAGGTTTACAAATTAGCCTTTGTAATGGCGATTGTAGCCAGTTTAGAAACCTTACTCTGTGTCGAAGCGACAGATAAGTTGGATCCATACAAACGTGTCACCCCAACTAATCGAGAACTTAAAGCACAAGGCTTGGGCAATATGGTTTCTGGTCTTATTGGCGGCTTACCGGTCACACAGGTTATTGTCCGTAGTTCTGCCAATATTGCTTTTGGTGCTAAGTCTAAATTATCAGCTATTTTGCATGGCATATTTCTACTCATTAGTGCCATCACTATTGCAGAATTTTTGAACATGATTCCATTGGCAAGCTTAGCTACTATCTTGTTAATTGTGGGTTATAAATTAGCTAAACCTAAATTGTTTTTAGAAATGTACAAATTAGGCTGGGAACAATTCATTCCTTTTATCGTAACCATCTTAGCGATTATTTTTACTGACTTATTAAAAGGGATTACAGCAGGCCTGATCGTCGGTATATTTTTTACTCTATATCACCACTATAAACACTCTCATGATGTAAAAGACATTGTGACCAACGAAAATGGTCAAGAAGTGCATCATGTCGTACTTGCTGAACAAGTATCTTTCTTTAATAAGGCAGATATTATTGAATCCTTGGAACGGATACCAGCCAACTCACAAGTAATTATCGACTGTAGCCATGCTAAGGTAATTGATTATGATATTCAGGAAGTAATTGATAACTATCAAATGCATGCTGAACTCAAGGAAATTAGTGTTGAGCTGCTCAATTACAAGGGTAATGGCTCAATAGTATAAAAAGAAAATGAGTCATTTATTATACAAAAGTTAAATCGCTACCAACGACACTTTGTATAAATTAATGTCAGAATCGCTGAGAGATTAATCTTTAATTACAGCCAGTGGGCTCAAAAATAAAAGTCAATAAAATGGATAGCATCAGTTAGCTTATAGCAACAAAGTAAGGCCTCATTGATGCGCTATTTATTCTAAATGATGGTGACATTGCTCGTCGAAGCCGCTGAAAGATAGGTAACAAGATAAGTCGCAAGGATCTACAATCCTACACCGGCGCGAATTAGAGCTCAGCTTGAGCGTCTTAATTCAGATAAAAGCTTTGTCCGGTCTATCAAATTTGTCCTCACATTGTTTCGCCGCCTAGCTTAGAGTAAAGGCTCATCATGAAACAATCACAGGTAAGCCTATTTTGAAAGTGGCAACAAAAATGGACTTCTAAAGCTTAAACATCGACAAAATCAGCCTAGTATCGCAGTAAAATAACCGTCGGCAGTCTGAGTTTCAATGCTTAAATTGATGGCATAACCACTACGGTGCTAAATTTATATATTACAAAATAACAAACCTTTTTTCCTCTTGCTAATGTTACTCTTATTCTTTAAAAAGCACCTAGACAATTATTAGGTAGATTTTTAGCCAAAAAATTAGAGGGTTTCTATATGTTTAACCTCACAACGCACCACCTTAAAGATGATTTATTTGGCGGTATTACCGCTGGTGTTGTTGCACTTCCACTGGCTTTAGCAATGGGAGTTGCTTCTGGCCTTGGCCCTATTGCTGGACTCTACGGCGCCATTTTTGTTGGTTTTTTTGCTGCTTTGTTTGGCGGAACGGAAACACAAGTTTCTGGTCCGACAGGCCCGATGACCGTTGTAGTCGCTGGCTTGGTTGCCAGTATTGCCATTCACCCTGATCTTAACGGAAATATAGAACTAATTTTTACGACAATTATTTTAGCAGGGATAATCCAAATTTTATTTGGTATTTTTAAGCTGGGCGATTACATCAATCTGGTTCCATATCCGGTCATTAGTGGTTTCATGAGCGGTATTGGTGGCATCATTATCATCCTACAATTTGGCCCGATTTTAGGCCATGATGCCCCCGCAGGAACGGTAGGTGCATTACTCTATTTGCCGACCGCTGTCGGTAATTTAAACATTGTTGCGTTAATGTTAGGACTATTGACACTTGCGATAGCAATGAAGTGGCCAGCTAAACTAGCTAAATTTATACCAGGGCCTCTCGCAGCTTTAGTTATTGGTACCTTAATCAGTGTCTTTATCGGTGGCGTGCCCATTTTGGGTGATATTCCAAGTGGTTTGCCACAAATCCATCTACCTGTTATATCTCAAGAATCCTTCTTTATTGTCGCAGAAGCGGCATTGGTACTGGCGATACTGGGCGCGATTGATAGTTTATTGACCTCGCTGGTAGCGGATAATATGACCCGTACACGACATGATTCTGACCGTGAGTTAATAGGTCAAGGCATAGGCAATGCCGTTGCGGGGCTCTTTGGTGGTGCTCCGGGAGCAGGGGCTACTATGCGTACGGTTGTCAATATCAGAACCGGTGGTAAAACGCGACTTTCAGGTATGGTACATGCCCTTGTATTACTTGCGGTTGTATTGGGAATGGGCCCATTAGCCTCATATATACCTCACGCTGTGCTAGCAGGTATTTTGGTGAAAGTGGGTTTGGATATCATTGACTGGAGCTACATTAAAAATTCTCATCGTGGCCCTCGATGGGATTTGGCATTAATGGTCATTGTAGTTGGACTCACCATTTTTGTAGACTTGATGACGGCGGTCGCTATAGGTGTCATTTTGGCATCCACCGCCTTTGTCAAACAGGTGGCCAACGAACAAATGAAAAGGTTAAGAACAAGTAATTCAGTTCGCCATACGGCTTCACCACGCGAGTTGGAAATTATGAATGAGATGGGTGATTTATTAACCATCTTTGATTTCAGTGGTCCCTTGAGTTTTGGCGCAGCTGCAGATCTTGGTCATCATGCTCGTTCGCAACTACAAGGTGGCACACTAGCTATCGTACTTGATTTTAGCCGAGTACCTTTTCTCGATGTCTCAGCAGCACTCGCGGTGGAAACAATAGCCAAAGATGCTGAACATTCCAATAAAAGGCTTTATATGTGCGGTATGAAGCAAGAAGTAAAAAAAGTACTATCTGCGTTGAAAGCGGATCAGAACCTACATGATACACATCACTTTGACTCACGTGAAAAAGCGATGGAAGCGGCCTTGCAAGGTATCAAAGAAATAAAAGCAGGTGATACTCAAACAAAAAATCAGTCCGTATAATGAACTAATAGAGAGTATATCGCGGTTGTTAAATCCCGCTAGCCTTCAGCTGATCTACTTTAGTTGCATTGAGCGTATGTGTGACCTTTTTGTCTGCTCAACTCAATCTAATTGTTTGAAATCATATCAGCCACTTTCAACTGAATTAAGCTATTTCCACTAAGCTTTTTAGCCTTTGATTTGGCCAGTGTCGCATACTCAGCTAAATCAGCCTCATTTTTTATGGTATCAAAGTCTAGCAACCTTACCGCACCAATAGATAAAGATAATAAGGGGAAAAACACGCTATTTTCATGACGATCTTGTGCGGTGATCCCTTGTTCTTTTAGGTGCCGGTCTGAATACAACTCAAGGTGTAACTGAGTAAATGCTAGCAAGATATCATGGCAGCGCTTTTGCCAGTCTTCACTTTCAAACAAGATAATAAAGTCATCCCCACCCACATGGCCAACAAAATCATGCTCGGGATCAGTGTATTGAGTTAATATCTGTGCCGTTTTATTAATCACTTTATCCCCTTTAGCATAACCATAAATATCGTTATAGGGCTTAAAGTTATCCAAATCGAAATAACACATCACTGCATCATTCTTTTGATTGATCACCTCGGTTGTTTGCTCACTAATCGGCACGTTTCCTGGTAAACCAGTCAAGGGATTAGCATGACGTGCCACAGTAATTTGTAGATCAGTAATTTGCCTCAGCAAACTCATTACACCACCTATACCGCTATAAAGCTTATGTTCTGTGATAATAAAGGTGCTGTGTTGTAATGATAAATTTTGACTGGTAATTCGCTGACTTAAACGTTTTAAAGGCAAGGTAACGTCCGCAATGATAGGACTCATATCCATAAACAAACGTATTGGCTTTCTAGCATGTAATTCACGCCCATAGCGGCTGGCATATAAATTCATAATTTCATCACGCCAAATCATTCCTGCTACAGAGCCATCGCTATTAACAACCGGCAAAGCCGTCAGCTCAACAGAGTCATGAAAACGTTCAGCAACAACGGTTACATTATCATCAATCATCACCGGTACTAAGGGTGTTAACAAACTAGCTACTAAGGTATTTGCTCGTGGAGCACCGGCCTTAAATGCTGAAATACCTCTTCTTTTCGAAAATAACCTTTCATCGATATCACGTTGCGGCTTTATTGCTGGCCGGCCAAAATAATAGCCTTGTATAAACTCAATATTCATCGCTTCAGCGCTACGATATTCTTCTCGTACTTCTATACCTTCACCGACAATACGACAATTAATACCCTTTGCAATATCTACCATAGATTGTACAAACTGACGTTTATCGAGATCTTGATGAATATTCTGCATGAAATGACGGTCAAGTTTTACAAAGTCAGGTTTAATTTCTGACCAAGTACGTAAGCCAGAATAGCCTGCACCTAAATCGTCAATCGCGATCGAAAAGCCCATGTCACGATAATGCTCAGTTGCTTTCCGCATCAAATTATAATCATCAATCGGGTATTGCTCGGTCAGCTCAATAACCACTTTGTCGGCAGACAAACCTGATCTTTTTATAAAGTCTAATGTTAAACCATGTTGATAATCTTGCTGTAACAAAACCTCAGGAATCGTATTAATAAAAAGTTTGGCATCCAGCTTAAACTCTCCAAATTTTTTTATCGCCACCTCTCTACAAAGTAAATCCAGCTCAGCAAGACGACCGTGTCGACTGGCAGCATCAAATAGGTTAATGGGTGAATGCAGGGGGCCGTTAGATGGGCCACGAATCAGGGCCTCATAACCATATATCTTATTTTCTATGGTTGAAACTATAGGCTGAAACATCGGTGTTAACGTAGCATTTTGCAATATATCGTCAAGCGACTGATATTGAGTATATTCATCTTTAGTCATTCTTTTGCCCATTTTTCAATTATGAAACATCAAACCAATACTGCCAGCATCCCGTCTAAGTTATTCCACAATAACGATTAAATATTTCAATCTTATGAACAAGCTGCAATTATTTGTACTAGTGACCTATTATTGACTAGGGTCATTTATTACAACATAAGTGCTCATTAGCCCTTGAAAACCTACTTATTCAGCACAATATATTGTTTAACAACAAATCTAACAAGCTAGCAATGCAGTACTTAAAACACAATGACTGCTATTATTTTTGCCAAACGCCTTCTCATCTTGAAAGGAAAAATAATGTTTCGCACTTTATTTATACTGTTTTTACTTGTGCCACTGATTGAAATTTATCTGATCATTAAGGTAGGCTCGGTTATGGGTGCTGGTTTGACAGTATTAGCTATTATTGGCACAGCAGTAATAGGCGCGACATTATTACGTGTACAAGGCTTATCTACCTTACAACGTGCTCAATTATCCATAGCCAAAGGTGAAGTACCGGCCGTGGCCATGTTGGAAGGTGTGGCGTTAGCCTTAAGTGGTTTTTTATTACTCACGCCAGGCTTTTTTACTGATGCAATAGGCTTTCTATTATTAATACCGGCACTTCGCCAGACGGTCATTACACGCTTATTAAAAAACAGCCAATTTATGTATCGCAGCCATACTGCAAGCTCACAACAAACATATAAACAATCAACAGTCATCGAAGGTGAAATTGTTGAAGAGACTGATTCTGATAGGCATCTTAAATAATTTTCCGTCTCCCCCTTGAAGTTTTTTCACACACCCCCATATTTGAGATTCGTAATTTTTTTGTTAGATATTTTTGAGGTTATATAGATGAATATTCGTCCCCTTCATGATCGTGTAGTTGTTCGTCGCACTGAAGAAGAAACAATGAGTGCTGGCGGTATTGTACTTCCTGGTAGTGCAGCAGAAAAACCAGCTCAAGGAGAAATCGTCGCTGCTGGTCGTGGAAAAATCACTGATTCTGGTGATGTTCGTGCAATGGATGTCAAAGTTGGCGACAAGATTTTATTCGGTAAATATGCAGGCACTGAAATCAAGGTCGATGGCGAAGAATTTTTAGTGATGCGTGAAGATGATATCGTCGCTGTAATCGAAGCTTAAGCAACAACAAAACATCGTCAGTCCCGTAGGCCCAATCAGCCAAACTCATGCTAGGTAAGTGTATTGTATTTAGCCCTTGGGAACAGCGTCTAAGCGCTACGAGAATGATATAAAAATAACTTAAATTAACCCATTAACAGGCTGATTTAAAATTTACAGAATATTAAAGAGGAATAAACATGGCTGCTAAAGAAGTCAAATTTGGAGCTGATGCTCGCCAATTGATGATCAATGGTGTGAATATCTTAGCTGATGCGGTAAAAGTTACTCTAGGACCTAAAGGTCGTAACGTCATTTTAGATAAAAGCTACGGTGCACCCACCATTACTAAAGATGGTGTTTCTGTTGCTAAAGAAATCGAATTAGAAAACAAATTCGAAAACATGGGCGCACAAATGGTTAAGGAAGTGGCATCTCACACTTCTGATGCGGCCGGTGACGGTACAACAACCGCCACTGTTTTAGCACAAGCTATTTTGCGTGAAGGCATGAAAGCTGTCGCAGCAGGTATGAACCCAATGGATCTAAAACGCGGTATTGATAAAGCCGTGGCTGCAGCAGTTGAAGAATTAAAAGGCATGTCTTCGCCTTGTAATGACGATAAAGCCATTGCGCAAGTGGGCACAATTTCAGCCAACTCTGATTTATCTGTGGGTGGCATCATTGCTGAAGCGATGCAGAAAGTAGGTAAAGAAGGCGTTATCACCGTTGAAGATGGCTCTGGCTTTGAAAATGAATTAGACGTAGTAGAAGGCATGCAGTTCGACCGTGGTTATTTATCACCTTACTTCGTAAACGATCAACAAACTATGACGGCAGAATTAGAAAGCCCCTATATCTTGTTATTTGACAAAAAAATATCAAACATCCGCGAATTATTGCCAGTACTGGAAGCTGTTGCTAAAGCAAGCCGTCCTTTATTAATCATCTCTGAAGATGTTGAAGGTGAAGCACTAGCAACACTCGTTGTTAACAGCATGCGTGGCATCGTTAAAGTTTGTGCTGTTAAGGCACCTGGTTTTGGCGATCGTCGTAAAGCAATGTTAGAAGATATTGCCGTATTAACTGGTGGTACCGTTATTTCTGAAGAAGTAGGTTTAAGCCTTGAGAAAGTAACTTTAGAAGACTTAGGCCAAGCTAAGAAAATCTCAGTCAGCAAAGAAAACACGACGATTATTGATGGTGCTGGTAATGCAACAGACATCACAGGACGTGTTGAGCAAGTTCGCTCTCAAATCGAAAACTCTAGCTCAGACTACGACAAAGAAAAATTGCAAGAACGTGTCGCTAAATTAGCAGGTGGTGTTGCAGTGATCAAAGTCGGCGCAGCCACTGAAATGGAGATGAAAGAGAAAAAAGCGCGCGTTGAAGATGCTCTACATGCAACTCGTGCAGCGGTTGAAGAAGGTGTTGTTGCCGGCGGTGGTGTTGCTCTAGTACGTGCTGAAGGTAGCTTGGGCCAATTAAAAGGTGATAATGATGACCAAGATGTAGGTATCACTTTATTACGTCGCGCCATGGAAGAGCCTTTACGTCAAATCGTTGCTAATGCCGGTGCTGAAGCTTCTGTTGTATTAAATAATGTAGCGGCAGGCAAAGGTGATTATGGCTACAACGCAGCATCAGGCGAATATGGCGATATGATCGCAATGGGGATCCTTGATCCTACCAAAGTAACACGTACTGCATTGCAAAATGCCGGTTCAGTTGCTGGCTTGATGCTAACTACAGAAGCGATGATCGCAGAAGCTCCACAAACTGGTGGCGCTGCAGCAGCCATGCCTGATATGGGTGGTATGGGCGGTATGGGCGGCATGATGTAATCAGCCACCTCTATACAGCCTCCTTTTAAATCAATCGCTTACATTGTAATGTAGGTATTGATGTAGGAAGGTTGAATTACTGACTTTCCTACACTGTTGCGCTACAAAAGAAACCCTCAGTTATCTTTATGACTGGGGGTTTTCTTTTTGTGTCTGTGGGTGTAGTGAGGTGTTTATTTTTTACCAATTGCTTTGATAGGTAAGTAAGAACCTCGAAAGTCCCATTAAAGCAAATGTGTTGTTATAACGCCTGTGCGATCCCCTGTTCTCCTTTTGTTAACATCTTGTGGGCTTGCCTATGTTCATGACTTTGGTGGTCATAGACGATCACACAGGGCTTACTATGGCTATTAGTTAAACTAGATTACGTTGTCATATTTTCAATTTTAGATAAACCTAGTCTCACGTCATAACAGTTAAAGCACTCCTAAGATTCACTATTGTTCATTTTAACTCTATCCACCTGATTTTAAATAACAATAATGACTTTTTCGCAAGTTACCACGCACCTTCGGAGAAGAAACGCTCCGGGGGAACTCAAGGACTAACGACGTGATGCTATTGCAGAGCTGACTCTCCTCACTTACTCATCTTATAGAAAACACTATTTTTGTTGTGTTTTATGGGGGGGTAAGGGGGGGGAATCTA
>Ga0307492_10001059_pt1 | contig 11436 bp, 13 predicted proteins | sample SI3LmetaG_FD_202365 | JGI IMG/M metagenome (GOLD analysis project Ga0307492, IMG submission 202365) | Sea-ice brine microbial communities from Beaufort Sea near Barrow, Alaska, United States - SI3L | ecosystem: Environmental > Aquatic > Marine > Coastal | place: USA: Alaska | collected 2017-05-06
TAATAAGTTCCATAAATCGTCCCTCTTTGGGGGTATTATTTAGATCTCTCTTACGTCCCCCCGAACACAAGATGCGGTTCTATAGTCGCGAAAAATGAACCGCACATCATGGGGAATTTCCTTAGGGAATGATGTAGGAATGATAAAAAACCGGCCCTCGCCAATGTGCTAGACGAATCGATTCCGACAATCGGCCTTAGCCGTGGTCTTTCATAAGTCGGGATTTTTGGCGCGACCAATCACGTTTGGCTTCGGTTGCCCGCTTGTCATGGTTTTGCTTACCCTTGGCGATGCCCAGCTTAATTTTGGCAAAGCCTTTATGGTTAAAGTACATCACGATAGGCACCAAAGTCATGCCTTTGCGCTGCGTCGCGTTCCAAAGATCGGCCATCTGCTTTTTTGATACCAGCAACTTACGACGTCGGCGCACAACGTGGCCGAACGTTTTCGCGCGATCGTACGGGGCGATGTATGAATTCACCAACCATAGCTCACTATTTTCAACGGCGGCGTAACTTTCAGCGATATTTGTACCGCCGACCCGCATCGATTTGACCTCGGACCCTTCAAGGATAACGCCACATTCGATGTCGTCCTCGATGGCATAATCATAGCGTGCTCGCCGATTTTCAGCGATCACTTTATAGTTGGGGTCGGATTTCTTATTCTGTACCATGCAAGATCGATGTAGGGGTTACTGCGCACGGGTGCAAGGCACCGTAAAATGTCATAGTTTGTCAATGATTTCGGACTATGTGTCGATCTGGCAGTTATTAAGTAAAGCGATTGGCTATTTTCACATGATGCATTCCCTTAGAATATTAATAGTAATCTTAAGTGTTTTTGGTACTTCGGCCCTCGCCGATAAAGGTGCGCGCATCTTGGCGATGGGTGATTCCTTTTTTGTTACCAATTCTTCCCAGAAACGATCCATTCCAGCGGTCCTTTCAAAATTGCTGAAAGAGCCCGTTAAAAACCGTGCAGTTTCAGGCGCGCGAATTATCTACAAACTGCCGATATCTGGTAGCCTTGGGTTCAATATCAGCCAGCAATTTCGTAAGGGCGCTTGGGACTGGATTGTCTTAAACGGCGGCGGAAATGATTTATGGTTCGGGTGCGGGTGTCGACAATGTGATGCCAAAATGAACCGGCTTATTTCTCGGGATGGAACGCGTGGGGAAATTCCCAAATTGGTTTCAAAACTACGCGCGACCAATGCACGTGTTGTCTATGTAGGGTACCTTAGATCACCAGGGGCATGGTCCCCCATTGAAGGGTGCCGTGATGACGGCGACGAACTAGATGCACGCATCGCCAGATTGGCAAAACGCGAGAAGGGGGTTTGGTTCGTTTCAATGGCCGATCTGGTCAAACACGGGGACAAATCATTCCACGCACCAGACATGATCCATCCATCCCCAAAAGGCAGTGCAGAAGCGGCACGACGCATAGCAAAAGTAATTGCACGTCACAGATGACACTGGGTGGCTAGATCGGCCACATCACTTAGTCGCCAAGTTTCTTATGGACTTCATCTAGGTCAATTTCACCGATTGGCATCTTGTTCGATGGATCTTTGAAATCATACTTAAAAACTTCGAAGTCGCGTTTGAAGATTTCATAAACCAAATGCATCGACATATCGTCAAAGTAATCTTCGACAGGGTGCGCGCGTTTAGGCCCATGCCCCTCACTTTCATTAAACCGAGGGATGGCTTCAAGGTCGACAGCATGTGGCGTTTTGATTGAGGAAAGAACGTCGGCCATGCCTTCATTGAATTTCTCGGTCCAAATGATTTTGTCATAGCTGCCGCCGTTCACAATGAACGTGCTGACATGCCCAGACATAGCGGACCAGTGAATGTCTGGATCCATAGGGCGGCGAAAACGAATGGTATCACGTGCAAACAACAAGAAGCGGCGGAAGGATTTGATTTGGTCGAATTCCTGCTTGCCGTCGTCACCGCCCACTTCAATCCCGTATTTCTGAATCAGAAGCGGTACAAGATTGCCGCGATAACGCTTACCGTTACGTTGAATGCCACAAATCTTATCAAAGAAAGACGACAGAATTCGGGTGTAAGGATTGCGAACGCAGGTGAACGAATAAGATTCATGCTCCTGCACATTTGTGGTTATGAGGGGCTGACTGTGTTCCAGCGCCCATTTGTGCATGCCGCCTTTGGCATCATGGATGTCACCGTCAAAAAACTCGCCCTGATCTGAATAATACATGATCTGACCAATAGTCGAGCAAGCGCATTTCGGGACAACCCGATACACTAAACTTTCGCTTTCTGTCATCCAAGTTCCGGGAAAACCCATATCACTCACCCTCGCTTATTACGTTTGTTTTTTGGCAACAGTTCTGTTGTCTGTAAAAAAACAAATAAATGCGGTTTATTCAATCGCCCATCACCTCTAACAACGTAAACAATAATGCGCAAAGGGGCAGTTCGTTTCCTAAATGGCAAAAATCGCCTACATAGTACTATGTCACAAAGACCCTGAGGCTATTATCAAGCAGGCTCAGCGGTTAACTGCGACTGGCGACTATATGTCGATTCACTTTGATGCCAGGGCGGGTCCCAAATCTTTCGCACAAATCAAGGCCGCTTTGGCCGACAACGACAACGTAACCTACGCGCACAAACGCATTAAATGTGGGTGGGGCGAATGGTCTTTGGTTCAAGCAACGCTTTACGCCGTCGAATCTGCAGTAGACGCATTCCCACGCGCCACGCACTTTTATATGCTGTCGGGCGACTGCATGCCCGTCAAATCTGCCGAGTACATTCATAATTTCCTAGACGAAAACGATGCTGATTTCATCGAAAGCTTTGACTATTTCGAAAGCGATTGGATCAAGACGGGAATGAAAAAAGAGCGGCTTATTTACCGCCACTTCTTTAACGAACGCACCCAAAAAAGACGCTTTTACGCCAGCTACCGCGCGCAACAACGCTTGGGCCTGACGCGTAATGTCCCTGATGACATCCAAGTGCAGATCGGCAGCCAATGGTGGTGCTTACGGCGACGTACCGTTGAATGGGTCCTTGATTTTACAAAAAAGCGGAAAGACGTGATGCGATTTTTCAGCACCACATGGATTCCGGACGAAACGTTCTTCCAGACCATTGTCCGACATGTTGTGCCGGATGACGAAATTAGCACACGAACGCTGACCTTTTTGCTGTTCTCAGACTACGGATTGCCCGTTACATTTTACGACGATCACTATGATTTACTACTGTCCCAAGATTTCCTATTCGCCCGTAAAATCAGCCCCGAAGCCAGCGATCTGAAACGGCGGCTAGGCTTACTTTACGCAGCCGAAGGGGTACAGTTCCAAATTTCCAACGAAGGGCTTGGTCTGTTTAAGTTCCTGTCTAGCCGTGGTCGGATCGGGCGCCGCTTTTCCACGCGCTTTTGGGAAACGGAAAGTACGCTAGGGCGTGAGCGGGAATTGTTGATTGTGATTTGCAAAAAATGGCACGTCGCGAAACGCGTTTTGGAACGGATGCGACAGGTTACAAATATTCCCGCAATCGAATATCTCTTCAACGAAGAAAACACACCGCTTCCTAATCTTGGGGGCATCCAAAAAACGCTGGGCAAACGGACGCGCCACAGACGGGCGTTGATGCGCATGTTGTTTGATTACTACGAAACGGATCGCCTGATCGTGTGTATGGACCCCAGCAATCTTGATCTATTACAAGATTTCGAAAGCGATCGCTCGGACACCCGTATGCTTGAAATCCAATGTGATTTTTCTGAGGACTACATGATCGGCCACGCTATGCGGATTGGGCTTGCTGGCGAACAAACCTTGGCCGAAACGCTCGAGCGTTTGTTGCCAACTATTCGCAACGACATGAACTTTGAAAGCGACGCGTTGCACGATGCCGAATTTGAGCACCTCCACCGAATGCGTGAAAGTGCAACGGTTGAAGACAACGCAAATGAGTTGGCAAAGTTCCTAACGATCACGCACGATAAAGGGCGCGAAATCATAGACGTTGATTATTTATTCAACGACTAATCGCGCCTATTTGGACCGCCACGTCCCAAGCCAACGCCGCACACGCCCGCGCCCGTCATCAACGGCATCACCCGCCGCTTCCCAATTGTCTTGGATTTCCTCAAACGCGGGATCAATCCGTGCCATGCGGAAACGACGCCAGCGCACCCAGATGAAATAAACAATCGAAGCGAACAACATCAAAATCAGGATGTTGATGATTGGCAAACCCTTGGACGCATTTGGCCCATCCACTGGCGTGACCTCAACCGCGTTCGGGAAAATCGACATGAATTCATTGCGCCAACCATAATGCTTCACCAACGCGTATTGCGGCGCGGCGGCGGTTGATTTCATATCGCTGGCTTCGGCCTGCAAGTTGGTGGTGTCGAACTTGAAATATGGCGGCCAACCCCAACCCGTATCCTCGTTGCGGTACACCATGACCCGACCGTTCTTGGCCTGTTTGGTTTGGACAAAGAAGATGTCGCGATTGATCGCCGTACCCGCATTACCCGTATCGGCACTGGCCCAGAATAACGAATTCTCTCCAAAGTCGATCCTTTTTTCATAGGTGTCCGTGATCCGCACGATGTCCTTTTGCGGCAGCGTATAATGGAAAAACGCGGCGATAAACGTCCAGAACGCGATGATAAGAAACCACTTGATATATTTCATGTCAGCGCCCCCCTTAGGCGAAATTCGTGAGGTAAATAATGACGGCAATCAGCACCATTGGAATAACGTAAACGCCAAGGATCAACTTGCGCCGCACGGAACCGTCGTATTCTTCCAACCCCTTTTGCACATAGTCGTCTTGATCACCACGTGTATCTTGATCGTCCAACCCATCCAGGCTCCACTGTGCCTTCAACTTACTGCGCCGCACAGCGCGGGAATACAGTGACAAGCATACATAAATGACCGTCAAAACGATGAAGCCCATGAAAAACAGGCGTGCGAGTGCAAACATCTAACGTCTCCTAACTGCGCCCCATGGCCCAATGCGAGGGGCAACACGTGCGATCAAATCCTGTGGTACCGGACCTGTGTCATCTTCCATACTGGCTTCGTGACCGAACAATGCGGCGCGTGCACCTGCTTTGTCCACTTGGTATTCGCGTTCAAGAAAACGCGCAACATAGTCTTTTTTCGTCTCCGGCCAGCCAGCGTAGGTGCTGTAGAACAGTTCTTTGTGGCAGATGAACAGTTGGCGGATGTCGGCCATGCACAGCTGCGCCAGCAGCATATTCACCAAATCACTGCCTGCATGGAGTTATAGCCGAAAGTTGGTGACGGCCCAGATGGGCGGCATATCATTGAGAAAAGGATATGCCACATGACCAAGACTACAGTTATCGACTTCGCAAAACCAAGTGATTTCTCACCTGATCCGTTGACGGATATTCTGCGCCAGGGAGCGCGTGAGCTTCTGGCGACAGCGGTGCGAGCGGAGGTATCGGAGTTTGTGAGGGGGCACGCGCACCTTTTGGACGACGAGGGCCGCCAACGTTTAGTAAGGCACGGTTTTCTGCCGGAACGTGAGGTGATGACCATTGCCCGGCAGGCGATTGCGTAGCAATCTGCCGAAAGGGGGGGATTGGAAAAGTTCCTGTTCAGGTGCCGCGTGTGCGGGATCGCGGGGCAAACGCGGATGGATCGAAGGTCCGGTTTAGCTCGTCGCTGGTCCCGCCATACTTGCGCAAAGCCAAATCTGTAGAAGAGCTTCTGCCGTGGCTTTACCTCAAGGGCATCTCAACGGGTGACTTCAGCGAGGCGCTGGCCTCTCTTGTCGGGCCAGACGCAGATGGGCTGTCTGCCTCAACAATTACGCGCCTGAAGGCGACTTGGTGGGATGAGTATGAAGCATGGCGCAAGCGGGATCTGACGGGGAAGCGCTATGTCTACATCTGGGCGGACTGTGTCTACTTCAACCCGCGCCTGGATGATGATCGTCAATGTATGTTGGTTATTATTGGCGCGGATGAGTATGGGGACAAGGATGTTCTTGGTATCATGGATGGGTTCCGTGAGGACGCGGACAGCTGGAGGGAGCTTCTTCGTAGCATGAAAAAACGAGAGCTGACGATTGCACCCGATCTGGCCTGTGGGGATGGCGCTATGGGGTTTTGGACTGCGCTGCGGGACGTGTATCCGACGACGAAAGAACAACGCTGTTGGGTCCACAAGATGGCCAACATCACCGGTGCGATGCCCAAACCAATGCATGAAAAGGCCAAGGCTGGTCTGCAAGATATTTGCCCTCTCGGGCATGCACGCATGCCCTGCCAGGTAATAGATGGCCGAGACGAAGAAGGAGGCCAATGCGGCCTTCAATCTGTTCGTTTAAACCTACGGCGTCAAATATGAACGCGCGGTCAAAAAGCTAACCAAAGATCGCGACGTGCTGCTGACGTTCTACGACTTCCCAGCTGAACATTGGAAACACATCCGGACCACCAACCCGATTGAAAGCGTCTTTGCCACAGTCCGCAATCGGACACGCAAAACCAAGGGCTGCCTGAGCCGCAAAACCGCCCTCGCCATGGTCTTCAAGCTGATGATGTCAGCCAAGAAGAAATGGCGAAAGCTCAGCGGCACAAACCGACTGCCCGAAGTCATTCAAGGGGTTTAGTTCAAGGACGGGATCAAGCAACTTCAAAACGCCGCCTAATCACACCGTCACCAACTTTTGGGCATAACTCGGGCGCGGTTGCAGTAACTGAAAAGCGGTCGTTGAGCGCGCAGACCGCAAGGTCGGTTTAGTTTAAGGTTTTCCGATGCGGGCCTGAGCGCAGCTTTTCGTCTTGTAGCGACGGTGGCCCGCGTTGGGAAACATGACTAGGAGGAAGCCGTGGGGTCTGGGTTTGTCCTATGGGGAAAGTGCCAATCAGGGTCGGCCGAGGGTACTGCGAGGTGGAAGTGTTTGGCATTCATTCCTAAGAGCTTGCACCCGTGAGCGCCTTTTCTGGAGTGCTTTGGCGGTATCGTCAAGTTATTGGCTCCACGCCGCAATAGGGGTCACCCCTCTGTTTTTATCCCGCCTTTAGCTCACGCGTGATACGGAAAACGATGGCCCTTAAAGGCACCGGATTGTTTGGCTTTTGTCATATGGTTTCGTACGATTGAGAAAGACCCCCGTCAACTTGACGATACCGCCATGGGACGTAATGTGGAAAATCCGGCAGGTGATTAACGACTGACCGGGTGGCAACGAAAAGTGGTTCTGTCACGTTTTCGTTGCCACCCCGGAGTGAAGATGGCCTTGTTCCATAGAGCGCGTTCCGGGCAGCAACGGTTCTGTCTTTTCAAAGATAGGGTTTCAACCAGGCTAGGGTTTCATCGGTTGGCCGGAGTGACTTGTATTCCGCCCCAAGCGGATCGGTATAGCCAAGCTCTGCAATCGTTTCAAATATATGAGTATAATTGATCTCTCCATGGTCGGGCGCACCACGATCAGGAACTGACGCAAACTGGATGTGACCAATTTCGGGCATCAATAATTTTAGCTTATGCGTCAGATCCCCTTCCATCAACTGAACGTGGAAGCAATCAAACATTAGTTTAAGATTTGACGCATCTACAAGTTTCATAATCTCTAGCGCTTGGTCAGTTGTTGTTAGGAAGTAACCAGGTGCATCATACTTATTGAGTGGTTCAATCAGAATGGTGATGCCTTGCATCGCAGCCTGAGTGCAGGCATATTTTAGTGCCGCAACAAAAGTTTGTTGTGCCTGCGCGCCGCTGGTAAAGCCCGCCATTACATGAATATTTGGAACAGCAATCGCCTGCGCGTAGCTCAACGCTTCATCAATTGAGGCGCGCGCCTCGCCTTCGCGGCCTGTGATTGCAGCCAGACCGTTGTCCCCTGCTGACACATTACCACGACGCGTGTTCAGGCCCAACATCTTTAGACCGGTTTCCGCAAGGGCATCCGCTACATCAGAGGCAGGAACATCATAGGGCCAATGGCATTCTACCGCGTCAAATCCAGCGGCCTTAGCCGCACGAATAGCATCAGGCAAGGGCAAGTCATTCCATAGAAATCCAAGGTTTGCAGAAAATTTCATCTGTCCCACTCCACATCAAATTTGGTAACAATTGCTTGCACCTGGATTTCCGACAGCGCACGCGGTGACAAACCCCGTGTCATCATGGCCAACCTTGCCGTATCCTCGAGTTCTTCAATTGCGTTGCACGCAGCCTCGACATCTTTGCCCGCCACAACTGGCCCATGGTTGGCCAACATGACCGCAGAGCGTTTACCCGCAAGACCACGCACAGCGTCACCCATAGCTGGATCGCCCGGCATAAAGAAGGGTAACAACTTCACTTGCCCCAACTTCATAATACCATACGGCGTGAGTGGCGGCAGGAAGTTATCCGCGTCTACATCGGGCATCATCGACAACGCCACCGAATGGCAGCTGTGTAGATGCACAACGGCACCTGCGCTGGATCTGGTGTCATAAAAGGCGCTATGCAAAGGCATTTCTTTCGTCGGCTTGTCACCATCAATCAACATACCTTGCGCGTCGAAGCGACTGAGCCTGCCAGGATCAAGACGACCAAAGCTGGTACCTGTGGGACTAACTAGCAACCCACCATCTGATGTGCGCGCAGAGATGTTGCCCGTACTGCCGCCAGTTAGCTTACGGTCGAACATTGACTTTGCAAGCGTGCAAATTAATTCACGCAGTCTAGCGTCTTCAGTCATAAGTTGCTCAGTTTGGTTTGCGCAGCAGCAAAAAACGTCTTGGTTCCAAAATTGCCTGATTTCAGCGCCAGCGCAATCTGATGACTTTGCGAATGACAAAACGTCCAAGGCACACCTGGCGCAATCTCAACACCAATATCAAGCTGTGTCACGCCAAGCGCCTTTGTCACAGCCCCCGAGGTCTCGCCACCCGCGACAATGATCCGCCGCGCACCTGCATCACGTGCTACAACTGCGCAAGTGGCCAGCGTTTGTTCGATCAATTTACCAACCGCAGCAACACCAAATTTCTCTTGCGCGGCTTTCACCTTGCAGGGGGCTGCAGTGGCATAGATCAATGGTGCTTTGCCCAGATCTTGCACTGAGAGCCACGCCAAAACTGGATCAGCACCTGTTTGGATCAGCGCATTTGGATCAAGTTGATAAGTGGGTGACCCCTGCGCAATATATTCGGCGACTTGAGCGTTTGTCATGGCAGAGCAACTGCCTGACAGAATAATTGCCTCATCGGGAATTTTTGGTGTGAGAATCTTTGGCGCATCCGCGGCCAAAGTTCCATTCGCCAGATATAGCGCAGGAAGTGGCATTGCCACTGCTGAACCGCCCGTAATTATTGGCATATCTTGACAAGCCTGCGCAATGATGGCGAGATCCTCATCATCGACAGCATCAACGATCACATGCGCAATGCCATCCATTTTCATCTTGTCCAACTCAGCACGTAGCGCTGTGGCACCTCCTGCAACTTTAAGTCGGCTCGCCAACCCCACAGGTTTGGTGACCTGTGGTTCCAAAAGCCTCATCAAATTGCTGTCGCGCATAGGCGTCAGGGGATGATCCTTCATCGGGCTTTCGGCAAGAAGCTGTTGACCAACAAATAAATTTCCCATGAATATCGACCTGCCATTTTCGGGAAATGCCGGACAATAAATCGTCTGATCGGCTCCGAGGTCTGCCATCAATGCTTCGGCCACGGGGCCAATATTGCCCTCCATAGTGCTGTCAAAGGTTGAGCAGTATTTCCAGAAAAACCGAGTTGCCCCTGCTTTACGCAACCATGCGAGTGCCGCACGAGTTTCCGACACCGCCTCAGCAACAGGAGCAGTTCGGGATTTAAGAGCGATCACCTCAAATGGTCCGGTGTCAGACGGCGGTTCAGTTGGAACGCCAATGCGTAGGGACACCCGCACACCACTGCGCGCAAGAAGCGCCGCAAGGTCCGTGGCACCCGTAAAGTCATCTGCGATACAGCCCAGAACGGTTGTCATTGGCGTGTCACTCCTTTTCCCCGGGCAGGGTAATGCCTGCATTACGTGCATACACTTTGGCCACTGCTGCATCGTCTTCTGTTCCGTATCCCATATCTGCAGCCTCGACAAACTGTTGTAGTGCGACGGCGGTGATGGGGGCGCTAAAATTCGCGGCCTTAGCAATATCCATCACGATCCCAAGGTCTTTGGGCCAAATGTTAACGGAACTGTGTGGCGTATAATCACCTGCTACAATATGCGGTGCGCGGTTCTCCAGCATCCAGCTGGTGCCAGCACATTTGCTAATCACATCAATGAATTTCTCAGGCGTCACGCCTTGCGTCATACCAAAAGTCATCGCCTCAGCCATGGTTGCAATATGAACACCTGCCAACAGTTGGTTTACTGCTTTCATAGCGCTACCAGCGCCAACCGAGTCACCAAGTTCAAAAACCGTCTCAGCAATGCTATCCAGAACGGGGCGCAGGGCTGTAAATGCCTGTGGAGAACCTGCAGCCATGATCGAAAGTGCGCCATTGGCCGCTTTGACAGACCCACCAGAGATTGGCCCATCCAGATAAAGCACGCCATGCTCACCACAACGCACCGCCAAGTCTTTGGCAAAATCAGGTGGCATGGTCGCGCACGACAACACTGCAGCACCGGCTTTTAGTTTTGGAACAATGCCAGCCTTGCCGAACAGGACTTCTTCGGATTGTGCCGCGTTCAGGACCGCGATGATCACCATATCCAGCTGATCTGTCACAGTAGTCACGTCACTGCTTTGACCACCGTCATAGACAAATCGCTTCATCTGGTCAGAGTTGATGTCCACGCCCCAGACCTGATGCCCGCCACGCAAGGCAGACATGGCGATCCCGTACCCCATTGATCCAAGCCCAATGGCTGCAACCTTTTGGATTTTTTTTGTCATTTTTCTCACTTCAGGTTTTTCCGTTTGTTTTAGTTTAAGGGGCTTATCGCACAGATAATAAGGCAACGAAGACCACGACAAGCAACGATATTGCCATGCCCATGTTGATCACTCGCCCAGTGCGCTGGTTCAGGTTCATACTACCCAATTTGACCCCTGCCCCCAGCCATATTAAATGAACAGGCACCCAGATTGCGTTGAAAAGAAGCAATTTAACCACGACTTCTGCGACTGGTGTTTCAGGCATAAACGCAAAACCAGAGAACAGCGTTGCGCCGACAACATAGGCTTTTGGATTGATAAACTGCAGCACAAGGCCATTAATAAAGCCAAGAGACGTCGTTGCAGGCTTGAAACCAACCAAGGAACCTGCTGAGGCAATGCGCCATGCCAGATAGACCAGATACCAGACTGATGCAAAAAGCAGCACAAGGCGTAGTGCAGGCACCGCCAGAACGATGGCTGCCAGACCAGATATAACAATCATCATAGTGATCAAGCCGCCCAGACA
>Ga0307492_10001060_pt1 | contig 11435 bp, 10 predicted proteins | sample SI3LmetaG_FD_202365 | JGI IMG/M metagenome (GOLD analysis project Ga0307492, IMG submission 202365) | Sea-ice brine microbial communities from Beaufort Sea near Barrow, Alaska, United States - SI3L | ecosystem: Environmental > Aquatic > Marine > Coastal | place: USA: Alaska | collected 2017-05-06
CTTTAACTGTCTGCATTGTTTGAACAGTATGGACTTTACTGAAGTAATAGATAAAATGCCTCTATCAAAACAATAGCAGGATATAATGACTTATATCCTTATTAATTAGCCTATTTATTGTTTAACACTACTGTACTCAATAATTGTTAAGGTAATAGTAGTTAAAAAAATGCTATCCTTTAAAGATTAAAATAAAAAGAGAAAAGAAGAGAATTAAGATTGTCTTCCACTGTAAAGTAAGCGATTATTATAAAATCACTTTCCAATAAAGTTTTATAATGTCACAAGAAAACTTATCAAAAAAGCCAAGTTCACCTAAAAGTAATAATGGTTTTATAGCAACAGCTAAAAGTGTTAGTGCCGCTTTTATTGGCGTACAAAGTGATAGTAATCGAGAGCGAGACTTTACCCAAGGCAAATTAAGTCACTTCATCATTGCAGGTGTTATAGGTGTCGCTATTTTTATCGGTGTGTTGTTTGCGGTTGTATCTTTGATTTTACCTTAGGGTAAGCTACTTATAGAGAACGAGTAATTCGGCTACCTTTTTACGTTTACTGCCCTTTTGGCTAATAGTACGTGCAACTTGTATCGTTTTTTGCTTATTAGCATGCTCGTAAATTTTACGTGTCCATATAGTGTCATGATTGCTGATCAACACTGATATTTTATGTTGCTCTGTCATTTCCTCCGCCGCATTTGCTAAATCGGCTTGTTCATCCAGACCAAATCCATTACCCGAGTAACTCGTAAAGCTCGCCGTTTTACTTAAGGGGACATAAGGCGGATCACAGTAAATTACGTCACCCTTTTTCGCCCGTGCAAATGTTTCTCTATATCCTTCACAAACAAATGTCGCTTTTTTTGCTTTTTCAGCAAAATATAACATCTCATTTTCAGGAAAGTATGGCCGTTTATATTTTCCAAAAGGTACGTTATAACCACCCGACTTATTATAACGACATAAGCCATTGTATCCGTGACGGTTCATGTAAAGAAAAACAAGCGATCGAAAATAACTATCCGTACTCGCATTAAACTCTTTACGTAACTGGTAATAGACTTCCGATTGATTATATTCTGGCGTGAAGTATTTAGCCGCGTCTTTTATAAATTTTTCAGGGTTATCTTTAAGAATATTATAGAGATTGATCAAGTCTTGGTTGATATCATTTAACAAGTAGTGGTCAAACTTACTATTCAAAAACACTGAGCCCGCACCAACAAAAGGCTCTATTAAGCGATCACCTTTGGGGAGTATCTTATTAATCACATCGCTGAGGCCATATTTTCCGCCAGCCCACTTTAAAAATGCTCGATGCTTGTTGATCATTTAACCCATTTGCCTTACAGCTGATTATTTAAGTTCGATACTTAAATATGACGTTTAAAAAAGAAAACGAATTGTATCCTGATTAGCGCTTTATTGGGAGCGTTGATAAGCATTGATTTCATTATTAATGGCTTTAATAGACTTTATCCACGGCTGATAGGCTTTAATAGCACTTGGTAACAACGTAAGAGCCTGTTCAGCCGCTAAACGCGTTTGAAACACCTCGGAGGTTATCACTAGCATAGTTTGCTGATTAAATAGCCTGTAATAGCTTTTAATTTTCACACCTTGGAAATCAGGGAAAAATCTTTGATATGCTGAAAGGCGAGTAAAGCCAGAAATTTGAATAACAAAACCCGTCTTCGCCAAAGTATAATAACTCGCTTGAGCGCCGATACTTTCAATTGTGGTAGCATTTTTTTTCTTCTCTACAGCCTCTGTTTTAATTGATGCTTTAATGGAGAGCTGATCAAGGTTACTTGCGAAAGGCTTATCCTGCATAGTATCAAGCTTAACGAGGTTTGATTTAAAAGTACCTGTAATCTCATCTCTAATTATTGGTTTTTTATCAAGGAAAGACTCAAAGCGCTTAGCTTTATTAATTAGTTTTGGTTTGCCTAATTCATTAGAGTCTTGTGCTAAACGAGTAATTGCTCCAATAATATCAGCTGGCTTCGCTGGCAAATTTCGAGTTTCTATTATTTTGTTATCAGTTGTTAAAGAAAAGAAAATATCTTCAATTTTGGCTGAAGGGCTTATTGACTGTTTACCATAAGCTGAAATAAGGCTTGTAGAATTTGGCGTTGCATTTTGTAAACTAAGTTTTGTTTTTAAACTAAATACATCTTGCTGAAACAACCAATAGCTTGTTAATCCTAAACAAATCACAAAGCCAATAAAAGCTAACATCCATTTAGTGAACCGAGTCAATTGAAAAAATGATTTATTAGTTTTGAATACTTTGGCATTAAGCGACATTAACTGCCCTGTTTCGCCAGATAACACCGATATTTTTTTATGAAATAATGATTTATTATTCGCAAGTACAAGACCTGCTTGCAGTGTTCCTAGCATAAGAACACTAATCGCATAATTTGCTTTTTTAGCAATGTCTGTTAGTTGACATAATTCATGTAATATTTGTACAGAGAGAAACTGAGCGTGTTCAATGACGATATCAATCACTTGCCTTTCTTGTTTCGCTAAATTAATCAAGCTAACGGCCAATGACTGTTCAGGATCAAATAAAGTATCTGCAAATAACTGCTCAACTACGCGGCAACGTATTTGTATATCATTTAGTTTAGGTGAGATGGCAATAAAAGCAGCGTTGTGATCAGTGCCCAGAGAGCCAAGAAATTGACTCGCTACTTGAGAATAAACATTTACGTCCTGATCAACAACCAGAACAGCATGCTTTGAAAAGCGTAAAATATAGTCAACACGCGCATTAGCGCTAATTGTGGTAACACTTTGTGGAGCGTTATATTCTATGTCATGTGCTTGTGCAGACATGTTTCACCTGTTCTGTGTTAAAAATTACAGAATTTGTTGAAGCATGTCCTCACTAATATCATCACGCATTTCTGACTGACCAATAGCGGTAGGTACGATTAAACGTATTACCCCTGCTAAATTCTTTTTATCACGACGCATGTGACAAATGAATTCTTCAAACCCCATATTTTCTGGAGCTATTAATGGTAAATCAAACGCGGAAATTAATGTTTCTATACGACGAAGATCTGACGCTTCAAGCAAATTCAATGCTACTGATAACTTAGAGGCAAGTACCATGCCAGTAGCTACAGCTTCGCCATGAAGCCAATTACCATAACCTTGGTCTGCTTCGATAGCATGGCCAAAAGTATGACCTAAATTTAATAATGCACGCACACCAGCTTCAGTTTCGTCAGCGGCAACAATATCAGCTTTACATTGGCAACAAGTTTTAACCATTTCAATCAGAGTACTTTTATTCCCTGATTTGATTTCTTCTATATTTTGCTCTAACCAAGTAAAAAATTCATTGTCACCTAAAATACCATACTTAATCACTTCAGCCATGCCCGCATTAAATTCGCGAATAGGTAAAGTAACTAGACTATCAATATCAATAAGAACTGCTTTCGGCTGATAGAAAGCACCGATCATATTTTTACCTAAGGGATGATTAACCGCTGTTTTTCCTCCAACAGAGGAATCTACTTGTGAAAGTAATGTCGTCGGTACTTGAATAAAATTAATACCACGCTGATAGCATGCTGCGGCAAAGCCAGTAATATCACCAATAACACCACCGCCTAAGGCAATTAATGTTGAATCTCGACCGTGACCATTCGCCAGTAAATGCGACATAATAACATCAAAATTGGCTAATGACTTTTGTGCTTCACCATCGGGTAATATAATTTCATCAACTTGGAAATCCGTCAGTTTTGCTTTTAAAGTAGCAAGATATAAAGGCTCAACAATATTATTAGAAACAATACATATCCGTTTGCCATGGATATGTTGAGTAAGCAGACTATTTTCGTTTAATAGTCCGCTATCAATATAGATGGGGTAACTGCGTGTACCGAGCTCAACATTTAGCGTTGTCATGTTTGGGTCTTTTTAGGAGTGCTGTTAACTTTTAGAAATCTAACCGTTCAACAATTTTGTGGGCAACAACTTTAGCACTTTGATCATCAGTTTTTACAATAACGTCAGCAATTTCTTCATATAAAGGATTGCGTTCTACTGCAAGGTTCTCAAGCACTGTCCGTGGTTCTTCTGATGTTTGCAATAATGGACGTTTACGATCACGCTGCGTACGAGCCACTTGCTTGTCTATCGTTGTTTCTAAATAAACAACAATACCACGTGCTGATAAACGATTACGCACTTGTGTACTTATTACTGAACCACCACCGGTAGCTAAAACAATGCCTTGTTTTTCGCTGAGGTCTTCAATTACACCTTCTTCTCTTTTACGAAAGCCTTCTTCGCCTTCAAGATCAAAAACCCATGCGATATCGGCACCTGTTCGGCGTTCAATTTCTTGATCAGAATCAAAAAACTCAAGATGTAGCCTATCGGCTAATTCTCTACCAATTGTACTTTTACCAGCGCCCATAGGGCCTATAAGGAAAATATTACGTTTTTCTGCCATTAGATTAACTTCAGCTCGTATCAATAATTACGTTTACAAATATGAGGGAACCCCCTCCGAAAATTTTAAGGGCGTAATTATCGCAATTGTTCGGTGTAAATTGCAAGTTAACTAAGACGAAAAAAAATTTAAAATACTCAGTAACTCACAAAGTTGTTTAAAAACGCTCAGTTACGATGCGCGGTGTAACAAAAATTAATAACTCTTTTTTCTCATTAAAGTTGTTGCTATTTCTAAATAACCAACCGAAATAAGGAATATCGCCTAAAACAGGTACTTTTGACACTGTACTAATAATCGCTTGTTGGTAAATTCCGCCTAATACTATCGTCTCACCATTATTGACTAATACCTGTGTACCTATTCGTTGGGTATCAATTCCTGGGGCTTGACCATTTTGTACCGTAGATACGGTATCTTGAGTAACGACTAAATCAAGAATAATACGATCGTCAGGTGTAATATGAGGCGTCACGGTTAAGCTAAGCACAGCTTTTTTGAATTGAGTTGATGTCGCACCACTTGAAGATGCTTCTTGATAAGGTATTTCAACACCTTGCTCTATATAGGCCTGTTTTTGATTTGCCGTTGTAATTCGAGGGCTAGCAATGATTTCTCCTTTATTTTCCTTCTCCATAGCACTTAGCTCAAGATCTAAAATAGTGCCATCAGCAAGTCGGGCCACTTGAAACGCAAGACTAGCAGCAGGGTTGGCCACAGGTAAGTTAACATTTAATCGGTCAGCTAGATCAGGCAGAACACCTCCTGATGCAGAATTTGCTCCCTCTAATGTGCCCGATGTAGCATATTCACCATCTGTATCTGTAACTCCCCAGCGGATACCTAACTCTTCATTTATACTATCTTTCACGGTTACCATGCGTGCTTCTATAATCACTTGACGCACTGGAATATCTAAAACATTTGCCATTCTTTTAATATCTTCAATACTCTTAGCAGTATCACGTATTAACAGAGTATTGGTTCGTTCATCGACACTGACACTGCCGCGTGTAGATAAAATACTGTTTGAGTCGTTTTTAATTAAGTTAGCAAAATCTGTTGCTTTAGCATAATTCACTTGGACATATTCTGAGTACAATGGAGCAAGTTCAGCGACTTGTTGCTTAGCTTGTAAGTCACGAGCTTCACGGGCGGAAAGCTCCTCGCTGGGAGCAACCATTAAAATATTACCTTCCATGCGTTTATCTAACCCTTTCACTTTTAATATGATGTCAAGCGCTTGATCCCAAGGTACACCATCTAACCGCAACGTAACATTACCGGCAACGCTATCACTAGTGACTAAGTTAAAGCCATTATAATCAGCGATTATTTGCAAAACTGTTCTGACGGGAATGTCTTGAAAATTCAAAGAGATAGCTCGCCCACTAAAATCAGCATCTTCTTCTAAATAGCCTGGGGCTTTATCATTTTTAACAACAGTTAATGAAAAAACATTATTAAGCTGCTGATGCTTAAATGTAAAATCACTATTGATGTCTACGATAAGTTTTGCATTACGTCCATCTCTGAAAGTTTCAATGCCCGTAACTAAAGTACCAAAATCTGTAACATCTAACTTATAAAGCAAGTCATCAATAATTTGGGTATTATGAAATTCGATATACAATTTACCGAGCTTGTCAGTAACATCAACAGCAACCATGCTATCATCAAGGTAAACAATAACTTGCGCTTCATCATTGTTGCCATTACGAAAATCTATTGAGTCAATATTGTTGATAAAATGATTACCTAATGGGTTTACGTTAGTAACAGGTGAGTCGTTAACACCTTTATTTAGAATTAATGAAAATAAATTTCCATTTTGTTGGACATCAAAAACTGAAAGTTGATCTAGATGAACAGTAGCAACAACTTTTCCTGATAACTTTTGCACAGTAATATGGCTAACACCCGCATGTTCAACAGTGGTTTTTAACAAATTTTCATCAAACTTGTCAGCATCGAAAGTAATTTTAATTTGAGCGGGGTTCATCGCCGTTTTCATTTCAGGCGGATTGATAATTTTTTCTGTAAGTGCAAACTGCAACTCTATCTCATCATTTTGTAAAGTATTATATTTAATACCTACAAGATCACTAGACCATGCTGAAAAAGTTAAAAAATATAGCACCACAGCAGTGATAAAACTTCGCGTTACATATACTTTCATTGAGTGATGAGTTTTCATTTTATTAAATAGCAACATTAATTCCCTTGCCCCTCTGTACCTGATTTAACCATTTTAATAGTCGTTTCACGTTCTACCCAACAGCCACTGCCATCAGGAACTAACTCTATAACTTTAACATTAAATGGGTTAACAACTGTAATACGACCGTTATTCAATCCTAAATAACTGTCAACAGCAACTCGATGCAATGTTGCATCAGATGCCTCAACAAGTGCCCAAACAACCCCTTTTTCGCCTAAAGTACCGCGCATTGATAGATTACTTAATGGGAACTTTTCCAATGGTTGTTTTCGTCGACGAGGATCAGGGCTTAAGCAACCTGACATCTGCTGAATTTTTTGTTGAATAGCTTCAGATTTTGGTTCATCAAACGGACTCCGTAATGATTGTGCTGAATATACAAAATGACCAAATTTTGAAATTTCAGGTATAGGTTTTATAATATTTGGTGTATTCGACTGCACAGTAGCTATATATGCACGTAAATCACTCGTATCATCAAAACAGCCGCTAACGCTAATAACAAGCACAATAGACAAGACTAATTTTTTCATTTTCCTTCAGCCTCCCGATAGCGATAAGTTTTTGCTTGTAACTTTAAACTAAGCAAACCATTTTCAGTTTTTTTCATATTCACATCAAAATCATGTAATGTAACGATACGAGGTAACCCCGCTATTTTACTAACAAAATTGCCAAAATCGTGATATGAACCAACCACTTCAATATCAATAGGTAGTTCAATATAAATTTTTTGCGTTACTTCTGGCTGCCAATTAAGTTTCACAAACTTTAGCCCACTTGTTGTCCCAACAAATGTAATATCATCAAGTAAACCTGGAGTTTCATGACTTTCAGGTAAACGTCTTAATTGATTAGCAAATAAAGCTTCCGCTTCTTTCATTTGCTGCTCAAATAATTCTAAATTAGCAGCAACATGATATTTTACCTGATACTGATGTTTAAGTGAGACTTCTTCAGCGACATAATTATCTAGCAATGTGATTTTGTCACTTATCAATAAAAAATAACCTAAAACAAAAACAAGTATCGATATAAAAACCGCTAATGTTATTTTAGCGGCTTTTGGCCATTGTCCAACATTGTCAGATTCTAAGCCTTCAAACTGTTCAAAAAAACGAGCTAAATCTGCTTTCATTATTTACCTCTTTTCTTTTTTGACTTGTCACTTTCTGTAGTATTTAACAACCCTTCAATACGGACACGCATTTTAAAATCACTCAATAATATGTTTTTTTCATCTTTAGTTGTGATTGATTCTAAAATTGCATCAGTAAAGATCAGAGAGCGTTCAATTTCACGGATCATATTTGCTAAGTGGTTATTAGACTCACTTTCACCCATGATTTTAATACTGTTTCCCTTTTTTTCTAAACGTGTCAGATAAACGCCAGTTGGAACTATTTTTGCAATTTCATCAAAGACTTGTGTTCCTACATTTCTGCTACGTTGAAGCTGCTCTACAACTTGAGTTCGTTTTTGTAATTCTTTTTTCTTTGCCTGTAAATTTTTTATTTCTATAATTCGTGCATCTAATAACTTAATTTCGGTTTTTAAAAACTGATTACGTGAATTCTGACCATCAACCCGCATTTGATAAAACTGGCTAATAATAAACACTAAAGCAAATGCTACAACGGCAACTATGGTTAAGATGGTGAAATATTCACGCTCTTTAGTTTTTTCGGCTTGTTCACGCCATGGTAGTAAGTTTATAAATGCCATGACACAAAACTCCTTAATGCTAAACCTGCAGCCACCATGTATTGAGAGGCGGTTTTATCTAACATTTCGTGATCAACATTCTCTGCAATAGACATTGATTTAAAAGGATTCGCAATTATTGTATGAACTCCCAGCTCTTCAGTTAGTAATGCTTCTAAGCCTTCTACATTGGCACTTCCACCAGAGACAATAATATAATCAATTTTATCCTTCCCACTAGAGGTTAAGAACATCTGAATGGCGCGGCGAATTTGTTGAGAAAATATAGTGTGGAATGGCCCTAAAACTTCAAAGGAATAATTTGGAGGTAAATCGTTAGTTACTTTAGCTTGCTCTGCCTCTTCGAAAGTTTGGTTGTAATAAGACACAATTGAACGTGTATATTGTTCACCTCCAAAGAGTTGATCTCGACTATAAATATGTGTGCCAGCATCAGTTACAGAAAACAATGTCATTACGGCTCCAACATCAACAATAGCAACCGTTTTATCTTTAGCGTCATCGGGCAATTGCGACAAACTGAGATCGTAAGCACGGCTAACGGCATACGACTCGACATCAATCACCTTCGTTTGAAATCCTGCTAAGTCTAATGCGGCAACTCTTGCTTCTATAGATTCTGTACGAGCAGCACTCAATAAAACATTTACCTTAGAAGGGTTTGATTCATTAATATCAAGTTTTTCAAAATCTAAACTAACCTCATCTAAAGGATATGGAATTAGGCTGTCTGCTTCAATTTCAATTTGGCTAGCAAGTTCATGCTCAGACAAATTGACATCCATATAAATGACCTTAGTAATAACTGTCTGACCGGAAACTGCTGCTGCAGCTAGGTTCACTGTAGGCGTGATTTTTTTTCTGATTTTAGCAACGACTTTACCCACGACATCAATATCTTGAATTTCGCGATCAATAATTGCACCACGGGGCATAACTTCCGTTGCTATTGCTTCAAGAATATATCCATCATCATCTTGCCCTAACAAAACTGCTTTTACCGCATGAGAGCCTATATCAATACCAACTATTAATGATGTATTCTTTTTAAAAAAACGGTTAAACATAACATCCCACTGAATCAATAAACTTACTAATAACAACACGATTAAAATTAGTAAGCGAAAATAAACTTAATTACATTAGTATATATTAGGCACAATTTTACTATAAATACATTTATTACATGCTTTTACAGGATATACTAGCGTTATTAATCGTTTCTTTGTCCAATATTGAGAGAAAAATTTAGTGCTTTCATTTAAACGTCTCATAAAAGCAGGACTAGTTTTACTACTTTTAGCTTGCCTAGCTTTAATCACTTTATATTTATCAATGCGGAGTGAGTTGCCCAACATTAGCTCATTGAAAGATATGCAATGGCAAACACCCATGCAAATTTTTAGTGCTGATAAGAAATTAATTAATCAGTTTGGTGAGAAAAAACGCATCCCCTTAGCGCTTAACGAATTCCCACAGCAACTTATTAATGCAATTTTAGCCAGCGAAGACGATCGTTTTTATTTGCATTTTGGCGTTGATCCCATAGGAATGGGAAGAGCGGTTCTAGGTAAGTTAATGGGAAAAAACAAGGGGGGGGCGAGTACAATTACTATGCAAGTTGCTCGCAATTTCTTCTTGTCTCGTGAAGTTACTTATACCCGGAAGATTCGCGAAATATTTTTGTCTTTTCATATTGAAAGTTTACTGACAAAAGATGAAATACTCGCACTGTACATGAATAAGATCCCATTAGGACACCGCAGTTTTGGTTTTGGCGCAGCAGCTCAGGTTTATTATGGTAAAGATGTCAAAGACCTAACGCTCGCACAAATAGCTGTGCTGGCAGGCTTACCTAAAGCCCCTTCAAATATGAATCCTATCCGCTCACCTAAAAATGCTAGAGCTAATAGAGCTATTGTTTTACAGCGCATGTTTACAGCAGGGTATATAAACTCAGAAGAGTTATCAAAGGCTAATAAAGCGCCTATCACAGGTAAAAGACACAGTGCAAAAATTGAGTTAAATGCACCATATATTGCAGAAATGGCTCATCAAGAAATGATAGGTCTTTACGGAAAAGAGCAAGCTTATACCGGTGGGTATAAGGTTTATTTAACGGTTCATTCAACCTTCCAAAATGCAGCAAAAAATGCAGTTGTAAGCAACATACTTGCCTATGATCTTCGTCATGGTTATCGTGGCCCTGTTATTTCTTTGCGCCCAGAACAAGAAGCCACCAATAAAAATAAAAACAATGATGGTGGTTTAACAAATCAATTAAATGATGATGAAATTATTGAAGCACTGCAGACAGTAAGAAATTATCAAACACTCATTCCCGCAGTGATTATTGCAGTTTCTGAACAATCTGCTCGAATTAAAATTCTGAATTCAAGTGAAAGTAATAAAATAACGCTACTAGAAGGCGAAATATCGTGGCAGGGCATGTCATGGGCACGGGAATTTATAAACGATGAAATTCAGGGCGCAGTACCTAAAATTGCGAGTGATATACTTAAATACGGAGACGTTGTTTTTGTCATAAAAAACGAGAACAGTTATAAATTAAGCCAACTTCCAAAAGTGAGTTCGGCATTAGTATCATTATCACCAGATAATGGCGCTATAAAAGCTGCCATAGGTGGATTTAGTTTTAAAAATAGCCAATTTAATCGAGTAACACAAGCACAGCGTCAAGTCGGATCCAATATCAAGCCATTCATTTATTCCGCAGCATTAGACAATGGCTTTACGCTAGCGACATTAGTCAATGACGCGCCGATTAACCAATGGGACCAAAGTTCAGGAACCGTATGGCGCCCTAGCAACTCACCAGCGACTTATGATGGTGATATTCGAGTCCGCTTAGCGTTGGCACAATCGAAAAATGTTATTGCTGTGCGACTATTAAGAGCCGTAGGACTTAACAAAATCATCCCCCATTTATTATCTTTCGGTTTTTCGCCAGACGATTTGCCTAGAAATGAAACACTTGCGCTTG